>Ga0302194_10002528_pt1 | contig 11602 bp, 8 predicted proteins | sample II_Bog_N1_1_FD_200227 | JGI IMG/M metagenome (GOLD analysis project Ga0302194, IMG submission 200227) | Peat permafrost microbial communities from Stordalen Mire near Abisko, Sweden - II_Bog_N1_1 | ecosystem: Environmental > Terrestrial > Soil > Wetlands > Peat | place: Sweden: Abisko, Stordalen...
TCAAGAGAAAAGTCTTCTACTATTTCTCCACCTTTTATTACCGCTTGCGCTTTGAAGGACGGTGCTTTTTTTCCTACTAATGACATAGTTATATTATTTAAGTTTATAATTATTAATTACTCGCCCCAAAGTTATAAAAAAATAATATTTAGAAGGATTCTAAATTAGAAAAATATCCCTACCTAAAGAAAGGCTTACATATACAACAAATAGGTACTATACAAGATATTTATCATTTTGGAATGAAACTTCAAATTGTAAAACACATCAAAAAAACGACTTTGTTCATAAATTTTAAACGACTGAAATTCAAGAAAAAACAAATTTGTGAACACCATTAAATTCGCTACTTATTTTCATTTACTTTGCTTTAAATAAAAACACCAATGGAACAAGATATTAGAAAAACACTATCTGAGTTTGCAATTCAAATAGAAAAGGATGTTCAATTTAATGAACTCTCAGAACAAGACTTATTAAACAAATGGACGAGTAAACTTATTTCCACGAGTAATGAGTTTAGAAAAGAAACACCCCAACTTTCCTTTAAAGAATTGTATTCTGAAACCTTATTGGCTGTTTCTTCTCCAGTAGCAACCAGAAACCTATCTAATGCTATACCCACAGGGTTTAAAGATTTAGACCAATTAACAGGAGGTTTACCTATAGGTCAACTAATTGTTTTAGGCGCGCGTCCTGCAATGGGAAAATCGTCATTTTTAATTTCGGTATTGACAAATGCCATTAAAAATGGTATTGCCAATCCAATTGCATTTTTTTCTTTAGAAATGTCAGCACAAAAAACGATGCTGCTTTTATTAAGTAAGCTTTCGGAAATATCCTACCAAATGCTTGTTTCTAAAGAACTCCCAAAATTGTTACTTGATGAAATTCAAGAGAAAACAAAAATAGTTAACAATGCTAATATTAGCATCGAAGAGAATTGTTTTACGATAGAAGACATAATTACTCAAACGCATTTTTTAGTAAAAGAGAAAGGCGTACAATTAATATTAATTGATTATTTGCAATTAATAAAAGTAAAAAGCCGAAGAGATAGTTCAAGGGAAGCGGAAGTTGCCAAACTTTGTCGCGAATTGAAAGCATTAGCACGTAAATACAATATTGCTATTTTGGTTACATCACAATTAAGCAGAGCTGTAGAATCAAGGGGGGGAGATAAAAGACCTCAACTGTTCGATTTAAGAGAATCAGGGGCAATTGAACAAGATGCCGATAAAGTTTTATTCTTACACCGTCCGGAATATTATGGTATTACTGAAGATATGTTGGGCGAATCAACAATTGGAATAGCCGAAATAATAGTTGCGAAAAACAGGGATGGGGCAATGGACACGATTAAATTAAAATTTGAAAGTGAATATTCTTGTTTCAAAAACAGTAGTAACTCTGAAAATAAAAAAGTACATGATGGAAAAGAATATTTTAAAAACTTAAGAACGAACGAATTTGAAGTAATTTCAGACATAAGTATTCACACTTCAACAAAAAATGATATTGAAGAAGAGCCATTTTAATAGATGAATAATAAACAGTAAATAAATTTAACACACGAAAAGGGAAGAACCGTTTAAAAAGATTATGAGCGAGCTTAGCGCTTAGATTGTGTACCTGCAATCGTTATCACAATGTGGTAATCATTAACACTAAGTATAATTATTTTTTCAAAATAATTATACTTGAATTTTTTTTAGACAATCAAAAAAACGGTTCTCCCTTTTTTAATTATGAAAACTAAACCTAACAAATCAACCATTAATAATAGTGTATCTCAATTTTTGAGTATTAAAAACACATTTGAATTGGCGGAATTATTAAATGTGGAACATACGAGTTTCGTAGACATTATAAGAAATGCAAGTTATAAAGAGTTCTCTATTCCCAAAGCAAAAGGTGGAAAACGAACAATAGAAGCACCAAACGAACATTTACTAATTGTTCAAAAACAACTGAACAACTATTTACAAGCAGTATATTATAAAATAAAACCTGTGGAAGCATACGGTTTTATTCAATCCATAAAGGATGAGTTACATACACATTCTATTATTACCAATGCACAAAACCATATTGGTAAAAAACAAGTTCTTAATATTGATTTAAGCAACTTTTTTCATTCCATTGCAGCAACAAAAGTGCGGGCGTTATTTCAAAAATACCCTTTTGAATTTTCAGATGACATAGCCACTTGTATTGCCTTAATATGCTGTTGGAACAAACGCTTGCCAATGGGTGCGCCCACTTCCCCCGTTGTTTCAAACTTAATTTGTATTGGATTAGACAAACAATTAATTACAATTGCAAAAACACACAACCTTGTTTACACTCGCTATGCCGACGATTTAACATTTTCGTCCGACAGCATTATTGCCGATGAAACTATTGAGCAAATTAAAAATGTAATTGCCATAAACGAGTTTTTAATAAACCAACGTAAATTCCGATTACAAAGCAACTACCGCCAACAAACCGTTACAGGAATTAAAGTAAATACAAAAGCAAATGTTGACAGGCGTTACATACGTAACATACGTGCAATGTTGCACGATATTAATTTAAACGGTTTAGAAAAAGCAACACAAAAGCATTTAAAAGCAATACAAGTGGATGAAAAATTAATGGGCGCTTTTTTATCTAAGCTTACAGGAAAGATTAATTTTGTTGGACAGGTAAGAGGGAAGGATGATTTGATATATAATAAATTAAAGCAGGAAATAAAAATGAACCAAACTTTGTCAGTTATACAAGACATATAAATGTTTGAATGAAGAAATACACAGCTAATTACACCTATACTAATCCAAACTTTGTAATTCAAAATTTGGTGGAAAATCCGAATAAGTCCGACTTACTGCCAATTCTATATGTAATAAAGAATATTCTACAACGTGGTTTCCCTACAACACTTTCCAAATACTTACAAACTCAAATAGGTAAAATTCACAAAATAGAAGAATTTCCAAATTTTAATGACCGTTTTTTATTTGCTACAAATCAAACTCCGATTTGGAGCAATACAATTAAGGGCGACCCAATCCGAAATTATTACCCAGCAAAGGATTTTTTTGAAACAATTATCCCAAATGAATTTGGAGAATATTCCTTTGTCCAGTCCTTAATCATTCCAGAAATTGAGATAAACGAAATTGTAGGTGAAGACAACAGAAATTTCATCAATCAACAAGTTGATTTTTATTTGCCACAGGCAAAACTTGTAATTGAAATTGACGGACAACAACATAAAACAGATGAGGTTACAAGGGTTTCAGATGCTGCAAGAGACATGTATCTTGAAGGCCAAGGTATAACCACCATTAGAATTGATACAATAGAATTACGAAATGGCAATTATAAAGAAAAAGTAAAACTTATTTTAGAACACCTTTCAAGGTTTGACAAACTTCTAACTTTTTATAAAAATGCTTGTGAAAAAATAGAAGAAAACAAAATGAGTGAAACAGAAATTAAAACAAAATTATTACCTACGGCAATAATTCGTTTTCAGGTTCTACTCATTGAGTTACTTACTAACAACTATTTAAGTCTTACCGAAAATTGGAATTTCAATATTCTATCAAACGAAGATTTAGGCGAATTTCCCGAATTGGCAATTAAAGATTTGCTTATTTGGTTAGACAATTTGTATCGACTTAAAAATAAGAAAAGTCTTGAAAAGCCAAATTTCACTATAAATATTACAAAAAAGAAAAGTGATTTTGTGCCAACAACCAAAGCCATAAACATTGACTTTTCATTATTCAAGAGATATACCGATGAGAACAAAATTAATCCTGATGTCATTTATTTACGAACAGATTATTTTGATGATCCAAAAGTTAAGTCATATTTTAGAGTCAGCACAACAGAGCCTATAAACTACAATGTTACTGATGAAGACAAAGGTATTTTAGAATTCTTTTTGGATAACATTTTTGATAAACCAAAATTCAGAGAAGGACAATTTCCAATTATTTCAAATGCATTAAATAGAAAAGATACAATCGGGTTATTGCCTACAGGTGGCGGAAAATCTTTATGCTACCAGCTTCCTTGCTTATTACAGCCAAGTATAAATTTTGTGGTTTGCCCTATCAAATCGCTTATGCTTGACCAAAATGAGAATTTGGTTAATATGTATATAACCAATGTAAATGCTATAACAAGTGATAAAGAAGATAAAAAAGAAATTGAAATAGATTTTGAAAAGGGTAGATATTTATTTGTATGGATTTCACCCGAGAAATTTCAAATCCCTTCATTCCGGGAAAAAACAACTTCCATTTTATCAAATTTTACAATTGCCTACGCAGTTGTGGATGAAGTACATTGTTTGTCAGAGTGGGGACACGATTTTAGAACTTCTTATTTGAATTTAGCTAAAACTATTGATAAATTAAGTCCAAGAGAAAACCCTAAAGACCCCAATAGCGAAGGTAAAATAAAATTTATTGGACTCACTGCAACTGCATCAGTCAATGTTTTGAAAGATATAAAAATTGAGTTTTCAAGACAAAAGCAACGACTTGAAGATGAGAATATAAAATCACTTTTAGATTATAGTCGTAAGGAGTTACAATTTGAGGTCATCAACGACAAAGGAAATAAAAGTCAAACAATAAAATCCCTATTATCTGACTTATATGACAACGAAAGTTTTATTGAAACAACTGAAAAGGCGGGTTTAGTGTTTACTCCAAATGTAAATGGTGCTTATGGTTGTTTTCAAGTTTCTAATACCTTAAACACATTGTATCAAAACAAGGTAAGTTGGTTTTCTGGAGACATACCCAAAAGAGATGTTTACGATGAACAAACAGGAAGGAAAATAGGAACAGAACCAGTAATGCAAAGAGATGAGTTTAATAAATTCAAATTGCAAGTTCAAAAAGATTTCAAAAAAGATAAATACCAAATTTTAGTTGCTACAAAAGCATTTGGAATGGGTATTGACAAACAAAATATTTTTTACACTTTCCATTATGGCTTACCAAGTTCAGTAGAAGCATTATATCAAGAAGCAGGAAGAGCGGGAAGATGGGATACAAAAAAAGTAGAAAACAAAGACAAAAAAGGAAAATGTTATGTGTTGTATTCTCCAGAAACTCATGACAGCGAAAGAGTAGAACGATTATTTCGCAAGCGAACAACTTTTGCTGAAATGAAAGAAATTGGAGACAGTTTAAAAATGTGGGAGAAGCAAGATATTTTTCGTCAGGTTTACCTTTTTACTAAAGACCAACAAGATATTGATGAAGATTTTAAAATAATTTTGGGTGTTGTTAATGTTTATTTCAAAGCTGAAACCACAGTCAGAATATTTTGGAATGATACGTATTCAAAATTGAAAATAAACAGCGATACTTTACAAAAGGCAATTTATCGTTTAAGTTTGTTAGGCATTGTTTCCGACTGGACAACCAATTTTGTTAATCACTTTGAAGTTCAATTTAAAACACTAAAAGAAAGCTCAATTATTAAAAGTATTTCAAACTATATTACAAAATACGACCCTAACACAGACGTAGAAAAAGAAATATCAAAAGTTCCTAAAACAACAATTTTAGAAAAATCTGTTTGGTACTTACTAAATTGGACTTTTGAAAATATTGCTTACAGTCGTAAGCAATCACTAAAAACATTGGCTGATTTTTGTGCTACGTTTAAAAGTAGCGATGATTTCAAAAAGCGTATTGATAGTTATTTTGTATTTTCAAACACGACATTTATACTTCAAGATATTGGCGAAAATCCAAATAATTATGCAAATTGGTTTGAAGCTCTTTATATTTTCGAAGAGACTAACGAATTATATGAAAATAATCTAAAAAGAACACTCAAAATTTACATCCCAGAAATTCAAAATGATGAATTAAGAATTGAAGAGTATGAAAAATTGAGAGATACTATTAGCCGATTTCTTGAAAACAATAGAAATAATATCGGCTTAAATTTTTTAAGTGGTTTTGTTCGTTTGGCACTTAATGAATATCAAGATAGTGATGGAAAAGAACGTTTTGAAAGTGCTTTGGAAACAATAAAACAAATCTTTTCAAAAATCGAACAAGACGATTTCTTAAATAGACTTATGATTTTAGGGAAAACCTTAAATATTGAACAAATAGAAAAATTATGTTTTTCAATTTCGGTTTTTTATCCTGAGAAATTGGAAGAGCTTGCAGAATATTACAATTTAGATAGCCTATTAACAGAAGCGTATATAACTAAATACCTAGAATTAAAAAAACTCAACATTAAATTATATGAGCAACTCGCAGAATTTTGAAGAAATCCTAAAGTCGATTGATTTAGAAAGTAAAAGACTTAAAGCAGTTTCAGATGCTTATCAGAAACTGCAAGGACTTACAGTTTCCTATGATAAAATAAGCAAACAGTTTGACCAAAACAGTAAGGCACTCGAAAGTATTAACAAGAGCATTGAAAAATCAATTAGCGCATTATATAACCTTGTCGATAAAAAGACCGAACAAATAAGCAAGGAGAACAAGGAGTTTTATAAAGACCTTGCCGGTACAATTAAAATTCAACTTGAAGACAACAAATCTCAAATCAAACAATTAATTGAAAATGAAAGAACTCAAATAAAACAAATTTTTGAAATTGAGTTTGCAAAAAACACAAAGGAGTTACGTCAAGTAATTGAAACCGAAACTAACAAGCAGACAAACTTACTTTTGGCCAACCAAAAAGTCATAAAAATATCTCTTTGGGTTATTGGTGGACTGACACTAATTTTAAGTGCTGTAGCAGTATTTAAATTATCAGCACTTTAAACACAAGGAATAAATATGAGCAAAGACCTCTCCCCGCAATCAAACGACATCATATTTTACTCGTCCCCCGATGGTGATGTGAGAGTAGAAGTATTTTTTCAAGAAGAAACATTTTGGTTGAGTCAAAAGAAAATGGCGGAGTTGTTTGGTGTTGAAAGCAACACAATTACTTACCATTTAAAAGAAATTTACCAAAGTGGTGAATTAGAGCAAACTTCAACTACTCGAAAAATTCGAGTAGTTCAAAAAGAGGGTAGTCGAGATGTTTCTCGTGATGTTGATTTTTATAACCTTGATGCTATTATTGCAGTGGGATACCGAGTAAACAGTTTTCAGGCAACCCAATTTCGTATTTGGGCAACTAAAACATTAAGAGAATTTATAATCAAGGGCTTTGTGTTGGATGATGAACGCTTGAAACAAGGCAAACGCTTTGGCAAAGACTATTTTGACGAATTATTGGAACGTATCCGAGAAATCCGTGCCAGTGAAAGACGCTTTTATTTAAAAATTACCGACATATACGAACAATGCAGTATTGATTATAAAAAGGAATCGGAAATAACGCAAACCTTCTTTAAAACTGTTCAAAACAAATTGCATTGGGCAACAACTGGTAAAACTGCCGCCCAAATAATTTCAGAACGTGCAAGCTCTACAAAACCCAATATGGGTTTGCAAACTTGGAAAAACGCACCCAACGGAAAAATTTTAAAAACTGATGTTTCCATAGCTAAAAATTATTTGATTGAAAAAGAAATTAAAGAACTGGAACGAGTTGTAACAATGTATTTGGACTATGCAGAAAATCAGGCAGCAAGACAAATACCAATGAAAATGACCGAATGGATTACAAAACTGGATGCCTTTTTACAATTCAATGAATATCAAATATTAAAAGACGCTGGAAAAGTGACCCACGAAGTAGCTAAACAATTGGCTGAAAAGGAATATGAAAAGTTTAGGATAACTCAGGACAAAAATTTTGAAAGCGATTTTGAAAAGGAAACAAAGAAAATTTCCAATAAAACAAAGAAAAAGTAAGTTTTTACAGCACAGTTAATAAAAAAAATAGATTCAAATTTCAGAGTTAAATTTTATTTTCTTATACTTGTTCTTGTAATCTTTGAAATGCTTTTGGATATACAAAAGGTAAACCGAAAGTAGCTAAAACTAAAAGAATCTGAATAGCTCCATAAATTAGATTTAGCTTCTTGTATCGCGAAAATGTTACCCATTTGTTACCCAGACAAGCTCTCCCCCACCCAAAAGCCCCACTAATAGGCAGACAGGATAATTTTCACTTTTAGAAGCATTCTAAATTAGAAAAAAACACTACTTAAAGAAAACCTATACGATTAAATTACAGATATAAAAGGGGAACTAAATTTTGCTTATTTTTATTGGCACTTTTTGTTTCTCTGTCATTAGTAAAAAAATTACTAAAACAATAGTTCATAAACTGAGGTACAGGATTTTGTTATAAGAGCATTATTAATGAAAGTTCTTTTATAATTGAAGTGTGAAAAAATTCTACAACTAAAAACAGAAAAAAATTATCGATGGGCTATACTATCGGATTGTCATCATCTACAAATTTGGTGTCTAACGCATCTTTCAATCCATTTCCAATCAAAACAAATGCGAGAACAATAAGCATAATAGCTATGCCAGGAACAAACGCTAAATAAGGAGAATCGCCAAGAATATAACCACGATGTGCATTTATCATATAACCCCAGGACGGTGTTGGAGGTTGGGCGCCGATGCCAAGAAAACTTAACCCTGCTTCAATTAATATTGCTGCGGCGAAATTAGCTGCCGAAATTACAATAACAGGACCTATTACATTGGGTAAAATATGTCTGAAAATTATTCTGGTTTTTGAAAAGCCCAGAGCTCTTCCTGCCTCTACAAACTCTTTCTCGCGCATACTCATTATCTGCCCTCTTATAACACGGGCAACTTCCACCCACATGGTTAAACCAACTGCAATAAACATTTGCCAAAAGCCTTTACCCAAAGCAAGTGATATGGCTACAACAAGCAGCAGCGTGGGTACCGACCATATAACATTAATAAACCACATAATTACATCATCAACAACACCTCTGAAATAACCTGCCAAGGCACCTAGCAAAACTCCTATTAATACAGATATGAACACGGCAATAAAACCAACTGAAAATGAAATACGTGTACCTATCATTAATCGACTTAACAAATCTCGTCCGGCAGGGTCAGTGCCCAAAATGTATGTTTTTGTAATAATATTGTTCTTCTCAATTTCTTCTTTTAATTCATTTACCGATTTGGTTATGATTTCTTTTTTGTCTAATTCATGAAACCTGATTTCTCTCTTTGTTAACTCATTTTCTATAGGAAAATTAAAATCAATCGGATAAATAACATTAGCCAGATTTATAGATTTTTCAATACCTCCAGCTGCCCCCATGTCAGAGTATTCCTTATATATTATATCATTGCCTTTAAATCGATAGGAAGAAATAGGGATGGATCTGTAATCACTTATTTCTCCATAAAGCATTTTATAAAAAAAATTTTCTTTGTGAGAAGGTTCATTTTTATGATGAAGTAATAACTTAACGGTGAAACCTGGAGGCTTTTTAGATAGTTCTAAAATTTGATCATTAGCATCAGGTGTAGAATCGGGAGTTATTGAAAACCCTAATATTGCAACTAACATGCAAAAACAAACAAATACCAAACTTATCATAGCCAGCTTGTCCTTTTTAAAATGCTGCAACGAATTGCTACTTAATGACTTATAGTCTTCTTTGCTAGCCATTTTCACTTTGTTTTTCTATCTTTCCACTCATACTTACTCTGCAACAACCCTAACAATCCTATAAACACAACATAAACAATATATAAAAATTCTTCCAACAAAAAATATGGGGTAAAAACCTTCTTTTTAAAAAAAGATGCTGCTAAAAATAATAACAAAAAATCAATTAGGCATTTTATTCCAAATAAAAGAAAAAAAATTTTACTCAAATTAATTGTATTTGAGTATATAGCACATATCAACAAACTAAGCATCAGCATAAACAAACTTAAATTGAACAAATAAACAATTAACGACACTTTTTTTGTTTCGGCATTTAAAGCCCAAAAACCTTTTGATGACCAACGTTTGCGTTGACTTATAAAATCCTTCAAATTGTTTTTTGCATTTGTAAAAACCATAGCTTCATGGTGTTTCAGGAACTTGATACCGTCTGAATATTTATTCTTTATTTTATACATCAATAATACATCATCACCAGAAGCCTTATTGTTTATATCTTCAAAGCCATGAACTTCGTCAAATACCTTTCTTGTATAAGCCAAGTTTGCGCCATTACACATAATGGCTTTATTGTAATATAACGACGCACCACTGCATACTATTAATGACATAAACTCCAGCATTTGCATTTTTTCAAAAATACTTTTTTCATTATAAAATACAACTGGTGCAACTATCATTTTTGCTTGTGTTTGCTGATAATATCTTACTAAAGTTGTTAACCAGTTTGTATCCATTACGCAATCAGCATCGGTAGTTACTATTAACTCACCGATTGATTGATTAATGCCCTTTTTTAAGGCACTTTTTTTTCCTGAATTTTCCGAATGACTTGTTAACGTTATTAATTTCACATTTTCACGATTCAAAAAAAGTGTCTTAATCTTGGCGTTTGTAGTATCTTCAGATACATCATCAACAATTATCAGCTCCATGAATTGAGAAGGATAGTTTTGCTGAAGTATTGAATTGATGCAACGTTCAATATTATTTTCTTCATTCCTCACTGCTATTATTACACTTACTTTAGTTGTTAACAATAATGAAGAAAGCGTGGGAGGGGATGTTTTAATCCAGGCATAACAATATGAAGCAATTAAGACGAAGTAGCTCAAACATAATAATGAAGAAACCGCTACAAGTATTGTAAAAATTAATTCCATCTACTCATTAAAAAAATTAATTTGCCAAATGAACATTGCTCCTGTTAATGCCGGTATTGCCAAATTCATCATCCATAATGTTATTGATGATGAAACTATTGCGTTTGAATTGTTCGTTGCCATACTGAAAAAAAAAATGGAGGAAGCACTTCTAACAACTATTTCTGTAAGTGCAAAAGTAGGGATGACGGCACTCACAAGAAAAGTAAGTGCAATCAATACTAAGGAATTTAATAATCCGATATCTATGTTAAACATCAGCAAAACAAGATAATATTGGTAGGAGAAAATCAAGTACCTAATTGCGGATAGAAAAAAAGCTGAATACAATTCTTTTCTCTCAAACTGCATTATTTTTTCCTTTAATTCTAAAGGAATAAATAATGTTTTTTGATAAACAACTAAGGCTAAAACTATAATTAATAATATTATCGCAATGGATAAATACAAATGATTAAAATTGATAATTTCTTTAAACAACAATGTGGTTTTATGTCTTTTATAATAAAACAGTATTGCCAGCGATCCGGCCAAAATAGTTACCAAAAGCTGTAATGAACTTCCTATAAAACTAGCTATTGTTGCTTTTGTTTTTTCGGTTGTTTTTAAATAAAATACTTTCCCTACAAATTCTCCAACACGATTAGGCGTAAAAATGCTAATACATACTCCTGAAAGTACTGATTTTAATGCAATTAAAAATGAAATTGATTCTGTTTTTCGTATTAAATATTTCCATTTAATCGCCTCTAAACTCCAGTTTACGGGCATTAAACAAAAAGCCATAATGAAATAATTTATTTTTGTTTTATGAA
>Ga0302194_10002535_pt1 | contig 11588 bp, 13 predicted proteins | sample II_Bog_N1_1_FD_200227 | JGI IMG/M metagenome (GOLD analysis project Ga0302194, IMG submission 200227) | Peat permafrost microbial communities from Stordalen Mire near Abisko, Sweden - II_Bog_N1_1 | ecosystem: Environmental > Terrestrial > Soil > Wetlands > Peat | place: Sweden: Abisko...
CAAAAAATAATGGCATCTTCGTCAAAAGAATAAATAGCACACAATCTATGATACCCATCTGCAATAATTAATTTACTGTTTAATGAATCTCTTACAAGTAATATCGGAGAAAGCGGGATGCCCTTTTTTATTTTCTTTCTGTCTTTTTCAACATGTAAATTACTTACACCAAGTAATGAAACATTAGCCGATCTGAATATATCCTTTGCTTTAAATTTGTTAACCTTAGCTACTTTTAGTTTATTTACAAACTCAACCACTTTTGTTTCTTCATATATTAAGCTTAAATAAGAATGCGCTGCCGGATAATTATGTGCTTCAGGATTCTTCAACCATTTAATGATTTTTTTTGTTTTCATAATTTGATTGTATTTAATTATTACATTTAATATTTCTGTAATAAATGTAGCAGTTCTTTTTTATAAACAGGCGAAGATAAAAAAATATGTTTTTTAAATACACACGTTGGTCACTGTTGTGGGCGCTTTTTATTCTTATTTTATGCGCCATACCCGGCAGAGACCTTCCAAAAGTTTCAGTTTTGGAATTGTTGAACTTTGATAAGTTTGTTCACGCAAGTCTTTTCTTTGTACTGTTAGTATTAACCGTCAGAGGGTTTTCATTGCAAACAGATATAACTGCATTGCATAACTCACCTAAAATAATGGCTTTTGCTTTATGTGTTATATATGGCGGTACGATTGAACTGATGCAGGGAGCATTTTTTCAGGAACGAACTGCTGATTTAAACGATTTTATCGCTAACAGTTTCGGGTGCTTTATCGGTATCATCATTTACGATAAGATTGAAAAAAACGTATTCGCTAAATCTTAGTGGTTTAAATTCAGCTTCAGCATACAATAAATCAGGAATACAAAGTCATTATAGGTTATAATTCTGAAATCGTAATTTGCTTATGCAACTTTCAGTTTATTTATAACTGATTTTTTTAGTTTATTCTTAGCATAACTCAATGTAATGTTTACTTCTTTAACAGAAGAATCGGATGGAGTATCATACATTAAATCAATCATAATGGCTTCGCATATAGAACGAAGTCCGCGAGCCCCCAGTTTGTATTCAATTGCCTTTTCAACAATGTAATCTAATGCGTCTTTTTCAAAAGTAATTTTAACACCATCCATGTCAAACAAATAAACGTACTGTTTGATTAAGGCATTTTTAGGTTCAATTAAAATTCGGCGAAGTGATTCGGCATTTAACGGATTTAGATATGTAATTACCGGCAAACGCCCTATCAATTCAGGAATTAAACCAAAGGCTTTTAAATCTTGAGGAGCTATGTATTGCAACAAATTGTCCTTGTCAATATCTTCTACCTCTTTGCTGATGTTGTAACCTATTGTTTGTTTTTGTAATCGTTTTGAAATATGTCTGTTTACACCGTCAAAAGCGCCTCCGCAAATAAACAGTATGTTTTTAGTGTTTACCTGAATCATTTTTTGATCAGGATGCTTACGTCCTCCTTGTGGTGGAACATTTACCACAGCACCTTCCAGTAACTTCAACAAACCTTGCTGAACACCTTCGCCTGAAACATCTCTGGTAATAGAAGGATTATCGCTTTTACGAGCTATTTTATCAATCTCATCAATAAATACAATTCCTCGTTCGGCGGCAGCCACATCAAAATCGGCAGCCTGCAACAGGCGCGACAAAATGCTTTCGACATCTTCACCTACATAACCTGCCTCTGTAAGCACTGTAGCATCGGCAATGCAAAATGGCACATTTAAAATTTTGGCAATGGTGCGCGCTAATAAGGTTTTACCTGTACCGGTTTCGCCAACTAGTATTACGTTTGATTTGTCAATTTCAATATCGTCTTTACGCGCTGTGCGATGCTGCCCGCTGATGATACGTTTGTAATGATTGTAAACAGACACGGATAACACCTTTTTTGCTTCGTCCTGACCAATTACAAACTCATCAATATGTGCTTTTATTTCGCCCGGTTTTAATAAGTTTACTTTATTAAAAACAGAACCTTGATTTTGTTTTACTTCATCACGAACAATTGTTTGTGCCTGAGTTACGCAATGGTTACAAATATGTCCCGAAATACCTGCAATAAGCAAATCGGTATCTTGTTTCTTGCGCCCACAAAACGAACATTGTATCTCTTTCTCTGCCATATCTTCTTAAAACAAATTAATCTTTTGTGTAAATATTAAACCCGACAGGTTAAGCCCGCTAAAAAACAAACCTGTCAGGTTTTATTTATTGTATTATTTATTAGGATTTTTTGATTTTATCAATACTTCATCCAACATACCATACGCTTTTGCTTCTTCGGCAGTCATCCAGCAATCGCGGTCACTATCCGCCCAAACCTTTTCATAGGTTTGTCCACTGTGTTCAGCAATAATATCGTATAATTCCTTTTTCAATTTTTGAATTTCACGGGCTGTAATTTCAATGTCCGATGCTTGTCCTTCGGCACCACCCATTGGTTGGTGAATCATAACACGTGCATGTCTCAGTGCAGCACGTTTACCTTTGGTGCCTGCACACATTAATACCGCACCCATTGATGCTGCCATGCCTGTACATATTGTTGCTACATCAGGAGCAATGTATTGCATGGTGTCGTATATACCTAAGCCTGCATACACAGAGCCACCCGGACTGTTCAAATACACCTGAATATCTTGTTTGGCATCTACCGATTGTAAAAATAACAATTGCGCTTGCATGATGTTTGCTACCTGATCATCAATACCGGTACCTAAAAATATGACTCTGTCCATCATCAAACGGGAAAAAACGTCCATTTGAGTAACGTTTAACTGACGTTCCTCAATAATATAAGGAGTCATGCTTTTAACGTTATGCTTTGTATAGGAATCGAAGGTGTTACCACTAATGTTACGATGGTTCACCGCATATTTTCTGAATTCTTTATTATCAAACATAGTAGTTGGGTTTAATGTTATTAGTTTTAAAATTTACAGTTTAAAAGTACATATTAAATTTTGAACCAAACTGGCACAATGTATTAAGTTAAGCATAAATGACAGATTTAACTTACAGATGATAAAGCCCTGTCATGTTTTTTACTGCCATATCATTATGTATGTCATTAAATTAATTGTTAAGCATTTTTAAAGAAATCATCAAATGCTACTTCTTTTGGTTCGAGCGTAAATATTGCTTTGAACAAATTCATTACTTTTTCTCCAAGTAATTGCGTAAAGATGCGCTGTGCTTCTTCCTTGCTTGACAATACGCGTTGAGCGGTTTGTGCCAAATCTTCATCGCTGATAGCAATAGGATTATACTGACCCAATTGTTTTCTCAATAAGTTTTTGGTGTACTCAACAATTTCTTCATTGGTTACTTGCAGGTTATTATCCTTGATGATTTTATTTTCAATCAATTGCCATTTGATACCTTTTGAGTAGTTATCAAATTCCGCTTCTACTTGTTCAAGAGTTACAGGCTTTTCATTAGCAGCAATTATCCAGCGTTTCAAAAATTCAGTTGGCAAATCAAACGTGATGGTTTCCATCAAATAATCTACAATGTTATTGTATAGCTTGCGGTCGCTGTCGTTTAAAAACATTGCAGCTAATTCTTCTTTTATTTTCGTTCTGAATTCTTCTTCACTGTTTACAACACCAGGCCCGTAAACTTTATCAAACATTTCCTGATTGATGTCCGCAGGCAAATGACGTGTGATGCTTTTTACAGTAAACTGAAATTTAGTAGTAAGTGCTTCGGCTTGTTCTTTGGTAATGCCTAGCGTTCCTGCCAAATCAAGTGCATTGTCAGAAATTTTTTGCACGTCAATTATTACTTTGTCTTCTTTTTTTAATCCTATCAATGACTTTTTTACGGCTTCATCTTTCACACGGTTTGGGAACAATGCAGAACCTGCTTTGAAAATACCGCCTTCTAAAATTTCTCCGTTTGTATTCAACTCTACAAAATCTCCATTCAGTAAATCAGCTTCTTCTGCAATCTCTATGTTTTCAACTTTTCCGTAACGTTTAGCAATATCGGTAACGTATTTGTTAATCAACTCATCGTCAATTTTTACGGTTGTGTACACAAATTTATCTTTTGCCGAAAGCGATAAATCAAACTTTGGTGCAAGCCCCATTTCATAAGAAAATTCAAACTCTTGTTGGTTGTCCCAATCAATGTTGTTTTCATTATTTTTAGGTAATGGTTGTCCTAATAAATCAAGATTATTTTCTTTTATGTATTTACTAACAGTGTCTTGTAATAATTGGTTGATAGACTCTACCAAAATAGCTTTACCGTGCATTTTTTTAATAAGTCCTGCCGGTACTTTTCCCGGACGGAAGCCCGGTATGTTTGCCTTTTTTTGATATGTTTTTAAAGTGCTTTCTACTTTTGGTTGATAATCTTCACTAACCACTTTCACTTTCAAAACAGCATTTAGCCCATCAATATTTTCTTGTGTAACGTTCATTTTGTAAAATTTTAAAGAATACGTATTTGTTTATTTTATTAAGGTTGCGAAGGTATAAAAAATTATGATGCAATAATTGATTTTGGCCCCGCTTGTTTTGTCGGTAAAAAAGAGGATTTGGGGTGAGGATTATGGTTATATTTGGAGGAGTTATGAGTTATATAAATAGCTGTAATTTCACAACGAAAATCATACTAAAATGGAAACTTCAAACATTATCGCATTAGCATTGGGTGGAATAAGCTTCATTATTTCAATTGTCGGGTTTGTGCTAACCCCAATTCTTAACCTCAAGTCAAAAAGATTAGAAAAAAGATTGGAGTATCGTTTTGAATTATTTAAGAAAATATTAGAACTATGGGAATTCACTCACGATAATCAACCTTCCGACAAAAATGGGCTTGAACCTTTAATGAGAGATATAAATAAATTTATTCAGCTATATGGATATGACTCTGAAATTAAATCGTTTAAAGAAGTTGTGAATTATTACAACTTCTTTGTAAAAGAACAAAATGAAAGTAACAGGCAAAAAGTAATATCAAAATTCAATGATTTCCTTTTAATTTCTTTTAACGCATATAGAAAAGAAATTTCTTTAGATAAACTGACAAATTAAAAGAAACTTAACGACAATAGATTAAGAAGAATTAACAGTTAAACATGAACCAATAAAGTAACACAGCCATAACACAGAATTATAAGGACAATATTTTATGTTCGGTTAAAAAGTTAAGAATTATTTATTTCTGACAATATAAACTTACGACTTTACATTTACTAAACTAAAATGACAGCAACCGACTGGACAGGATTTATAGGAGTGACCATATTACTCATTGCTTATTTTTTAAATATGAGAGACATTATAAAAAAAGATAGTTTGATGTATCTTCTTTTAAATTTTGTTGGAGCAGGTATAGCTTGTTTTGCTTCTGTATTATTGCATTATTTACCCTTCATATTGTTAGAAGGTTGCTGGACACTTGTATCAGCAATAGGAGTAGCAAACTACTTTTACAAGAACCGGAAATAATAGAACTACTTTAATTTTTCACGCACAATTGTAATTGCATTTTTGTACTTTTGATTATTAAAATTTAACACAATGACTACCGGAGCAATAAAAAAACAAATTGACGGCTATTTACCTTTATTGTCGAACAAGCAACAAGTATTGCTTTTAAAAATGGTTAAAAGTTTTTTAAATGTTGATAAAGATGCGAAACGAATTACCCGTAAACAATACAATAAAGAAATAACTGAAGCTATTACCCGTATTGAAAAAGGAGATTTTGTGAAGCATGAAGATGCTCTTAAGGAGTTATCTAAGTGGTAAAACAAAAATTATATACAATTGTTTGGGATAGAAAAGCCCTTACTCACTTCCATGAAATTTTAGAATTTTTATCCACACAAAGTTCACAAGCTCACAAAATAGTAAAAGAAGGGGTGTTAGCCCGCTTAAGTAATATAAAAAGAAATGCACTTATTTTTGAAATAGATAAACTAAAAGACCAACCCAATAGCGAGTTCAGAGCATTTGTTATTTAAAGTTATAGGGTTACCTATCAAGTAAAAACAGCCAGTAAAGAAATTCGAGTTGTCAGAATAAGGCACACAAGTAGAGAACCGTTGGGTTATTAATCCCTCCTCTGTTTTTCCTAAAAAAAGTTAGTTAAAATTGTAACCGACTAAAATCGAAAAATAATTAAAAAGACATTAAAATATATGAAACTCGATTACATTGATAACATCAACGAATATGGCGACAACATTGTTCGCCTTTACGAGTTCGACAGGGCGCAAGCAGAAAAATTTCAACAGTTGATTAAACAAGTAATTGTTAAGGATAAAAACACACTTGAACTTACAAGTGTTGATTTTATTGAGGCGCGCAATTGTAATTTAACATTGCGAATTTCGGAGGAAGACAATGGAATTGTTTCTGATGATGATAAAAACTTTTTTTGCGAAATGACATTGAAGGGCTATGAAGAAATAGTTTTATTATTAGAACCTTTTTGCAAAAAAGAAACGAAAGGATTTAAGATGTTGTATGATATTGATTCAAATACCGACTTTTTATTTTCCCCGGGAGGTACATGGTAAGCTTCTGAAATATGCTATTGTTAAGAAGGCTATGTTAGGATGTTGAATGTTTATTAGAAATCGCGTAAAGCAATTATGTAATTTGCTATTGATAAAATTTATTCGATAATTAAAATTAAATACTCTTCAACATCGGCTTACTCCACCTGTTGAGTAAAATATAGATTTGGCATTTGTTTCCATTTTGTAACTGAATATTGTTTAAAATAAATACGCCATTAATTAAGGAGTTGCTGTGGCCAAAATACGTTCAGGTTCATGATGCTGGTTTCTATATTGAGTGATTGTATGTAATTAATAGAGTCAAAAGACTGATCGAACAATCTGTAATTTAATCCTCGTATATGTACCACGTGTCCGTGTACACGAGCCAAATCTACAATTAACTGATTCAGATCTTCCGTACGTTCTTTATAATTACCATTCAATGAAACTTTGTACAACATAATATTTGAACGTATCAGTTGTTCAACAATTTCACGATTAATATATTCATCAATTATGATTACATCGGCATCGCGTATTGTGTTGTGGGCGTCTTTATTAGTGAGTACAATTTTGTTAAAGTCTCCTGTAACAATGCTGTATTTCAAAACTTTTTTATTTATAATACTTTTCATTTGAGTTGTGTTTAAAACTGTTAAAAATCAAATTTTTTTTAGGATTTAACCATTAGCCAATTAAAAATTATGCCGTCCGTTTCTACTTGCACTTTTCTGTTTTATAAACAAAAAGGCTGAGTAATAGTTTTATTTTTAAAAGCTAATGGCATTCGTCCTATTTATATCATTTAGCTAAGGCTTTTGATAAATCAATACCTGCTTTAAATTTTGCAACTTTTTTAGCAGGTATTTTTATTTCTTTTCCCGTACGTGGATTTCTGCCGACTCTTGCCGAGCGTTTAGCAACCGAAAAAGAACCGAATCCTATTAAAGAAACCCGTTCACCTTTTTTTAGTGCTTTGGTAGTTGTGTGTATAAAACTTTCTAACGCTCGCTGAGCATCGGCTTTTGATAATTTTGTTTCTGCTGCTATGGCAGTTATTATATCTGCTTTGTTTGACATGACTGTTTTTTTAATTGGTATAATTTTTTATTTTTTTAATTGAAATCATATATGCATCAACATCGCGTTAAACCACCCGTTGAATGAGCAATGATGTGTTTGAAATTAAAGTAATGTAATGTTTTCATTGTATGTTATTGCAGTATTAAAAACAAAAAGCCTTTCATTGATTGAAAGGCTTTTTATTTTAAGTGTTTTTAATGTCTAAAAAATTGTCCTTCCATTGCTGCTAATAATGGCGCAACACGGAAATTTTAATGAATCATTTAAACTAATATTTTTGGCTTTGTATTTCATTTATGATACAAATATAATTATTAATTCTATAATTCCTATAGATTTAGTATAATATTTAAAAATTAATCAAAATTTCTATATCGTTATACCTAATTTGTTAAATGATACTTAATCAAAAGCGCCTGAATTTATTTCTTAAGGATGTTAAATAATTAAAAAAATGCAAAAATTAGATTCATTAACTATTAATTCTATAGAAATTATATACATTTGTAAAAAAATAAATAAATGACTTCGATATACACAATCATTATTGCGTTAACGTTTATTTTACTGGAACGGTATTATTATTTGAGAAAGAAGAATGAAATTGGTTACAGGTACTATAATTTTATCTCAAATGTGAGTATTGGTATATGCGAACGACTCATTTACCTCTTTATGTTGCCTTTGTTTTACGGCATTTTCAATTATATATACATCCACTATCATTTATTTGCAATTCCTGATAAATGGTATTATTGGATTGTTTTATTGTTGTTTACTGATTTTGTTTGGTACTGCTATCATTGGTTGGGGCATCGGATAAACATTTTATGGGCAGCACACATTGTTCATCACCAAAGCGAAGATTATAATTTAACTGTTGCCGCACGTGTTACTATTTTTCAGGCATATATACGAACACTTTTTTGGTGTGTGCTTCCGCTTATAGGTTTTAATGTGGACATGGTAATGGGTATTCTTATTTTTCATGGCGCATATTCGTTTTTCACTCATACACAATTAGGAAAAAATCTACACTTTTTGGAATATGTTTTTATAACCCCGTCACTTCACGGTATCCATCATGCAAGTAACGCAAAATATCTAGACAAGAACTTTGGCGATGTGTTTGTATTTTGGGATAAACTTTTCGGAACCTTTCAAAAGGAGGAAGAAAAACCTGTTTATGGTCTTACCCAACCTTTTGAGAGTCATAGCTTTTTATGGCAACATTTCCATTATTATATAGAGTTATTTTATCTTGCTAAAACTAAAACAGGTGGGTGGAACAAAATCAACGTGTTTTTTGTTTCGCCTGAATACATGGACTCTTCAATCAGACCAAAATTGGAAAAGAAATGGTTGAAAACCGAAAAACGTCAATTGGCTGCACCCCTTAAGTCATATCTTAATTTTCAGCTTTCACTTTGTCTTTTATTACTTGCAATCACCACCTATCTGTTTAACAATACAAGCTGGTTAATACAAGCCGAAGTGTTTGTGTTTATAATACTTACTCTTATAAATGTGGGTGCTATTATTGAGCAAAAAAAGTATATTTTTTATTTGGAGTTAATACGCTTATGGCAAGCATTTTTATTTGTGGCATTGGTTACAGATACTTTGCTTGTGATACTTGTTTTTTCAATCGTTATTCAATTGTTACTATACTTTTTACCGATTAAATTATGGTATTATAAAATGCTTTATAAAGAAGTGATTTAAAAATTCCAATTAATAATTAAAAACAAAAAACAATGTCAGAAAACAGAAAACAAACTGCGTTGGGCGATGTAGCTGCCCGACAGCTTGCGATTGCTACCCGCACCGCACCACAAATGATTAGCATCACACCACGTTGGTTAACTCATTTACTCAATTGGATACCTGTAGAATCAGGTGTTTACAGGTTGAATAAAGTAAAAGACGGTAGTAACGTAGAAGTTGATTGCTCCTCCCGCGATGAAAAAGAACTTCCGCATACTTTTGTTGATTATGTGGAGAATCCAAGAGAATACAATCTTAGTGCGGTGAATACATTAGTTGATGTTCATACACGTGTATCAGATTTATACAGTAAGCCATATAATCAAATTAGTGAGCAGTTGCGTTTAGCAATTGAAACAATCAAGGAGCGTCAGGAAAGTGAATTAATCAACAATAAAGAATACGGTTTACTTGCAAGTGCAGTTCCGTCACAAATAATTAAAACACGTACAGGAGCGCCAACACCTGATGATTTGGATGAATTGATAAGTAAAGTATGGAAAGAACCGGGCTTTTTCTTATTACATCCTTTAGCAATAACAGCTTTTGGAAGAGAATGTACGCGGAGAGGTGTACCTCCTCCAACCGTTTCATTGTTCGGTTCACAATTTATTACGTGGCGCGGTATTCCACTTATACCTAGTGATAAATTGCCTATTGAAAAAGGGAAAACAAAAATAATATTGTTAAGAACAGGAGAAAGTCGCCAAGGTGTAATTGGTTTGTACCAACCTAATTTGCCGGGTGAACAAACTCCTGGCTTATCCGTTCGTTTTATGGGAATAAACAATAAAGCCATTGCTTCGTATTTGGTTTCGTTATACTGCTCTTTGGCAGTATCTGTTGATGATGCATTAGCCGTACTTGAACATGTAGACATCACCAAGTATCATGAGTATAACTATAAATAGATTTGTAACTTATTCCTATTAAATAAAAATGATGGATTTAGAAAGTTTTCAAACAAATTCTTTGCCTGATGTAAATGCACTTGAACAATTGGCAAACCAATTTTTCAAGTCGTTTCCGGGTGATAACCGAAAGAATGGTGCCGTATTTAAACAGGACAATTATAACGAACAAGCTCAACGTGACAGTGAAGCCAATGTAAATAAGGTAACTACCAACGTAACAAATAATGATACGTTCGGAACAAATGGTGTTCCTAAGTCGGTTGCCGGAAGTGGAGTTTCACCCTCATTAACGGAACATCAAAATAAATTTAAAATAGACAATCCGCAAACCAGTTTACCCGATCCTCATTTTTATAATGGACAAATACCTAAATCGGTTGCCGGAAGCGGTAAATTGCCGGTATCGGAAAATGGAAAATCTAATTTGGACAATACTTCTTCCTATGGAAAGCTCCCTTTTGCTGAAGAACAAACATTTGAAAAAGAACTGCAAGATGTTTTAAATGCCATTTCATCCTATGTTCCTTCTTCACAATTTGCTAATGTTTCTCCAATCAGCAAAAGTGATGTGTCGTATTATTTTTTAAATGGAAATGGAATAGGAGCTTATACATCTCACTTTTTTGATGGGAAAAACAAGGATCCATTCAGCAATACACATGGAATAAGCAGTATTGTAAAACCACCTTTTGATTTGAATTTTGTAAGGGCTGATTTTCCGATACTAAAAGAGCGTGTTAATGGAAAGCCATTGATTTGGTTGGATAATGCGGCAACAACGCAAAAGCCGAATCAGGTGATTGAACGATTGAATTATTTTTATCAGCATGAAAATTCAAACATTCACAGGGCTGCACATGAACTTGCGGCGCGTTCTACCGATGCATACGAAGCAGCACGTAAAAAAGTACAACAATTTTTAAATGCAAAATCTCCGAATGAAATAGTATTTGTTCGAGGTACTACAGAAGCGATTAATTTGGTAGCTCAAAGTTGGGGCGACCAGAATATCAAAGAAGGCGATGAAATAATTCTTAGTCATTTGGAACATCATGCTAACATTGTTCCCTGGCAATTGCTGGCAGCTAAAAAAGGAGCCCAAATTCGTGTGATACCTGTTGATGATGATGGTCAATTGATTTTGGAAGAGTATGGAAAACTGTTAAACTCAAAAACAAAACTGGTTTCATTTACTCAGGTTTCAAATGCTTTAGGTACTGTTACACCTGCTAAAACCATTATAGAAATGGCACATGCTTCAGGA
>Ga0302194_10002543_pt1 | contig 11579 bp, 8 predicted proteins | sample II_Bog_N1_1_FD_200227 | JGI IMG/M metagenome (GOLD analysis project Ga0302194, IMG submission 200227) | Peat permafrost microbial communities from Stordalen Mire near Abisko, Sweden - II_Bog_N1_1 | ecosystem: Environmental > Terrestrial > Soil > Wetlands > Peat | place: Sweden: Abisko, Stordalen...
TCCGCGACGTGAACGGGAAGCCGATTGAGAACGCGGCTGTTGTTTTTCATCCCATGCTGGGCGACAAGGACCAGGGCAACATGGAGCTGAAGACCAACGAGGACGGCAAGGCCATCATCGATGTTCTCCCCGTCGGCTCCACGGTGCGGCTGCAGGTGATTGCGCACGGGTTTCAGACCTTTGGAGACGACTACAAGATCGACAAGGCCGACATGGCGATTGAGATCAAGTTGAAGCGGCCGGGTGCGCAGTACTCGATTTACGATAAGCACGACGGGTCCTCGATTGGCGGCAGGAGTCCGGACGCGGCGGCGAAGGATGCGGCGCCGGCTACGGCCAAACCGGCTGACTCCACAGCGCAACCGGATGCGCCGGCCAGCCAGCCTCCGCCGAAGTAAGACCCTGGGCCATGCCACCTAAGCACGATTGAAGCTTTTTCCCGTAATGGCGAACCAACTCCTCAGCGGCAAATCGGCACTGGTAACCGGGGGCGCTCGGCGCATTGGCCGGGAGATTGCCCTGGCCTTGGCCGAGTCGGGCGCGGATGTGGCGATCACTTACCGGACTTCGCGCGGTGAAGCATTGGAGACCGTTCGCGAGATTCAGTTTTTCGGTAGCCGCGCCCTTGCGGTGAAATGCGATGTGCGTTCCGAGCGCCAGGTGCGACGGGCGGTTGAGGCCGTGGCGAACGGATTTGGCCGACTCGACTTGCTGGTGAACAATGCCGCTGTGTTTGAGTCTGCGCCGCTGGAGCGGATGAGCCTGGAACAATGGGATGCGGTCTTTGAGACCAATGCGCGCGGGCCATTTCTGGTGGCGCGGGAGGCATTGCCGCACTTGCGCGCCGTGGAGGGACGGATTGTGAACATTGGCTCGCTGGGCGGGATTCAGGCCTGGGCCGATCATGCCCACTACTGCGGTTCCAAGGCCGCTGTGCATATGTTGACCAGGGCCATGGCGAAGGCATTTGCGCCGGAGGTGAGCGTGAACTGCGTTGCGCCGGGGCGGATCGAGATGGACGATCACAGCGAGGACGAAGTGGCCCGTTTTGCGGCGAAGACGCCCATGATGCGCAACGGGAGGGCGGGCGACGTGGCCCAGGCTGTGCTGTTTTTTGCTACGGGACCGCGATTCATAACCGGGCAGATTTTGACGGTAGATGGCGGCCTGGGGCTGGTATAGGGGTTGCGATTCGCGGGCGCGCTCAACGAGCGAAAAGGCGGTTCCAAAAGCTTTTTGCGCCCGAGCCCTGAGCAGCCTTTGAGCTCTTATCCTGCGGGCTCTTTCCGTTCTGGACCGGGTCTGGCTTCGGTCCCTTCGGCTTGACTTTGGTTGGAAAATGCTTGGGATCGAACTTCAGCGGCACATGCTCCCACAGGCCTTCGGGGATTGGCTGCGGGGGGAACTTCGCACCCTGCACCGCGGCCAGCGGATTGGTGACAAAGAGGCGTTGCGCAGTTTCCTCGCCGGCCTTGTCTCTTACATAATCATATCCGCGTTTCAGGTGCGGCGCCCGCCACTCGATGTGGTGCGCGTCGGTGGCTATGAAGTGGATCCAGTTCCGCTCCAGCAGCTCGTTGGAGAAGCCCTCAGCCTGACGGCCAAAGCGGCCATACAACGAATTCGAAGTCACCTGGACCAGGCACCCTTCGCGCATCCATTCGGCCAGCATTTCGGGGTCGTGCTGCATTACTCGGTTGCGCTCGGGATGGGTGATGATGAGCGTGTAACCGGCCGACTGCAACCGGCGCATGCCCAGTGTCAATTGCGGCGGGATCACGCTATCGGGAAACTCGATGAGCAGGTAGCCTTTGCCGTCGATGGAGTAGCGCAAGGGGTTGGCCAGGGCATCTTCAACATTCTGTCCGTTGAGGTGGAAGTCGCACGCCAGGCTCAGCTCCATTTCACCGTCGAGGAGTTCGCGCAACTCGGCCAGCCGCTCTTTGACCAGCGCTGCCTGGTAGGGGTATGCGTCAGAGGCGTGCGGAGTACACACGATCCGGGTTACGCCTTCCCCGGCGGCCTCGCGCGCCATGGCCAGCGACGTGGCCAGATCCGGCGCTCCGTCGTCCACTCCATAGATCAGGTGATGATGAATGTCGATCAATGCTTGCCGTTCTCCTGCACGAACACCAGCCTCAACGGATTGCCAAAGCTTCAATCATAGAGGCAAAGATCTTCAAGCCGTCCGCCGATCCAAGCAACTGTTCGCTCGACCGGTCGGGGTGCGGCATCATGCCCAGCACATTTCTCTTCGCGTTCAGAATGCCCGCGATATTACCCAATGAGCCATTGGGATTCGCTTCGGGCGCGATATCCCCATGCGGTGTGGCGTAACGGAAGGCGATCCGGTCCTCGGCCTCAAGCTCATGCATATCCTCGGGCGTGCAATAGTAGTTGCCCTCCATGTGGCCTATCGGAATCCGCAGTACATCTCCTTTTACAAGTTGGTTGGTGAATGGACTATCGGCGGTTTCCACGCGCACATGAACCTGCTTGCAGATGTATTTGAGGCCGGCGTTGCGCATCAGGGCGCCGGGCAGCAGACCGGCCTCGGTTAGGATCTGGAAGCCGTTGCAGATGCCCAGAACGAGGCCACCGCCGGCGGCGAACCGCTGCACCGATTGCATCACGGGAGAAAAGCGGGCGATGGCTCCTGTGCGCAGGTAATCGCCATAGGCAAAGCCGCCCGGAACCAGCACCGCGTCAACGCCGGCAAGGTCTTCGGAATCGTGCCAGAGGAAGGTGACAGGCTGGTGCGCAACTTCGGCAATCACGTTATACGTGTCGTGGTCGCAATTGGACCCGGGAAAGACCAGAACGCCGAATTTCATGCATCTAGGGTATCAGTTTCACTCTGCGGGGGTTGTAACTTTTTTGTCACGGCGGTTACCACAGGCGAGTGACAACCACATAACACCCTGCGATTCGCAGCGCTTCTGGATCACGGCCAGAATCTGCTTCTGGATTGCCCGCATCACGGCATCGGTCCACAGGCCGGCGTATGGATTGAAGTGTGTGGAGAGCCGCTCACGGCTGCTCAGGTGCAGAAGCACACCCTCCGGCCGTTGTTCCAGCCGATATTCTCCTTCCAGGACATCAAAAAAATCGCCGCCGATGGTGACATGCTCATCGAGAGTAGACGGCGGAATCGATTCGGTGTCGGCGTGGATTGAGAAGAGCAGGTCGCTGTCCGGCACCCATTCGTTGACCGTCTCGGTAAAGACCAGGCCGCCAGTGAAGCTCGCTTGGCGAACTCCGCCAACGCCTTCGTGGGAAAGCGTTGCGGCGATCGGTTTGGGGAACCCGATGCTGCTGACCCAGGAGCCGGGTAGCTCGGTCGGCTGAATAGCCTGCACGCTCTTAATGTTGTTCCAGACCACTGCAGATGGCGCATGAATCAAAATATCGGTTTCAACTGTGCGAACCTGAAAGAGCGCTGGGATGTGGGCCTCGACGGCCAGCAGTAGCAATGGCAGCGCGAAGGCGCTGATGGTTCCCGGCGAGCGCCGCTTGAACCGGCCCCAAATCAACCTTGCGGCGATGCCCCCAAGCAATGAAAAGACCAGCATGATGGGCGAAGCGAAGAGGATGCAAATGATCCCTTCCAACGCGAAAACGAATGCGCCCACTAACATCAGCAGCACTGACAGCCAGGGAAGAAGGAGCCACAAAGGCCATATATGGTTTTCCGGCTCGGAGTTTCGCAAGTATTGATGGACGCTGAGGTAGCCCATGGCAAACGGCACAACAGCCAGAAAGCTGAAGGTGATAATCAGATCTGTCGAAACCACGTCTGGAATCTTATGGGCGAGAAGCAGCCTGAAGAAGCATCCGAGGAGAAGCCCGGAAGCGATGCTGAGGAGACTAACCTTCCATCTGGCCCATAGCTCGCCAGCTCTGTTCATTCCGCCTCCAGTCAGAGATTCAGATTAGCCGATGCTTCGTGCTTCATGCGCCGGTGCGAATCGCCCACAAACCGGCGCTGGAGTGCGCGGGCGATTGGAAATCCAAGCCGCACCAGCGGATGACGCGGATGGGACACGGCTTCCAATTCGTAGCAAACATCGCTGGTTGCCGGGTCGAACTCGATGAGAAATTTCTCCTGGCCGGTCTCGACGTGCATGGGAGTCGTGGAGTAAATAAAGCCAAATCGGGTAGCCGTGTCCACCTTGTCGATAATCCGGCTGAGGTTGAGCGTCCATAGTCCGAAGGTATGGATTTCGACTGCAATCATTTGTCCGATCTCGACGGTTGCCTGCGAATTGGCTACGCGCACCCAGCCAATGTCAAAAGGCGCCCATCGCTCGAAAGCCAGCTTTGCCGCGTGAAACACAGCCTGCCCTTGCCCAAGCAAGGAACGCGACATGTCGTGAGCGAATCCGGCCGGCAGCCTGTGGTCGTTTGAATTGCCCTCAAGCGGCAGGCACAACGGCCCATGCGACGCCAACTTCTCGGCGGCTGTAGTCTGCTTCTCGATCTCTGTAGCAGTCGGTCTGGTCAGGCGGAACACAAGGTTAGTATGCCAGTTCCCGCTTCCATCAAAGCGCCCACATCATGCCCGCATAAGGTCTTCGCTCTCCGACTCGTCGTCTTCCAGCTTCTCCCTCACCAGTTCCATGAAAGCAGCCATGGCTGGGGAGACCCACTTGTCCTTGTGCCACAGAATGTGGGTGGCGATGTCGAGCGATGGTCCGGCCCAGTGCAGGGCCTTGAGCTGATGCTGGCGCAGTTCGCGGGCTACAACGATTGCCGGCAGCAGCCCCAGCCCCATGCCGGCGGCTACGCATTGCTTGATGGCCTCCACGCTGGAGAACTCCGTGACGTTGCCCGGACGAATATTCTGCATGGCCATCACCCGGTCGAGTTTGAGCCGGTATCCGCAGCCGCCCTCGGTGAGCAGCAGAGTTTGCCCTGCCAGGTCGGCGGGCTTGACCGTGCGCTGGCCGGCCAGAGGATGGCTGGTGTGAGCGAGGAGAAAGATTCTTTCCGCGCGCAGCCGAATGGACTTGATGGCGGGATTAGGACTGGCGTCGATCATGCAAACCGCCATATCGAGCTTGCCGGTTTCAAGCATGACCGGCAGCACATCGTCCGACTGTGGCCGGAAGTTAAGCTCGACGTGCGGAAAGCGGCGATGGTAGATGCGCAGAACCTGCGGCAACCGATAGGTAAGAATGCTCTCCGGGATGCCGACCTTCAGCGGTCCGCTGGGCTCGGCTCCTGTCTGGACGGCGCGCTGCCCCTGTTCCATGGCGGCCAGCGCCTGCTCGGCGAACGGCAGAAAGTTGCGGCCGGCGTCGGTGAGTGTGACGCGGCGCCCCAGGCGGTCAAACAACGGCGAGCCAAGCTCCTCTTCAAGCGCCTTGATCTGCGCCGTGACGTTGGACTGCACGGTGTGAACTTTTTCGGCGGTGCGGGTGAAGTTGAGTTCCTCGGCGAGTGCGCGAAAGATTTGCAATTGGCGAACTTCCATCGAGACATCTCCGTCTAAGATCGAAATCATACTATCAATCTATTCGACGGATGATCCGCTCCAGAAGCCCCAACGGGATACTCGCGAAAAACTGAAACTCCGTTTGGAGCCATTTGCAAATTACTCCAGGAAACCTCTGAACAAGCCGATGTTGTGAAAGGGAACGACTTCAAAGACTACGGAAAAATTCGTGGCTTTGAAAGGGCACGACTTCAGTCGTGTCTCCGCGGGTCTTCGGCCCACCCAAGTGGATGAAAACACAGAAGCTGGGTGCCCTGGCCCCTCGCCTTTGGGGACCAGGGAATGCGCGAGCCCTTATTCGCCTCTTCTTCTCTAGTTTTCGTCCCTGCCGCAAAGATCCCCAATAGGGCAGCAACCCCTGCGGGTTGGTTTTCGCCACGAACAATGCACTTTCCCGCAGCCTCATCAATCGCTCCCAAAAGACAATGGAATCAACGTGGGCTTCCAGCCCCTGAGGGAAGGTTGGCGTGGTGCTGAAGCTTGATCAGGCAAGATCCAGCGACACTCCAAGAGCGGTCCTAAGTTCGTGGCGTTGTGCCAGGCCACGACCGGGGCCCTGGGGCGCCGGGATACCCTTCAGTATCGGAGGCCGCGTCCCGTACCGTAACTGAGAACTGAGAGCTGAAAGCCGAAAGCGTTAACCACCTGATATCATTGCTATCACTTTCCCACCCAGCCCAAGCATTCTAGCGCGCAAATGCCCAGCGAAAGCACCGTTTTTTGCGCTTAAATCGCGTCAAAACGGCCTTAAATCATGCTGTTTTGCACGATTCGTCACACTCTTGCGGACGTAGAAATGCATATATCCGCAAGCCGTTTTCACCACGCAGTGTGCGCATTAAACCACACCCACGGCGAAGCGCCTTCGACAAAACTGCCCCTCCTGCCGGACCAGGGTAGTTAGTCACTGTATTGCAGGCGCTAGCTTCCGCTATAAGGGTTGCGCAGATACTTTCTGGCAGTGTCGGCGCGAGAGGTGTTGGGGCCGGCATCGATCGCTTCCTGGTAATCGCGGAGAGCCAACGGGCGCTCGTGGTTCAGGTCGCGGCATTGGCCGGCGGCCAGCAGCGAGCGGATCTTCAGTTCCGGGCCCACGTTGCGAGTCGCCGCGGCCTGCTCATAACTCTGCGCCGCCTCGCCGTAGTGGCGCTGTCCGCGCAGGGCGTCGCCCAGGCCAAAGTACGCAAGTTCCACGCGCGCGGAATAGTAGTAGCCCGGCTTGGCGTTGGCGGCGATAATCTCGCGATAAGCGGCTACAGCGCCCATGCCCTCGCCCGCATCCTTGCGCAGGTTGGCCTCTTCCAGCGCAAACAGGTAGCCGCGCGGATATTCGCCGCGGAGCTTGCGCACCACCTGAATCGCCTCGGTGTAGCGGCCCTCGCGACGCAGAAACAGCGCAATTGTAGTCCGCGCCTCCACGCTGGTCGTTATGCCACGGTTGCCGTCGTCGGTCAGCATCTGAAGTCCCTTGGTTTTGGAGCCCGTGATGCCGGCGAAACCGATCAGAAACTTGAAGGGCAGCGGCAGCGCTCCCACCACATAGTCATAAACTCCGGCAACCAGCTTGGCGTCCACATAGTCGGGGTCCAGTTGCAGCACGCGCTCCGCGTCGTCCCGTGCTTTGGTTGCCAGCCGGAACCCGCTCCCGTAACTCCGCTCGACCATGGCTACATAAGTACACTTCAGCGACCGCACCCAACCGCGCGCATACAGTGCGTCGATATCGTTTTCATTCCGCCCAACGCGCCAGTCGGCCTCGCGAATGGCCTCATCGGCCAGCCCCAGAATGCGGTCGCGCGTTGCCGGATCTTCGGCTGTGGCGTGGCGTCCGGTGAGGAAACCGTCGTTGGCATAGAAGGTGGTGTCCAGCAGGTCGAGCCGATAGAGTTCCTGAAAAAGAACCGCGTCCAGCAGCAGCGCCGTGGCCTGCGGATCGCCCGGGTGCGCCGCATGAAAGCGCTCGAACCGCTCCACCGCGCCAGGATAGTCCAGGTTGTAAAAGTGCTCATAGGCATCGCGGACAAGCGGGTCGCGGTTCAGCGGATTGGTGTGCGCCTCGGAAGCCCAACCCAGGCTCGAGGCCGCCAGCAACATGCAACCTAGTCCGCGCATCCATGACCCGACCGTCCTCAACCTCAAGTCTCCCTCTTCCTCTTGCGCCTTACCGCTCCTTCTTGATTCTATGGCTCGAACCCGGCACCCGGCCCAACGCTAATCCAACCCTCCCACAACTAATCCAAGCAACGAAAAAGGAAAACCCAACCCGTTTCACGTTAACCATTCCAGAAGACGCCAGAGAACCTACGCACCGCAATCGCTCCCCCGCGCAGCCATCGATGCGTCTTCGTCCCCCAGATTCCCATTTGCACGAAGGATTGGTGATATGAACCGGAAAGAGATGTTGCGACTGCTGCTTAATCAGGCCCAGTTTAACGGATTCGAGTTCCGCCGCTGGTATGTGGCCAACGTACAGCCCATCTTCCCCGGCGCCGAGCAGGCTTTAGCCCTGCTCGCCAGCGAGGGACGCCATTACACCCTGCTTTTTTCACACGACTTCGCCCGCACCTACTGGCGCACCGGCTCGCATATCAGCTTTCGTGTGCCGTCCATGACCTATTCCCGCATCACCACCCATGGCGAGGTGGTACAGGTAACGCGCAAGCCGTTTACGCGCCGCACCATCAAGCCCGACGTGTGGAAGTATCACCTGCGCCAGATGGCCGCCGCTGACGACCCGGTCGATTACCTCGGCCGCTTCCTCCCCGCCGCGGACCAGGCCAAATTCCGCGATATCCCCGTCAGCAGCCACATAGCAGCCCAAGCCTGAGAGGCGGGGAGGCAAGTCTTCCAGGCCTTGGGGCGTGCGATCAATCCCCGTCCCACCTGGCGTCTTTTGCCAACACAACGCAGCCTGTCTGCGGAGAGGAGTTCGCAAGCCTCCGTGGAAGCATAAGAGTCAGACGAATCGAATTCGCCTCTTTTACCCAACTCGAATTCATAACCAACAGAAGGTTGCTATTCGCCATTTTTTAGCTTGCAATCCGAGTATGCGTCCGGCATAATCCAGACTCGCTGGGAGTTTCCAGTCTTCCCCAATCCAGACCAGTTACGTTTGCGCCTTGTTTGAATCGCATTCGATACCCTTCAATTGCATTGCCTCGATTGTCAGGATTGCCCGGTTCAAGTAGGTTCCAGTTCACTTGATGAGGATAATGACAAGTCAGCGATTCTCGACACGCACCTTTTCGTCAGTTTCTCGTTTTGTTGCCGCCCGAGTATTTGTTGCAGAAAAACGCCCCGGCTCACGATTGCCTCTTTCTCTGTCCATGCTGGCTCTGGCCAGTCTGCTTTTCTCCGCGACGGCGTCGGCGCAGGCAAGGTTCTCCGGCGGCCAAGTTACTCTGGGCGGCGGCTTCAGCAATCCTGAAGGCGTGGCGGTGGACGGCAGCGGCAACGTCTATGTCGCCGATACCAGCAACAGCGCGGTGAAGGAGATGCCCGCCGACTGCGCCTCGTCGAGCTGCGTGAAGTCGCTGAGCTTCGGTTTCCTTCCCTTCGGCGTGGCGGTGGACCGCAGCGGCAACGTCTATGTCGCCGATCAAGAAGAGAGTGCGGTGATGGAGATGCCTGCCGGCTGCGCCTCGTCGAGCTGCGTGAGGTGGCTGGGCGGCGGCTTCGAACTTCCCGTTGGCGTGGCGGTTGACGGCAGCGGCAACGTCTATGTTGCCGATTTATACAACTATGCAGACGATGTTTACGACGATGTGGTGTATGAAATGCCCCCCGGCTGCGCCTCGTCGAGCTGCGTGACCGCGCTGGGCGGCGGCTTCGGCGCTCCTGGCGGCGTGGCGGTTGACGGCAGCGGTAACGTCTATGTCGCCGATTCTTACAACAGCGCGGTGAAGGAGATGCCTCCCGGCTGCGCCTCGTCGAGTTGCGTGAACACGCTGGACAGCGCCACTTTTGGGCCCGTTGGCGTGGCTGTCGACGCGAACGGAAACGTCTATGTTGCCGATAGCGGAAACAACCGCATATTGCAGGTGGCGCCGACTGGCGGCAACTTCGGCACAGTCAATGTGGAAACTACGAGTACGGCCATCCCCATGATTTTTGTTTTTGACTCAGAGACCACTCTGGGCGCAACGGCCGTCCTTGCGCAGGGCGTAACTGACCTGGACTTTACCGATGCCGGAACCGGAAGCTGCACCGCCGGCACCGCCTATGCTGCCGGCGATACCTGCACCGTCGACGTAACCTTCAAGCCCGCGGCGCCTGGGCTCAGAAAGGGAGCGGCGGTCCTCTACAACCACCTCGGAGGCCCCATCGCCATTGGCTACGTCTGGGGTGTCGGATCAGGTCCGCAAGCGGTCTTCCCCGGAGCGGCGCCGGCCACCTATATTTCCGGCCTCAATGTGCCGCTCGGCATCGCGGTGGACGAGGCGGGCGACCTGTTGATTGCAAATTCCCAAGGGCCAAACGTGCTTTTTGTCGCGCTCGGAGGGAGTTCCCAAACCACCGGCAGCGGATTTGTTATGCCTACTGCCGTTGCCGTCGACGGCGCAGGCAACATCTTCGTTGCGGACAACGATGCCGCGGTGTACGAGATCGCGAAGACGTCGAACACGCAAACGCAGCTCAGCATTCCCGGGCTCACCGATCCCGAGTACCTGTCTATCGACGGCGCGGGGAACCTCTACATCACCGAGCCGAGCGCCCACACCGTGCTCAAAGTCACCCCGTCCGGCGCGCAAACCACCGTCGGCACAGGCCTCAGCGATCCTCGCGGCACCACCGAAGACGGAGCCGGCAACGTGTATATCATCGACTACTCCGAGGGGGCAGTCATCACGGTGCCGCCCGCAGGCCCGCAATCGGCTGTCTACGGACTCGGAGGTCCAACCGGCGTAGCCGTTGACGCCGCCGGCAACATCTATGTTGCCGACTTTGGCAACGCCACACTGTTACTGATCACGCCGAGTGGCGCCGTTTCTACAATCGACGCGAATGCATTCCAGGGACCCTGGGACGTAGCCATGGATGGGAGCGGAAATCTTTATCTCACGGATTACCAAGTGGGTGAGGTGCACAAGATCGACCTCGCGGATGCGCCGTCGCTGACCTTTGCCGCCACGGCTTCCGGCGAAACCAGCGCAGACAGTCCGCAAACCGTCACGATCACCAACATCGGCAACGCCCCGCTCCTTCTCCCCATCCCCACCGCGGGAGACAACCCCAGCATCTCGGCAAACTTCACGCTCAACACCGATGTGCCATCGGCCTGCCCATTTGTAACCTCCGCCTCCACCGGCCACGAGTGGGTCTTCCCCGCGGAATCGTGCTCACTGTCCGTCAGCTTCACTCCCGCCGCCGCAGGCCCGCTCACCGGCTCCCTGGTCTTGACGGATAACACTCTCAACGCGGCTCCTCCAGGCTATGCAACGCAGACCATCGGGTTGAGCGGCACCGCAACCTCTCGTGTCATCGCCACGCTCACATCGCCGGTGGCGGGCACCACGCTCGGCTCCAGCGCGTCCTTAACGTGGACCGCCGGAACTGGAGTGACTGCGTATTGGTTGAACCTTGGCACCTCACCGTCCGGTGCAGGCGCGAAGAACATCTTCAGCTCAGGGTCCATCGGGGAAACCTTCGCCACAGTCAGTGGCCTGCCCGAGGACGGCGTCACGGTATACGCAACGCTTTATTCGTTCCTCGGCGGAAGCTGGATTCCCGCCCAATACACCTTTACCGAAACCGGAACACCCGCACCGGCGGTACTCATGTCACCCAATGCGGGCACCGCGCTCGGCACGACAACGACCTTCAAGTGGTCGCCTGGAACTGGCGTCACGGCCTACTGGTTCAACCTAGGCTACCTTCCCTCCGGTGAGCCGGCGAAGGACATCTATAACTCCGGCCCAATCACCTCAACGTCCGTCACCGTGCCCGGACTGGTGGAGTACGGCGTCACAGTTTACGCCACGCTTTATTCCTATATCGATGGAGTCTGGTTGCCGGCACAGTACACCTTTACCGAGACTGGAACTCCGGTCCCGGCGACACTTACTTCACCTTCGCCAGGCAG
>Ga0302194_10002560_pt1 | contig 11535 bp, 12 predicted proteins | sample II_Bog_N1_1_FD_200227 | JGI IMG/M metagenome (GOLD analysis project Ga0302194, IMG submission 200227) | Peat permafrost microbial communities from Stordalen Mire near Abisko, Sweden - II_Bog_N1_1 | ecosystem: Environmental > Terrestrial > Soil > Wetlands > Peat | place: Sweden: Abisko...
TCATAATTAACTCCAATGGCTTCCAACTGTTTGAATATCCATGAAGGTTTATGCGGACCAACAGGCAATATGCCACCTTTTTTTATAGATAATTTTTTATCAGGGATAATTTTGTTGATATCTACTTCCGAAATTACTCCCAAACCGTTACACTTCGGACATGCTCCATAAGGTGAGTTGAACGAAAATAAATTGGGTTGGGGGTCGTCATAAGAAATACCAGATGTTGGGCACATCAAATGACGGCTGTAATAGTTTACATCACCATATTCATCGTCAAAGTCGCCGGTTTTAAATGCTTGTACCATAACAATGCCTTTTGCGTGTTTCATTGCTAATTGCAGTGATTCCGAAATTCGTTGACGAACATCTGCGTTCACTTCCAATCGGTCAATTACAATTTCAATGTCATGTACTTTATATCTATCCAGCTGAATTCGCTTGGTAAGTTCCATTACTTCACCATCAACCCGGGCACGCAAAAATCCCCATTTTTTTATTTGTTCAAACAGTTCGCGGTAATGTCCCTTTCGGGCTTTAACAATGGGTGCAAGAATGAGTATTTTTTGACCATCAAATTTTTCAAGAATAAGATTAACGATTTGCTCATCAGAATAACGCACCATTTTTTCACCTGTAACATACGAGTATGCGTCGGATGCACGGGCATACAACAAACGCAAAAAATCATATACTTCAGTAATAGTACCTACTGTAGATCGGGGGTTTTTATTTACAGTTTTTTGTTCAATGGAAATTACAGGACTTAAACCTGTTATTTTATCAACATCAGGACGCTCCATATTGCCCATAAATTGACGGGCATAGGCCGAAAAGCTTTCCATGTAGCGCCGTTGCCCTTCGGCATAAATTGTATCAAATGCCAACGACGATTTACCACTACCGCTCAATCCTGTAATAACAACAAGTTTGTTACGAGGAATACTTACATCAATATTTTTTAAATTATGTACGCGTGCGCCTATAACTTCTAAAAATTCACTTTCTCCAAATGCTTCTTCCGACATTTATTTATATTTTTTTTGCTTGCGCGAAGGTAGGCAACTAATTGCTGTATAACAAACTAAAGAAAAGCGATTGTAACCGGAGTTTATTCCGTAATAATTTCCTGCACGCGACCCACCTGTCTTGATTCTAATGTCACTTTAATGCCTCTTGTATGGTATTCTGCACTTGTAAGAATTGCTTTTACTTTCCCGCGTGTGCGTTTTCCGGTGCGTTGGTCTTTTTTTAAAACTACATCTACTTCCATACCAATTTTAATATTGGTGCGGTACATGTTGGGAGTTGGTGTTGCGTTTAAGTTCATGGTTAAAAAGCTCCGCTTTCAATTAATTTAATAGCATCTTCAATGGGTTTATCTTCACCTTCCGCATCATATTCTACTTTTAATGTGGAGTTGAATAATACTGCTAGACTTTGCCACATAAAGGCAGAGAAGGAACCTCTCAATTCTTTTATTAGCATGTATGTGTTTTTTCCCGTTTCCCTGTCAATTAATTTTATCAGTATTTTTCCCTGAGTAACTGTTAAGTTTTTCAAATCTTCAGTAAATTCTTTTTTCAAATTTTCTTCCACCTTTGCCATGTATTTTTTTCTGTCTTTTTCATTAGGAATGATAGCCAGAATTCTGTCGTATTCCTTTAATCGGGCAGCCGCCAAAATAGAATACGGATATACTATTTTGACATTATACAATAGTCTTGTCCATTTTGCAGCCTCTTTTTTATTTTTAAATTTTCGTTTTGTTGTACACGAAATCAACGGCAAGGTAATAGATGGAATGGTGTCTCCTTCATAAATAACAGCATGTACTCTTATTGGTTGCGTGGATTTATTTTCCTGTATAGGTTCTTGAGCCCAACACAAAAGGGGAATAACAAAAATAAAAATGCAAAGTTTTATTGACATTTGATTTGGAAGTCAATCATCTTAATTTAAGGTCATGTAACGTCGGAAATGTTTAATTTTTATTATGATACTATAATTATTTTTGAAGATAAACACTTGACACTGTTTGTCAATTTATGGATCATACTTGTTAGATTTTTATTTCAATTTACCAATCTGTTTTTTTTCCATAACGAAACTTTTTCTTCGTTACCGGGTGATACATGCAGGGAGATTTTTTTTGTTGTACTCATAAGTTTTGCAGCCAGCAGAGCTGCAATTACAGCCTCATCGCTATTTTCAGTTGAAAGCATTTCCGGAGAAAAATGATGTTTTACAAAATGAGTATCAAAATTGCCGGATGTAAAAGCGTTGTGTTTGAGCACGAATTTACAAAACTTCAATGTTGTTTCCACGCCAATAATTGTATAGTCATCAATGGCTCTAATCATTCTGTTTATAGCTTCTTCTCGATCTTTTCCAAAGGTAATGAGCTTAGCAATCATTGGGTCGTAATAGATTGGAATATCCATACCTTCTTCAAAACCATCGTCCACTCTTACGCCTATACCTTGCGGTGTTTTATATGTAATTAATTTACCAATGTCAGGTAAAAAGTTATTACAAGGATCTTCTGCATATACTCGAACTTCTATACTGTGTCCAATTATTTTTAAATCTTCTTGTTTAAAGGATAATGTTTCACCACGGGCAACTTTAATTTGTTCTTTCACAAGGTCAATGCCTGTAATCATTTCTGTTACGGGATGTTCCACTTGCAAACGGGTATTCATTTCAAGGAAGTAGAAATTTTTATTTTCATCCAATAAAAACTCAACGGTTCCAGCTCCTTCGTAGTTACAAGCTTTGCCAACATTAACAGCACATTCGCCCATGGCTTTTCGTATTTCTGGAGTTAATACTGATGATGGTGCTTCTTCTATTACCTTTTGGTGGCGGCGTTGAATGGAACATTCGCGTTCAAATAAATAAACAATGTTTCCATGAGAGTCTCCCAGTATTTGAATTTCAATATGTCTTGGACCTGCAACATAACGTTCAATAAAAACAGAGCCATCACCAAAGGCTGAGGTGGCTTCGCTAACAGCGAGTTTCATTTGTTCTTCAAATTCTTCAATATTTTCAACAATGCGCATTCCTTTACCACCACCGCCTGCGCTGGCTTTTATTAATATCGGAAAGCCTGTTTGTATGGCAATTTTTTTCCCTTCCTCCACTGTGGATATAGCACCTTCTGAGCCCGGAACCATTGGGATGTTGTACCTTTTAGCAGCAGCTTTTGCTGATAACTTATCGCCCATCATATCCATTGCTTCGGGAGAAGGACCAATAAAAATCAATCCTGATTTTTTTACCGCAGCGGCAAATTCGGCATTTTCAGATAAAAATCCATAGCCTGGATGAATACCATCAACACCTAATTGTTTGGCAACTTCAATGATTTTATCACCCAACAAATAAGATTTGTTGGAAGCCGGAGGACCTATACAAACCGCCTCGTCGGCGTATTTTACAAATGGAGCATTTCTATCTGCTTCTGAAAAAACGGCAACAGTTTTTATTCCCATTTCTCTGCAACTGCGCATGATGCGTAATGCAATTTCTCCACGGTTTGCAATTAATATTTTGTTCATGATCAGTATTAATTTGTAATAGTTGTAAAAATATCAACTAAAAATCATTTTCTGTTTAAAAAATCCGGTTTTTCTTTCTTCAGATTTGCTTTCATTGCAATATTTTGATTTTTACCTAATAACAAACCTAATTGAATCATTCGTTCCCGTGAAAATGCGTGAGCCTCACTACCTGACCATGTTTGATGAAAAAGTTTTTTTGTTGCTACCACACTATCGGGCGAACGCTGTTTTAGCTCTTCAACCAGCGCTTCTGCCATTGCCATTGGATCAATACTTACGCCTGTTACCAGATTGAGTTGATGAGCTTCTGTTCCTGAAATTATCCTTCCTGTCATAGTAAGTAACTTCGCCTGATCAATTGAGACAAGTTCTCGTAAGGTCACGGAGGCGCTCATGTCGGGGATCATTCCCCATTTTGCTTCCAGTATTGAAAATTCACAATCAGGGGTGATAAACCTAAAGTCGCTTGCCAGTGCAATTTGTACCCCACCTCCAAAACAATAGCCATGAATTACTGATATAACGGGAATGGGGATTTCTCTCCACGTCCATGCTATTTTTTGAAACAGGTTAGTTTTTCCAAATGGCTTTTTTAAGAATGCAAACAATACAGTTTTCTTTTGTGTGATAAAAGAAGGGAAATCTAAGCCGGTGCAAAAGGCTTTTCCTGCACCTAATAAAATTACTGCTCTTAACGATTTATTATTTTTTATTTTGTTTGCTGTTTGTATTAATGCATCAAACATTTCAGGGTCAAGCGCATTGTATTTGTCAGCCCTGTTTAAGGTTACATACGCAATATCATCGCGTATTTCATATTTAACACGTTCGTTCATTTGTAAAATGCCTTAATGTATTTTTTCTTTAATATTTATTGTAATTACAGCGGTATCTACAATTTCATTGTTACTATTGAATATATCAATTTTGATATCTAAACTTCCCGGTTTAAAATCTTCTTTTTTTGCTGTGGTAATAGCTTTGATGATTCCTGTTGTCTTCTTTAAATATTTTATATCCATACCGGTGGGTAACCAACGCAAATTGTCGGGTATTGTGGCTTCAACAAGCATTCCCATTGCTAATTCACATAAGTTACATACGGCTATTGCGTGAATTGTTTTAATATGATTTTGAATAGCACGATGTTGACTTATTGTGGCTTCAACTCTGCCTTCCTCCATAACCAGTATTTTCGGTTTTATGCTTTTAAAATAAGGTACTTTTATACAAAGGAAGAATGTAAAAATGCTGTTTCCGAAAGGAAGATTCTTTACTTTTTTGTAAATTTCAAATGTTGTCATTGTATATTTTATAGAGTTATACAACAAACTTACTAAATATTATGTGCGCATAATTTTAGTTATAAAAACATTTTATTCGGATTTAAAATTCCATTAGGATCAAATACTTTCTTAATATTTTTTTGAAGTTCAATTTCTTTTTCAGAGAAAACAAGACTAACATATCCTTTCTGAACCCAGCCAATGCCATGTTCTCCACTAATGGTGCCACCAAGTTTTTTACAGAGTGTAAACAATTCAGAAATTGCATTGCTCATGTATTGCCCATTCCATTGCTCGTCTGTTAATTCTCCTTTTATTAGGCGAATGTGCAGGTTGCCATCGCCGGCGTGTCCGTAGCACACGCTCTTGAAATTGTATTTATCACCCAATGCCTTTACTCCATGCATCAATTTAGGAAGTTCAGCGCGTGGTACAACTGTATCTTGCTCTTTGCTAATGGTTGTAGCTCTTACTGCTTCATTTATTTTTCTGCGAAGCTTAAACAATCCTTCTTTTTGTGCAGCCGATTCAGCAAATAGAATTTCGCCTACTTCGTAGGTACTTGCTAATTCAGCAATGGCTTCCAATTCTGTTGTCAATACATTAATGTCGTTTCCATCTACTTCAATCAGTAAATGAGCCTGAATGTCATCTTCAATAATAACAGCTGTACTACCAATAAATCTTGAAGCAACAATTAATGCATCACGCTCCATCATTTCCATTGCGCTAGGTGTAAAACCCGCACGAAAAACAGCACTCACAAATTCACAGGCTTGTTCAATGTTTTTAAACGGAACGAGCATTAATAAATCATGTTTTGGAAGTGGAATTAGTTTTACAGTTATTTTAGTTACTACGCCTAAAGTACCTTCACTGCCTATCATCAGCTGTGTTAAGTTATAGCCGGTTGAGTTTTTTAAGGTGTTGGCTCCGGTGTATATAATTTCTCCGGTTGGCAACACCACTTCTAAGTTTAAAATATAATCTTTAGTAGTGCCATATTTTACACACTTTGGACCGCCCGAACTTTCGGCAACATTGCCTCCTAAAAAGCAACTGCCTTTACTTGCAGGGTCGGGAGGATAAAATAAGTGTTGTTCTTTTACTTTGTTTTGAAATACTTCATTAATCACACCGGGTTCAACGGTAGCTTGCAAATTACGGGTATCTATTTCTAAAATTTCATTAAATCGTTCCATCGAAATTAGTATACCGCCACACACTGGCAGCGCTCCGCCAGTAAGTCCTGTGCCTGCACCACGTATTGTTACAGAAATAATTTCCTTATTTGCAAGTTTTAGAATTTCCGAAATTTCTGCTGCTGTTCTAGGTTTTATAACTACTTCCGGCAGGTATAAATGAAAGTCGGTTTCATCATGTCCATAGTTATTTCTATTTTCATCATCATTAAAAACAAAATTGTCACCGGAAATTTGTTTTAGATGAGCTGTTACTTCCTTGGTTACTTTATTGAAATTCATTTTGTTTTAGCAAGCTTATCAAATGTATTTTATATTTTCGCGATATTCAAAAGTAGGTAAATATCAATTATGCAGAGTGAGATTTTATAGTTTGTATCAACAACAGCTGGGCTAATAACAACAACATTTTATGTCGGAAGAAAAATTAAAACACCCTAAAGGTTTGTATTTATTGTTTGTAACTGAAATGTGGGAACGCTTCAGCTACTATGGAATGCGGGCAATATTTACTTTGTTTCTCACAAAAGCATTGTTGTTTGATAAAGCCTTGGGTTCTCAAATTTATGGCAGTTATACAGGTTTAGTGTATTTAACCCCTTTGCTGGGAGGGTATATTGCCGACAGATATTGGGGCAACCGTAAATCAATAATTGTGGGAGGCATATTAATGGCAATAGGGCAGTTTATGATGTTTGCCAGTGGGGTGTTTCATGCTCAGGTTGAATTTTCGAGCTTAATTATGTATGTAGGATTAGCATTTTTAATTTTTGGAAATGGTTTTTTTAAACCAAATATTTCCACAATGGTTGGGCAATTATATCCTAAAAACGACAAGCGGATTGATTCGGCATTTACCATTTTTTATATGGGAATAAATTTAGGTGCCTTCATGTCGCCATTGATATGTGGTACATTGGGCGACACAGGCAATCCCTCTGATTTTAAATGGGGTTTTTTAGCAGCAGGTATTGGTATGCTTGTAGGTTTGACACTATTTGTTTGGCTCAAAGATCATTACATTGTAACACATACAGGAGAAGCGATAGGAGGGAAGCCAAATAAAAACAGAAGCATAGAATCTTTAAAAGAAATAGAATCGGATTTTTCAAAAGCGCAAATTATGGTTTGGAGCGGAGTTGCGTTGGGTTTATTTTGTTTGTTCTTTTTTGTTGCACAACTGGACATTATCGGTTCTTTTATTTTTTCATTATCCATTGCGGCTCCGGGCTTTATAGTGTCCGATAAATCATTGACCAAGGTGGAAAGGGAGCGTATTTGGGTGATTTATATTGTTGCATTTTTTGTCATTTTCTTTTGGTCTGCATTTGAACAGGCAGGTGCTTCACTTACTTATTTTGCGGAGGAACAAACTGACAGAGCCATAAATCAAACAATTTCAAAAAGTATTATTTCAGCTTTACTTTTCAGCATTGCAGCAGTATTGTCGTATCTGTTTTACAAAGTATTGAAGACAATGACCAATGAACCAAATGGTGTGCGTGCTCTTTTCTTAACCTTGTTAGGTGGTGGAATTGCTGCGTGCGTGTATTTTATAGTTGTAATTCCTGTTGCAGGAATTTATGTAAAAGATATTCCAGCAAGTTATTTTCAGAGTATCAATCCTGTTGCAATAGTTATACTTGCTCCTTTGTTTGCAATAGTATGGGTATTTATGGGGAAGAAAAACATTGAACCATCTTCGCTTTATAAGCAATCAATGGGTTTGTTTTTATTGGCGGTAGGTTATCTGGTAATAGCGATAGGTGTAAAAGATGCACTACCGGGAGTAAAAGTGAGTATGTTATGGCTGTTTAATTTGTATGTAATACATACTGTTGGCGAACTTTTTTTATCTCCCATAGGATTGTCAATGGTGAATAAACTTTCTCCAACAAAATTTGCGTCGCTCTTAATGGGCGTTTGGTTTTTATCAACATCAGCAGCAAATAAATTTGCAGGTATGTTAAGCGCACTTTATCCGGAAAATGGTGTTAGTACTAATTTTTTGGGCTATCACATGGGTAGTCTGTACGACTTTTTTATGTTGTTTGTGGTGATGGCAGGTATTGCTTCGGTAATTTTGTTTTTATTGTCCCGCAGACTAATGAATATGATGCACGGCTTGGTTTAGGCTATTATTTAATGCTCATCAACCAATTGATAGCATCTTGTTTGTTGTAAAATATATTTGTGGGTTTTCTTAATGGATATACCTTCATTGCAACGTGAATAAGAATACTTCCAATATTAAATTTTGAATAACTTATGAAAGCTACTGCCTCAAAGTAATTATAAACACCTTCGGGTCCGGCCATATAATCTCTCGCCTCTTTTCCGGTGCTGCCAACTTCTGTAATGTCAATTATTATTTTTCTATTAGGATGATGAAAGTTGTTTTTGTACACCTCGTAGTCTTCAATCAAGTCTTCTGTTTTTACTTCCATTTTTGGTTTTACGATGGCAATAATTATCCCATTCCGCTTATCTTCCCAGCATATTTTTGATATTCTGGTTTCTATAATATTATTCTCGTTTTTACTCATATCAAAGCTGATGTTTTTTCCTTGTAAATGGGTTGTTGTTTCGATTAATGTTGATATTAATTCAGGTAAAAGTTTAAAATGCCTTCAATGCTAACTAGTGTATATCATTCAATACTCATCAACCAGTTAATAGCTTCTTGTTTGTTGTAAAATAATCGCCATGGTTTAGGTTTATGTTCTGTCATTTGCAATACCGAAATTACCATACCGGGGATACTATATCTTGAGTCGCTATAAACCGCCACCGCATCAAAATAGTTGAAAAAGTCGTCCTGTTCACTAACATAATTCTTGATATCTTGCTGTATTCCTTTTCTGTTTAAAGTGTCCACGAGTACTTTTCGGGTGGGATGTTGAAAATCATTTTTGATGATATCTAAATATTCTTTAGCATCATCTAATGTAATGTGATCAATACTTTTGGCTTTTGAATACAGAATTCCATTCTCCTCATCTTGCCAATATAAGGTTGCAACTTTTGTTTCTATAACCTTCTTATTTTCTGCGTGCATTAATAAAGTAGTTTCGATTTACTTCGACTAATATAGTAATTTTATTTATTAATACTTTAAAATATGCAATTAAATAGTTATTTGTATAGATTTGAATTTGCAACTATGGGTTGTTGAGGTTTTGAATAAAATATAAACGGACTCATAAAGAATTTTAAAAAAGTTTGGTTTGAACAGTTGTAGCTTCTAATTCGAGTAGCTGTTGCTTACAAGTTAAGCCGCCTGCATACCCTGTTAGCGCTCCATAAGACCCAATTACACGGTGACATGGAATAAATATAGAAATGGCATTTGCTCCATTTGCCGACGACACAGCTCTGATGGCTTTTGTGTTTTTTACCTTTTCAGCAAGTTGGTAATAACTGATGGTACTACCGTGTGGGATGCTCGGCAATTGTTCCCAAACCGTCTTTTGAAAAGTACTTCCAATCATTATAAGTGGTATTGTAAATGCCGTTCTCTGCTCAAAAAAATATTCGTTTAATTGTTCAATAGCACGCTCAATAATGGCAGATTTATTTTGAATGAAATCCGCATTCAATCCTTCTTTTAGCCGTTTGTCAATAGCACTTCTTTTAGTTCTGTTCCACCAATCACACATACATATTCTATCCTCAAAACTTCCTAAAAGTAAATCGCCGTAAGGTGAAGAATAAAGATGAGTGCTTATTTTATCTTTCATTACAATAATAAAAAAAAGAAAGAATGTTTATATGTTACAAGCCGCAATCCATGCTGTACTCCATGCGTTTTGAAAATTGAAACCTCCGGTTATTCCATCCACATCAGTAACTTCGCCTGCAAAAAACAAATTGGGAACAAGCTTACTTTGCATTGTTGTTAAATCAATTTCTTTTAAAGTAACACCGCCGCAGGTAACAAACTCGTCTTTGTAGGTGGTTTTGCCTAGGACTTTGTATTCGTCGGCAATTAAAATAGTGGTAAGGACATTCAGTTGTTTCTTTGATAAATCTGCCCAGCGCGTTGTTTCGGCGATGTTGGCTTTTTTAATAAAATATTCCCATAATCGTTTTGGTAATTCAAACAAATGTGTATTAATGATTTGTTTGGATGGATTTTCTGTGCGTTGTATGTTCAGCTCAATACGTAATTTTTCTTCGGTAAATTTAGGCAGCCAACTTATTAAAAGAGAATAATCATAATTTAATTCATTTAATATTCTTGCCCCCCAAGCCGATGTTTTTAATACGGCTGGTCCGCTGAATCCCCAATGGGTGATGAGTAACGACCCTATAGTTTCTAATTTTGTTCCGGCAATTCGCACTTTGACTTGAGGTACGGTAACGCCCATCAGTTCTGTTATAGGATTATTGGGTACATTAAAAGTAAATAAAGAAGGAACGGGTTTGTTGATAGTATGTCCGAGTTTTTTTAACCAATCATAAGCAGTTGCTTTTGCGTTACCACCTGTAGCTATCATTAACGCATCACATTCAAAAGTAGCGCCACCGTTTGCTTTTAGAGTAAATGTTTTGTCGCTATTTTTTATAATTTCTTCAACGCTTACATTTAATTTTATTTGTATTCCGGCATTTTCTGCTTCCTTAACAAGGCAATTTACAATGGTTTCGGAGTTGTTGGTAACCGGAAACATTCTGCCGTCGGTTTCTGTTTTTAGCTGTACATCACGTTCTTCAAACCATTTAATAGTGTCGGTTACAGAAAATCTGCTAAACACATTTTGAAGTTCTTTTTCACCTCTGGGATAATTTTTGGTAAGTAATGAATTTTCAAAACAGGCATGAGTAACATTGCACCTTCCGCCACCCGAAACACGCACTTTAGAAAGTAATTTGGAACCTTTTTCGAGAATAGTTAAATTGTAATTTTGATGGCGTTGTGCGCAGTTGATAGCGAAAAAAAAACCTCCTGCACCACCACCTATTACTATAACTTTTTTAGGATTCACAAAATGAGCGATTACTTAAAAATAATTTCATTGATAACAGATTCTCCGGCTGCCTGATTCATCATGGTAATAATTTTTGATTTTGCCATTGACAGTTCCTTGCGCAATGCCGATGAATCGAGCGTTACAAAAAGTTGCTGTTTGTTTATAAAAATATCTTTGGTGTGTTTGGCAATTATGCTTCCCATTACACTTTCCCATGAACTGATAAGTTTTTGTTCAGCAAGTTTACGGTCTAACCCATACACCTGAAGCATTTTTTCAACAAGGTCTTTAATCGTATATTCATTATGCTTACTCATGTTTTTGTAATTCTAAACTTTTTTCGTCCTTGTTTTCTGTAGCTTTTCCGTTGGCTATGTTAAATATTTTAAAGCTCACTTCCGATTCTTTGAATAGGGTTGCCAATCGGGTGGGATGTGTATCGGTGATAAACAACTGTCCGAAGTTATTGCTGCAAACCAACTTCATCAACTGTTTTATTCGCAAG
>Ga0302194_10002562_pt1 | contig 11534 bp, 6 predicted proteins | sample II_Bog_N1_1_FD_200227 | JGI IMG/M metagenome (GOLD analysis project Ga0302194, IMG submission 200227) | Peat permafrost microbial communities from Stordalen Mire near Abisko, Sweden - II_Bog_N1_1 | ecosystem: Environmental > Terrestrial > Soil > Wetlands > Peat | place: Sweden: Abisko, Stordalen...
TATTTAACGGTAACCGGTGCAGGCTTATGCGGAACAGTACAAGCGGTAGATTCCACATTGATATTAATAAGTCCTGAACCGAGAGCATTGACAGGTTATGGAAACACAATAAATATATGTGCTCATAATAAGACGGTGTTGTTGAACCAACGGGTAATAGCAAATGGCCATGGTGTATGGACATCATCAAGTGGAAGCGGAGTTTTTACTCCGGCGGCCGATAGTACAGCAACAGCTTATGTATTAAGCAATGCCGATACAGCAGCGCATCATGTAACATTGTATTTGCGAGTAACAGGCACAGGGGTTTGCGGAACGGTACAAGCGGTAGATTCCACATTGATAGTAGTAACACCGGAACCTATAGCTCTTACTGGTTATGGTGATACCATTAAAGTGTGTGCTCACGATAGTGTAGTTAGTTTAACAAATAGAGTAATAGCGAATGGTACAGGTGCATGGACGTCATCGGGTAATAGTGGAAAATTCTCGCCTTTTGCAAATGGAACTGCAAGTACCTACACTTTAAGTAAAAGCGATACAGCAGCCCATCGCGTAACATTATATTTAACGGTAACTGGTGCAGGCTTATGCGGAACAGTACAAGCGGTAGATTCTACCTTAATCTTAATTACTCCAGAACCCATTGCTCAAATAGGCTTTAGTACAACTTACACAACCTGTGCAAATGATAGTGCAATACACTTAACTTCAAGAAAAATTGCAAATGGCACCGCAGTATGGTCTTCAACAGGTACAGGTCATTTTATTCCGGATAAGCACACCGCAACTGAGTATATTCTTTCTGCAGCTGATACTGCAGCACATCATGTAACACTGTATTTACGAGTAACGGGTGTTGTTGCTTGTGGTACATTAACGGCTGTGGATTCTACAGTGATAACAATACCACCAGCACCAATTGCAAAACTGAATGTAAGTCCGGTTCAACTTATTTGTGCAAATACGCGTACAGTAAATATCTCCGGCAGTGCTATAAATGCAACAGGATCATGGTTAACCAAAGGTACGGGCACATTTAGTCCGGATACTTCTGTTGCCGCCAACAAATATGTGTTGAGTGATGCTGATACAGCAGCAAGAAATGTATTATTGATATTATCTGCAAAGGGTATAGGCTCTTGTAGTTCATATACGGATACAGCTCATTTGAATATACTGGTTACCCCTGAGCCAATTGCATCGTTATTGATGACCACCAATGATACAAGTATTTGTGCTAATAAATTTATTGTACCAATACTTGCAAAAGTAGCGAATGCAACCGGTAAATGGACAACAGATGGTTCGGGTTGGTTTTTACCAAATGATACAATATATAGCAGACTTACAGCTACAACCTATTCACTCAGCATTGCAGATACTTCTGCCAGATTGGTTCATTTAACAATAAATGCAAATGGATATGGTGGCTGTAGTAATTATACTGCTCGTAAAACTTTAACTATCAGAACCAGCCCTCCGCCATCTGTTTCGGTAGGAACATCCAGCATAGTGCCGGTTTGTACAAACAATCCGAATGTGCAATTAAATGGATCTGTATTAGGTGCAACAGGTGTGGTATGGACAACAAACGGTACAGGTGCTTTTTCTCCCGCCGCAACTATAGGTAATGCCATATATACCTTAACCAATTCAGATACTGCTAAATCATCTGTTTCATTTACTTTAACTTCAACAGGTAATGGAGCTTGTAACTCAGTTAGTAAATTATTTCAAGTTAATCTTAACAAAGCTCCGCGTCCTGATTTTATAGACTCCTCTGTTTGTAAAGGTTTGGTAACTACATTTTATGATAAATCAATTATCTCTGCACCTCCTGATTCATCTGTGGTATGGAAGTTTGGAGATGGTGTTGTTAGTTCTATACCCTCGCATACATACGCAACGGATGGTATTTATATAGCTAAAATTATTGTTACGGATCATAATAGTTGTGTTGATTCTATATCTAAATCAGTTGATGTTTATCCATTGCCTGTGGCAGATTTTACCAACAATGCCAATTGTTTTAGAAATGCGGTTCATTTTACAGATAAATCAACTGTAAATACATTGGTAACAAATAACAGTATTGCCTCATGGAGCTGGACTTTTGGCGATGGGGGCATAAGTACAGTACAAAATCCTTCACATGTTTTTCCATCAGCAAATGTGTATACCAGTATAGCAACATTGGTTGTTAAATCAAATCATAATTGTTCATCAGCCCCTCAATCATATACCTTAAATGTAACACCTGCTCCTATTGCTAAATTCACTGCCGATTCAGTTTGTTTGAATCAATCAACTCATTTTACGGATTTGTCATCTCCTGTTTTACCAACGTTAGCTCCGTTAACTTATACCTTAAATTTTGGAGATAACACGCCGTCAGTTAATGATTTAGCTATTACTCATAAATATCCTTCTTCAGGATTTTATTCTGCTACATTGATGGTGCAGTCAACGGTAAATGGTTGTTATGATACGATAATAGATACGGTGGTAGTGTATCCATTACCGCAAGCTAGTTTTATACCATCGATTTCTTGTTTAGCTGACAGTACTCATTTTTCAAGTACTTCTACAATAAGTACAGGAACAATAAAAGTATTGTCATGGGATTTTGGAGATGGCACAACCAGTTTTGGAGCTAATGTGGCTCATAAGTATCCAATTTTAGGAACCTTTGGAGTGATTTTAACAGCCAAATCTGAATATAGTTGTATGGCATCCTATTCAAAAAATATAACAGTTAATCCTTCTCCTAAAGCTGCATTTATAGTAGATAAAGACATTGTAGAACTTCATAATTCCGTTCAGTTTACCAATAACTCAACGGCAGGACAAGGCGCAACCGATTTATCATCGAAATGGAGCTTTGGAGATACTACCAGTGCTATTTCGTCAGCAGCAAATCCTTCGTATTTGTATAATATTAAGTCGGGAACATTTACAACAAAACTGGTAGTTACGAACAACTTTAATTGTTCCGATTCAACTACCAAACCTATAGTTGTAAAACTACCTCCTAAAGTTCCAAACGTGTTTACTCCTAATGGCGACGGTAGCAATGATGTCTTATACGTACTAGGCGGGCCATACAGTAAAATGGAATTCAGAATTTTAAATAATTGGGGAGAGTTTATTTTTTCTTCTACCAATCAATCACTTGGTTGGGATGGAACCAAAAATGGTGTAAGACAACCTATAGGTGTTTATGTGTTCACATTAACAGCAACTACTGAAGATGGTCAGCAACATACATTATATGGAGATGTAACATTAATGAGATAATTCTCTGAATTGCGAATGACAAAAAATCAATATTAAAAGAAACAGAACAAATAAAGTGAAGAAAAAAAAAGTTAGTATGAGAGTTGCCTTACTGTTGGTGTGTTGTAGCAATTTTATTTTTATTCAAAGGTCTTTTTCTCAGGATTTCCATCTTACTCAATTTGATGCCTTTGCACAGTACTTAAATCCTGCCATGACGGGTATGTTCAAAGGCGATTTTAGAGCTAACGTTCAGATTAGAAACCAATGGGCAAGTGTTATCGCTAATCCTTACCAAACTGTAGGTGTAGGTTTTGATATGCCCGGTTTAGGTATAGCAAAGCTTCCTAAATTAAAAAAAATAAAATGGGGTGCGTTTATACTCAATGAAAGTGCGGGAGCCAGTAAATATAATGTGTTTAATTTCGCTTTGTCCGGTGCTTATGATATAGCAATAAAAAAGAATCATCGTTTTGCCATGGGTGCACAGTTGGGAGCTATCAACAAGAGCGTAAGCAAAAATGATTTATATTTTGGCGATCAGTATTCTAATCAAAATGGTGGCGGATTTACCGGTAACACCAGTGATGTGTTTAATAGTGTTAGTACTACAATGCCCGATTTAAATGCAGGTATTATGTATTATTATTCAAAAGTACAAAGTCGGTTTAATCCGTTTGTAGGATTTTCTGTTTTTCATATAAACCAACCCAAAGAGGAGTTTTTTAACACAATCAATAATTTACCTTCACGATTTAATGTTAACGGAGGAACCAAAATAAATATTACAAGGCAGCATCAGGTAAATCTTTATTGTTTATATATGAAACAGGATAATGTAAATGAAGTGGATGTGAATATTCTTGCAACGTCATTTCTTAAAGGAAGAGATGATGTTTGCCTTATATATGGGTTTGGTTACAGAAATGTTACTAATCAGGATGCAGATATAATACAATTTGGAATGAAGTATAAAAGTTACACTTGTCGTGTAAGTTATGATATTAATATTTCTCAATTACAAGCCTTTTCCAATGGAAGGGGAGCGTTTGAAGTATCGTTGGTATATATTCACAACAAACCAGTAAAAGTTCCGTCAATAGTGTGCCCTAGAATTTAGTGATTAGCAATTAATGATTATGAGAAAATATTTTTTATTGAATTGTTTGTTTGTACTGAGTTTAACGACTTTTTCTCAAACTAATTCAGAGTTGTTTCACTTGGCGGATGCATCATTTAATGCACAAAACTATCTGGCATCGGCTCATTTTTATAAACAAATACTTGTAAATATTGATAGTGGCAAAGTGGATGCAGTCTATGCTTATCAAATAAGCCAATATGATGAACCACAGAAAAGAAACAAAAAAAAGGCAACAGATAATTCCATTAAAACAGGTAATACTTCTGATTCATCATCAACAAGCAAAGATCAGGTTGGCGCATTAACTACTCAAATACCTTCGCAGGCAGGCGATCAAAAACTATACGCAATGTATAGGCTTGCACTTAGCTATAAGTTACTGCGCAGCTATGACAATGCCGAGATATGGTATAAAAAATTATACAAGCTACAACCGAATGACTATACAATTGATTATGCAAAAGCATTAATGGCAAACGGAAAGTATAAAGAGGCGGTTGAAATAGTAAATGAATTAATGTTAAATCAAGAGGTGGGAACAGCGACTTTTGATAAATCTCGCGACTTTGTTAAAAATTGTTCATTTGCAATTAAGTCAATAGAAAATAAAAGTAAAATAATTGTAATAAAATCATTAGATAGTACCATTAATAGTAATGGAGGTGCTTTTGCTGCAAACTTTGCAGAAGAAAATGCGATAATTTTTTCATCGTCGCATTCTGCCATTACCAATCAAAAGGACGAAACAGCGCCAATAAATAGTAATATTTATAAAGTTACTTTAGACGATAATGCCGCACCAACTGATGGAATTCAAAGTATTTCCCAATTTATAAATTCTGAAGACAACGAAGGTGCTGCGGTATTATCTCTGGACAAAACCAAACTGTATTTTACAAGATGGAATCATGATCTCAAGAACCCTGAATGTGCAATTTATGTTAGTAAGTTTTTAAACGGTCAATGGCTTACTCCTCGTAAACTTAAGGATAATATAAATATGCCCGGATACAAAACGATGCATCCTGCTTTATCTCCTGATGGCAGCACCCTGTATTTTTCTTCTGATCGTCCGGGCGGATTAGGTAAGTTAGATATATGGTATTGTGTGCTTGATGTATCTGATAACACAAGTGAAGTAAAAAATCCAGGTGCGTTTGTAAATACAACCGAAAACGAAGTTACTCCCTATTTACATTCTAATGGTTTTTTGTATTTCAGTTCGGACGGATTGCCCGGATTAGGAGGCTTGGATATTTATAAAACATCTATGGAAAATGGATTTAGCTCACCTGCAAAAAATATGGGGAGTCCTATCAATTCCAATCGTGATGATACTTATTATGTTTCTGATGAGGCGGGACAGGTTGGCTTTATTAGTTCTGACAGAGTAGCTTGTACTTCTTGTACAGAAGGTAGTTGTTATCAAATTTATTATTTTGAGGACAAACCGATTCTTATAACAATTAGCGGGAAAGTATATAATCTTGACACTAAAGAGCCAATTGCAAACTCAATGATTGCATTTATTGATGTTAAAGAAAACTATGATCCTATTTATGTTTTCACAGACGAAAAAGGCGAATATAAATCCAAATTAAACAAAGATGTAGATTACTTTGCCACCGCTCAAAAGAAAGGTTTCTTTAAAGATGCTGCAAGTTTAACTACGATGGGGATTAAAAAATCTACCGATTTGATTCAGGATTGGAACTTTTCTCTGAAAACAATTCCTCCGGGTGAGATTAACATTCCCGGTATTGAATACGATTTGAACTCGGCAATTTTACGTCCAAGTTCTAAAGAGCGTTTGGATAGTCTGGTTGAATTTCTTGATTTGAACAATAATCTTGTCGTGGAAATTAACTCACATACCGACGTTAGAGGAAATGATATGTATAACATGAGACTTTCTGAAGCTCGTGCCAAATCAGTAGTTGATTATCTTATTCAGAATGGAATTGAGAAAGAACGTTTAGTACCCAAAGGGTATGGCGAAACTATGCCTTTGGTAATTGATGCTAAAACAGAGGAAGAACATCAAAAAAACAGAAGAACGACTTTCAGAATGTTATCTCAGGATTTTCAGCCTCTTGATAAATACAGATATATTAGAACACGACAAGAAAAACTTCAGGGGGGACAGCAGCCTAAGTAGTTTACCTATTAAAACCCATACAACCCTTGTTTTTATTAATCTATTGTTACATTAGTAGTCGAACCCATTATCTTCTCTGCTGTTGATTTGTTTCCAAAGCTCATCTTTAAGTTCAGTTATTCCTTGTTGAGTATGCGAAGAAAAATATACTATAGGCGTAGTTTTTTTTTCTTTAAAACGTTTATTCACTTCCTTTTTAAATTCTGTCAGCAATTCTTCATCAAACATATCACATTTTGAAATTGCCAACATTCTTTTCTTGTGAAGCAATTCAGGATTATATTTACCCAATTCGTTTAACAATATTTTATATTCTTTTATCACATCATCGCTATCAGCAGGTACTAAAAAAAGCAGGATGGAATTACGTTCTATATGTCTTAAAAAACGGATTCCTAAACCTTTCCCTTCGCTTGCACCTTCTATAATTCCTGGAATATCAGCCATTATAAATGACTTATAGTCTCGGTATTTCACAATACCCAAATTGGGAACCAATGTGGTAAAAGGATAATTGGCAATTTCAGGTTTTGCCGCCGAAACTACTGATAACAATGTAGATTTACCTGCATTAGGAAATCCAACTAAACCAACATCCGCTAATAATTTTAATTCTAAGATTTTCCACTCATTACGTCCATCTTCTCCGGGCTGCGCAAAGTGGGGTGTTTGGTTGGTCGATGATTTAAAATGATCATTCCCTAACCCGCCTCTGCCGCCCGGCACAATAACTATTTCTTGTCCCTCTTCAGTAACCTCAGCTTCTATTTCTCCTGTTTCAGCATCTCTAACTATCGTTCCTAAGGGCACTTCCAAAATTTCATCTTTCCCCTCAGCACCTTTCATACGTTGACTGCTGCCTCCTTCGCCATTTTCAGCAATTACATGCTTTCGATATTTTAAATGTATGAGTGTCCAAAATTGTTTGTTACCTCTTATAATGATATGTCCGCCGCGTCCACCATCACCACCGTCGGGTCCCCCTTTTGCTGTAAGTTTACTTCTGTGTAAATGAACCGAACCGCTTCCACCCTTTCCTGAACGACAACAAATTTTTACGTAATCTACAAAGTTACTATCTGACATAATTAAGGAATCGAGTCCGTTTTTTTAAGAAGTTGCTTTATAACACTTGTTTAGAAGTGTTGATTTTATTACACAATCCAACGAAAATGTCTTCAACCGAACCAATACCATTTATTGACTGAAATTTATTTTGTGCAGTGTAATAATTCTTTAACGGAGCTGTTTTAGTATTATACTCATTTATTCGGTTTCTAATAATGTCTTCGTTTTGGTCGTCGGATCTCCCACTATCTTTGCCACGTGATAACAAACGTTTGGTAAGCTCATCGTTATCTACTTCTAATGCTAACATTAATGTAATTGCTGTATTTTTTTGAGCTAATAATTTATCTAATTCTTCAGCTTGTGCTGCGGTTCTTGGAAAACCATCAAAAATAAACCCTTTTGCATTTTTATTGTTATCTAGTTTTGAGCTTATCATACCTATTACAACCTCGTCAGGAACTAGGTTTCCTGCATCCATTAGTTTTTTTGCTTCAAGTCCAAGCATAGTTCCTGCTGCAATTTCTCCACGTAAAAGATCACCTGTTGACAAGTGAACCAATTGATACTTGTTTATTAATTTTTCGGATTGAGTCCCTTTTCCTGCTCCCGGAGGGCCAAATAATACAATGTTTAACATCTCTGTGATTTTATGTTGTTATTAAATTAATTTTCTTTTTAAAAGTTCATCTTCAATATAATCTAAAACATATATATCGGACAAGTTACGACCATGCCCTTTATAATCTAATCCGTATCCTACCAAAAAGTCGTTGGGTGCCACAATAGCTGTATAATCAATAGTCATAGACTTTGTATATGCCTCCGGTTTAAATAACAACGATGCAATTTTTATTTCTGCAGCGCCTAAATCTTGTAATTGATTAGCTACAAATTCAATAGTTTCTCCCGTATCCACAATATCTTCAACAATAACAACAGTCCTCCCTTTCACATCTTCATTAATTCCGATCAATTGTTTAACTGTTCCGGAAGAAGTCATTCCCCCTTCATAAGACGATAATTTTATAAATGAAACAGTACACTCAATAGTTACCTTCTTCATCAAATCTGCCACAAACATAAATGAGCCGTTGAGTACACATAAAAACAAAGGATTTTTGTGTTTTAAATCCGCATTTATTTGTTTTGCGATAACCGATACGGCTTTTTGAATTTCAGCCGAAGTAATTTTAACCTTGAACGAATGTCCGCTTATAATTACATTACTCATTTGTATTGCTTTTGCGCCGCCTAAGTTACAACAAATCCTCTTTTGAACCGCTATAATTTTGCTTTAGTATTAAACAGAAAAACTTCTATAAAACGTATTCTTATTTTTTAATAATAGAAACAGAATTAATGTAATGCCTTAATCCGGAATGCGAAGAGATAATTATTCGTTAAGTTATTGTTTACCCTCAATGCTTTTCCGTTCTTTATCCGCCTTGAGCCAATTTATTGGGTTAAGGCAGATAACAATCTAACGAGCGCAAACAAATACATTTCGTTTGACGATAATTTGTTTTTTAATTGTCATTGGCATAGCCATGTTGCGTTCGCTAGTGTTTGTTTTTCAGAAACATGACAATTTAATGGAGTTAAATAAAAGTTTATTCTTTAATGGAAGAATCCTTGGTTTCTGTAATTTTTTTACCAATTGGCAATAGCGATTCGTTTGGTCGGTGTATTAGAATGTTATGTTCTACTTCAAATACATAATCTGATTTATCAAATACCGTAATAAGTTTACTGTAATCCACAAAACCGGGACTGGTTACGTTAATAATATACTTCCCCGGTTTCAATGCAAATACAAATTTACCTGTTGCCGGACTTACATTTTTTCCATCAACTTCTTCTTTTGATTTAGCATCAATGATAGAGATATAGGCATCTATAGGTTGTTTTATACTGTCAGAAGTTGAAATTATTCCCTTAACGATGGATAATTTAAGTTCCACTTCATGGAATATTACTTTATAAATATCCAAATCACCAAAACCTTCCTTTCTGTAGGTAGAAGTATAGCCATCGCGTTTATTACCTGCCAATGAAAACTGCATGTTGTCATCTGTATTATTTAAAGGGTATCCCATATTTATTACAGGTCCAAAAGTTTGAGTTGCTTCATCAAAAACAGATTTGAATATGTCAAAACCTCCCATACTTGAATGCCCTTGAGATGCAAAATACAACGTATTGCTTTCTTGATCATATACCGGAAAATCTTCTTTGTATCGTGTGTTTATGCTTGGCCCAATATTATAAGGCAACCCCCATTTCCCATTCGGTAATTTTCTAAAAATATATAAATCCGTTTCCCCAAATCCACCCGGTCTGTCACTTGCTACAATTAAACGATTTCCATCTGCTGTGATACAGCCTTCCATTTCAAGACTTTTAGTATTTGCCGGAGGCTCTAATCGTTCAGGTTTTGAAAAAGATTTTCCGTTGGCAACAGAAGAAAGAAACAGATCTCCATACTCTTCTTCATTATCCATATATATAATCACATTTTCACCATCAGGTGTAACATAAACACATTGTTCATCTTCAACAGTATTCACATTTTTCCCAATTCCTTTAGCTTTGGACCATTCCCCATTTGATACAATGGAATAATAAATATCGTATGTAAAAAAACCGGAAGAACTTTCGATTTTCTTTTCATTGGTTTCTCTTCCTGATGTAAAATAAAGTGTTCCTTCATTATGAGTAATAAAAGGATAAAAATCGGGAAATTTAGTATTAATACTTTTTCCTAAATTAATGAACTCTATATCTTTAGGATTTTGAGTCAACGCTTTTGCATTTTCACAATTGTTTAAATATCGTTCAACTGTTTTTGAATCTGCATTATCGGAAGCTGCGCGATATTCATTAAAAAAACGTATTGCGTCATCAAATAAGTGAGCGTGCATGGATGCTAATCCCATATTTAGTAATAACTCATCTTTATATCCTCCCGCAGCATATACTTTTTTCAGGTAAGGCAACGCTTTTGACTTGTCATCGTTTATATTCAGATAGCAAAGTCCTATTTTCAAATTAAGGTCAAGATTTTCACTGTTTTTGGGGTATACCTTTAAAAATTCAACCAAAGCTCTGTTGTAATCTTTATATTTTAAATAATCTTTAGCATCAAAATTGGTATTGTCCTGCGCTGTTAAATTAATGGACACTCCGATAACAAATAGAACTATTATCAGATTTTTTTTAATCATACTGGACTCCTTCATATCCGATTTTAATTTAATTAACAAAGGTAAATACCATTTATTCCAAAACAAAAAGTGTGTATTATGAATTCTTTGAGCGAATATTTTATGATAAAAACAACAATTCAAATATGCAATAGTTACAAATATAAAATATATATCGAGATTGGTTCTAAGATATTATCAACAATTATCTATGGGTTTTTGACCAAAATCGAATTTTATATTAAAAATCGCACATTGAATCGCTTAGCTTAAAATATTGGTCTTTTTTTAGAAAAACTGGTCTAAACATAATGAAATTCACAATCAATTCATATTTAATAACAAGCTCTCTATAATAGCTCGAATTTTTATAGCAACAAATTTGAAGGTTAGTGATCTTTTGTAAGATCAAATTTGATTGTTTTAATAACATCACTTTATTATACTGAAATTATGTAATACGAAGATTATCGGTACAATTTTAATCTAAAGAATTCCTCGAGGCTCTGCCTCGGGGTGTGCGTGAGCAACTTAGTATATTTACATTATGAGCGAGCATATTTTCAAGCGTCATAATAAAAGTTTGTTGTTGTATCATTTGGTTTGTCCGATAAAATATCGGAGAAGCGTTTTGTCTGAACCAATTGAGAATAGCTTTGTTGAAGTGTGTATGAATATA
>Ga0302194_10002566_pt1 | contig 11530 bp, 8 predicted proteins | sample II_Bog_N1_1_FD_200227 | JGI IMG/M metagenome (GOLD analysis project Ga0302194, IMG submission 200227) | Peat permafrost microbial communities from Stordalen Mire near Abisko, Sweden - II_Bog_N1_1 | ecosystem: Environmental > Terrestrial > Soil > Wetlands > Peat | place: Sweden: Abisko, Stordalen...
ATCGCGAAGTGGTCTACAAGCAGTACGTCAAAAAGTTTGGCAAGCTCGGCGAGGCCGTCGTCGCCTCCAACATGGAAGTCATGACCCAGGGCTTCGAGCAGGTCAAGGAGATCAAGATCGGCGTGCTCTCCGCGTCCGACCGTTCCACCCTCCGCGGCCAGGCTCTTCTGCCCATCCTTGAGTTGGCCACGGCAGGCGGCGCTTCCTGCGGCTGCCGCACCACGGCCACTCCTGCCGGCCAGGGTCCGCGTACGCCAATCTCGACCATCGCCGCCTTCGACACCGAGTTCCGATCCACCTACGGCTACGACCAGCCGGCCACGCCGCTCTCGGCCATGGGAGTCATCGCCGCCGCCACCGGAGACACCGCCTCAAAATACGTAGCCCGCCGCGAAACCCCCCTCTACATCCCCGAAAACTGCACCCAGTGCATGGAGTGCATCTCCGTCTGCCCTGACACCGCGCTCCCCAACACCTCGCAGGATCTCAGTACCCTGCTCACGACGGCAGTCTCCTACTACATCGCCGACCCCGTCGAGCGCACCAAGCTCCTCCGCACCCTCCCCGAAATTGAGAAGCTCGCTCGCCAGCGCATGGTCGCCGAAATCAAAACCGGAACCCCGCTGCCCACCATTCTCCGCGAAGTCACCGACACCATCGACGGTTTCTCCGCGCAGTCCAAGCAGCAATTTTTCGACATCATCGCCAAAGTCCCCATGGCCTACCAGAAGGTAAACGCCATCTTCAGCTCACCCGAGCGCAAGTCACCCGGCTCCGGCGGCATCTTCAGCATTTTCGTTTCGGACCTCTGCAAAGGTTGCGCCGCCTGTGTCACTGCCTGCGGCGACCACAACGCCCTCCGCATGGTCGCGGAAACCGAAGAAGTCAACGCCGAGCACGAAACCGGCACCGGCTTCCTCAACCTGCTTCCCGACACCTCGCAAAAGTACCTCGGCCTCTTCAACGCCGCCAACCCGGCGGACTCCAAGACCGCCACCCTGCGCAACATGCTCATGGTCCGCACCAACTACGACGCCCTGGTCTCCGGCGACGGCGCCTGCGCAGGCTGCGGTGAAAAGTCTGTCCTTCGCTCCATAGCCGCCGTAACCGAGGCATACATGCGCCCCGTCTATCACGCCAAGAGCGACCGTTTCGTAGCCAAGGCCGGCGAGCTCGAAAAGAACGGCGTAGCCCGCCTCGCGGCTCTCGCCGAGCGCAACCCCGCCGAATACGTTCTCCTCCGCCAGGCCATAGCCCACCTCGTCATGGGCCTCGGCGGAGAAGATGTCAAGGACACGAAATCCCGCATCGCCGCCTACGAGGAGGTGAATCACCAGATCACCGACGCCGAGCTGGTCGAGGCCATCGCCGCCGTCCTGCTCACCGAGGCTTTCAACCACAAGAGCCTGCAGCCCATCGACGGCCGCCTGGCCAATGGAATGTCCGTAATGGCCATGGCCGCCCACACCGGCTGCAACACGGTCTACGGATCAACATCGCCCAACAACCCCCACCCCTATCCATGGATGAACTCGCTCTTCCAGGACGGCATCACCGTCGGCTGGCTCATGGGCGAGAGCTTCATCGTCGACCACGCCCGACGCTCCGTCATCCCCGAGCGCCTCGCCGACCTCCTCCTCACCAAAGACGAGAACGTCATCAACGACGAGCTCTATTACCACCTCAGCCACTTCACCGATGCGTTGATGACCGACCAGGAGATCGTCGAGCTGCCCAAGGTCTGGGTCGTCGGCGGCGATGGCGGCATGGGCGACATCGGCTACCAGAACATGTCCAAGGTCATCCTGCAGAATCGGCCCAACATCAAGGCCCTCATGCTCGATACCCAGGTCTACTCCAACACTGGCGGCCAAAACTCCGACTCGACCCCCATGCTAGGCGGGGGCGACATGAACTCCTTCGGCTCCGCCACGCAGGGCAAGAATACCGAGAAGAAGACCGTCGCGGAGACCTTCCTTGCCGGCCACGGTTCGCCGTTCGTAGCCCAGGTCTCCATGGCCAACGCCCCCAAGCTTTACCGCGCTATTCTTGACGGTCTGGAGTATCGCGGCACCTCGTTCCTGCAGTGCTTCACCACCTGCCAGCCCGAGCACGGCGTCCCCGACGACATGGCGCTCTTCCAGGCCCAGCGCGTCCGCGACTCCCGTGGCGCGCCGGAGTTTGTCTTCAACCCCCGCCTCGGAGAAACCTATCAGGAAGCCCTCGACCTCAAGGGCAACCCGTCCATCGATCTCGATTGGTACGAGACCAAGTCCAAGACCACCGGCGAAACCCAGCGCTACACGGTAGCCCACTGGTGTACCACCGAAGCGCGCTTCCGCAACCACCTCAAGAAGATCAAGCCTGAAGCCGCCGCCAAACTCATCCATCTCGACAACATGCTGGTCCGCATCACCCAGCAGGACGTCGTTTACCGCCGCTACCTGATCCCCGGCCACCGCGCCTTCATTCCCGACTTCGGCGTCTACATCACGTTCGAAGACAAGGGCAAAATCGAGTACCGCACCCTAAGCCGCCAGCTAGTGATGTTCTGCGTAGAACGCAGAAAGGCGTGGCGCATGTTGCAATCCAAGGCGGGAATAGTAAACAAAGAGTACGCCGCCCAAAAGGCCATCCTCGCCGACGTCGACTCCGGCAAAATCCCCATGGACGAGTTCCTGAAGAACGCCCGCGAAATCCTGAACGACAAGGTAGGCGGCGGTGTGCTCGTCAAGGCGTAAGCAACCCAGGGAGGCCCCGCCTCGTTCCGGCTGTCGCTTTGTATCAGGGCATGACTTCAGTCGTGCCGAAAACGCCGCAGCGATTTAGCTAGAAACACCGAACGCGGACCGCAAGGTCCGCGTTCGGTGTTTTCTTTTGCTCTATGGAGTTAAATCAGCAGAGTCGCACCACACCGAACCAGGTAATCCGCCGTCGCATCAAACTCATCCGGCGAACTGGTAGGGTCGCTAGGGTCACCCTTGGGAACAAAAATGACCATCCCCATCCGCGCGCGGGTCAACAAAACCCGATAGGCATTTCGTCTGAATTCCTGCTTGTCCTTATTCTTAATCGAGCTCCATTTGCTTTGCATACCTTGGCGCAGCGTACGCAACAACCAACCGTGCTCTTCATTCCAAATGCAGTCGCCGCCCCAGCAAAGCCCAATCCAATCGAGTTCCAAGCCTTGGATCTCAAACTCCGTCGCGAACACTTCGCATTGAAAGCTTGATCGCACATCCGTCTTTTCACCAAGATACCAATGCTCCCATTGATAATCCGCATGAAAGGTGGAACTCGGCTCCAGGCCCTCAGCACGCAATCGCGCTGCCCCCGAAGAACCGACAAGGCCGTACCGATTCACACCAATTCCCTGTTCGCGCAATACCAAGCGAGTTTGGTTAAGGTCCCGCGAAAGAAGGATTGGAAATCTCTCCCCGATGCGCAAAGATGCGGCCCCTTCTGAGTCGCCATTCAATACACAATTGACCCATGTTGCCAACTTTTCAGCCCGCAGGCTCCTATTCGAGGTACGCAAGTGAAGTGTTGAACTTGTTTGGACATCTCCGTGAGCAGATCCGTCGAACAATCTATGACCTGCGGTAGACGAACCACCCTCCAAAACCTCGGGCGAAGCATAAATCACCCAATCCTTCGCGGCGCCGACGAGAGCTCTTCCCCACTCCTCCAGACCTGCTTCACCGTCGTTGATTTCCTGTCCTCCGCCCACCAACGCAACGACGACGGCCCAGTCTTCATGTCGCTCCATGATGCGGAGCAACATCTCGGGCTCGGAGTAATCCCGATTGAATTTCTTCATATGCTGAGCGCGATTCCAGGCACGTTGTGCCTCATCAAAAATGATGGCATGGTTAGATGGCGGCCCAAGATTATCGTCCGTGTGATATCTGGCAAAAACATGAACATTCTCTATCAGAGTCTTGGCCTCTGCCCGCGCCTGTGCTGCTCCAGCGCCTCCTCGCATGCTCTCATGTGTGAACAAATGCTTGAGCACCTTAACGAGGGGCCCATTCCCGCTCATGAAGTGAATCGCGTTCGAGCTATTCTCACTTGAGTGCGCGAGGCTCAACCCAACAAGCGTTTTTCCAGAACCCGGCACTCCAGTCAAGAAGCAGATCACATGGCGCCTTTCATCGCGCGCCATATTCACAAACCCTTGAATCGAAGCCCTTACACTTTCAATTTCGTGTTCGGAAGCTTCAGAATGCGCAATTTCTCGGATGGCAAGACCAGTCCGCAGCGCCAATGCCGCTTCAAAGATATTGGGGACTGGGAAATAGGGGCTGCTATTCCAAAGCTCAAAATCAATCTGCCCTGAAGAAGATCGTTCAACTTCAAGAAGCAAATCTGGTAATCCATCCCAGGAACTGCGCAGAACGGCGGCGACGCGATGGCCAGGCATCTGCGGAAACAACTCCCGTTGATTGATGGCGTCATAGTTTGTCTCGATCGCTACGGGCGAGACAATCACGGGTACAATCCGGCGTTCGGCAGATGCCTGGTGAAAGTAATGCAGCAGAAGCGCATACTCCTCGACCTGACGTTTTGCCTGCGATGCAGCAAGCGTCGTCTTCGCTTCGACAATCACAACGACGTCGCGAATCAACAAGACAATATCGACCCGCGATTCCTTTCGCGGAATCGAGAACTCAAGAATCAGGCCCCACAATCTTGCGGATTCCGACCGCTCCACACACTGCCCGAGTGAGCCTCGAAGAAGACGAATGTCGTGTTCCCAGGTCAGGGTCTGATCGGTGAAAAGGTTTGTATAGCCCTGGTGCGCGTAAGCAGTCTCCATCCGCGCGATGAGGTACTCATCGGTCTGTGCGAGGAAATCCTCTACATTCGATTTATAAAATGAGGTCATGCAGGCGAGCCAGGCACCTGCAGGCCAGGTTATCACCTCGATAGACGCAGGACTCCGGAACCCTCCTTTTGAGACCAGGGGGCTGCCGGGTGCCCCATCCCTCGCTTTTTTCAGCGAAGGGTGGGAAACTACGAACCTTCCTAAACCAACTCCTGGTTGACACACTATGCCAGATCTGGCATACTCATTCGTGAGCGAAACGGCAAGATGAAAGACATGCTCTTCGTCGGCGACTCGCACAGCGTTTTGTCCCCGTTCCCGGAGCCTGTGCAGCGCCACGTCGGATTCGCCCCTTATCAGGCGCAGCTGGGCAACAAGCATCCGGACGCCAAACCCCTCAGGGGCTTTCCGGGCGGCGTTCTCGAAGTCGTATCGGACCATCGCGGGGACACATTTCGTGCTGTCTACACAGTCCGGCTACAGGGCGCGGTCTACATCCTGCACGCTTTTCAGAAGAAGTCCAAGCAGGGAATCGCCACGCCAAAGAGTGAAATCGATCTGGTGAAACAGAGGCTCAGGCGAGCCATCGAAATCGAAAGCGAATGGGAGGCATGATAATGCGGAAACGTGCGGTTGATTACGTCGTCAGCAGCGGAAATGTCTTCGCCGACCTCGGCGTGCCCAATCCGGAAGAGGCGCTTGCCAAGGCCGAACTGGCCAACAAGATATCGGTGCTCATTCAGGAGCGCAAGCTCACCCAGGCCAAGGCCGCCAAATTGCTGGGAATCGACCAGCCGAAGGTTTCGATGCTGCTTCGCGGCCGCCTAACCGGGTTCTCTATCGAGAGGCTCATGCGCCTTCTCATGCTCCTCGGCCAGGACATCAAAATCTCGGTTCAGGCTAACCCGCAAGGTCAATCACACGCCCGCGTTCTCGTAGCATAATCGGGCCAACAGCCGGCAAAATCGGCGCAAGCGTCGGCTCGCTCAATCCGCCCGGCGCGTAAGGTATTTACCCATCTACCATTGAGTCAGTGAGGAGGAGGAAGAGGAAGAGGGTTGAACCGATTTTTCCCACAATTTCCGAAACACATCGCCATCGACGGCGACAACTGAAAAGCGCACTTCCTCGGAAAGCTTCTCCTCGCGATGCAGGGCGCGCAGGGCAGCCCGCACCAATTCGCTGGCATTTTCGTAGCGTCCGCTTTCGACGCTGGTTTGGACGAAATCGTATACATCGGGGGGCAGCTTGACGATGTGAGTCGACATAAAACACACTCCTTGCATAAATTAACGTCATTTCCGGAGAATTGCCTTTTCAGCCGGGTACCCCATCCTTCGTTTTTTCTAGCGAAGGATGGGAAAACACAACACCCGACCGTCGGGGTATTTTTATCCCGTCGTTCAAACTCCCAGAATTGGGACCGGGGCCACGCTGCCACCCAGGAACAACTCAGGGCTCCTGAACAGTCAGCGATATCGTCGCGGTTTGACTCACGGACCCGGAAGCCGCCGTAACAGTCACCTGAGAGGTTCCCGCAGGAGTGGTGAGCGTCGGCGTCGACATCGGCGCCATACCTCTGCAGCCCATCATGGCGCCGGCCGCTGCCAACGTGATTCCGCATAGAACGAGCAAGCCGAGCAGACCGCGGAGCGCCGTTGAGCGCCGGCGATAGAACACCAGGGCGGAGGCAAAGGGTAGCAGCAGAGCGGTTGCGATTCCTGCGGCGCCGCGTATCGTGCGTTGCAGCCGCGCCGCTGTGCTTCCCCTGGTTTGAATGGTCACGGTCGAGATCGACGGTGCGGTGCCCGACGCGCTGATTTGGGCAGGCGAGAACGAACACGAAGCGCCAAAGGGAAGGCCGCCACAGCTCAGGCTCACCGTGCCGGTGAAGTTATAGGTGGGAGCCACACTGACGGTGGTTTGAACCGACGAGCCGTCCGCAACACTCAGTGCGCTCGTGGCGGCGCTGAAGCCGTACGTGGGCGTGCCAGTCGCCGTGGTGCTGTTCGCGATACCCGCAAACAGCCCGTGTACCTCTCCGGCGAGCCCGGCGGTGAAATACACCGTGCTTGGATCTCCGCCGCTCACGGACGTGGTGTTGCCCACCGTAGTACCGCCCGGAAGCAATTCCCAGAGACTTGGATAGCTCAGTGGCGTACCCGTTCCGTCGGTGAGTTGACCGAGATAGGCATAAGTCGTTGGATTGTAAGCGTTGATAAGCCCGTTGCCGAAGTTTCCAATCAGCAGCGCGCCACCGAAGATGCCAAAATCGGCCGGAGCGATTGCGACTCCCCAGGGAGAGTCGAGGTTGCCTCCGGTAGCGGCGCGCGCAACAAAATTGCCATTCGCGTCGAAGATGCTCACCGCGCCGTTGCCGAGAGCATTGACAGTCCCATAGGGAGCACTGGCTGTCCTCATCGCGTAAGCGACATAGACCTGATTGTCGATGACATGGACTGAGAATGGAGAGTAACCCGCAGGCAGCGTCGGATCGGTAAATGTGCCGCTGAGTGTGGTGGGTGCGAAGCTGCTGCTGTAGACCTCGATCTTATTCGCGGTGCCGAAGTCGGGGGCGAGAATATAGCTCGCGGTCGCGGTATTCAGAATCGCCAGTCCTGGGTAAGATGCGCCGGCGGAGCTGTTATTGATCGCAATTTGAGCGACCGCATTCGCGGTTCCGAGTACACTGTTCCATCCCGAGATGGTTCCATCCAGTGTCGAGAACAGGAACGAAGCCTTGGTCCCATCGGGAAGAATCATTGGGGTAGCACCAGCCGTGGTGACTGAACCTGCCGGCGAGCCGGTGCCCGTGCCTGACGCCGGGGGGACAATGATCTTGAACTTGATGGATCCAACCGGGGCTGTAGCCCCTACCACATAGTTGTGGCCTGTATTCGCCGTGCTGATCCACCAGGTCCCACTGTCGGAAATTGCCCAGGGATTGATAAAGTTTGGGTCGGTAAAAGCGGCCGTGACCGATCCATCGGAGATGAGGTTGGTGACCTGATACGCACCGCTGGTTTGCGCTGCCGCTTGCAGAGAGAGAATTGCAACGGACAGCGTAAAAGCAGCAAATATGCGTGAGATGGCCCGCGCCGTTGTGCGAGACTTGAAGATTCGGCCGGTCGGCTCAGAGGGGAGCGCTGAGATGTTCATGGGACCTCACTTTGACTCTCTCCGCCGGGATGGCGGAGCGGTTGCCGAACAAGAAGGGTGCTCGGTCAAATTGCAGAGTAGCGAAGCCAGTGACCAATGTTGTCAGAATATTGTCAACCGATTGTCTTTATATATTGGATCACCCCACTCAGTTTGTCTCACTCTTGCATACGCATGTTTCCCTACCCTGCCAGAGCACTCTCACCAACGCGGGGTGTGCATTGAACCACACCCACCTCGTCGCGGAAGCTGAGAGCTGAAAGCTGGAAGCTGGCAGCTTACCCGCCGAAGCGGGATCGATATTTATCTTTTTCTGTTTTCCAGTATCATCTTCCCTCTGGAGAAAATGCGTGTTCCAATGGCAGTGATTCCAAAAACGGGATTTCGGCGACCCAGGGGAGGGGCAGCCAGATGACAGATGAGGACCGGCATGACCCCGGCAACGAAACGTCGAATCCAGACCAGCGAAACTCTGGCGAAGTTCCCGCGCCTGAAAACGATACGCAAACTGGCGGCGGCACCGTGGAAGCTCACCCCGGCCAAGCCATCGAGCCAGTGGCGCAGGCAACCCCTCCACCCGCCCAGCCTCCGGCTCCAATACCCGCCGCAAACCGAGCCTTCCTCTATGGCGCAATAAGCGTGGGAATCGGGGTCCTGATTGGAATAGTCGCGGCGATGAGTTTGTATCGGAGCAAGGCAGCGCCGGCGCCCGAACCGAGCGCGCCCGCCGAAATCACCGTTGCGCCAGAGCTGAACGTCGCGCACCTCCCCAGAGATTTGGGCGTGGCCGATGCTGACGCGGCGGGGTTGAAGGGCCACCTTATCACCATCTGGAATGGGAAACTCGCATTCCGCCTCAACGTGGAACCCATTGATCCGGAAGACCTTCCCGGGTTTGCGCGGGCGGTAACCAGCTCGCCGAAACCGCTCTCCATCGCCATCAACTTCAAAACCTCTTCAGGCCTCTTCTTGTGCTCGCAGGAGATTCTGTTGAAGCACACTCCCCATCCCACCCCTGCTCCCCCGCCGTTGGTCAATGGGAAGCCGGCCAAAAAGGGAAGCCAGGAGGCTATCGATTTCGATACCCGGCAGCAGGCTGAGCTGGCTCGTTTGCAAGCACAGGAACAGGAGCGGGAGCGCGGCAAAGAGATCTTCCAGAACGACCTTGATCAGGATGGACAACTGAAGTCAATCAGCGTTGAGGCGGACACCCAATGCCCTCCGGGCACGTATGACACCGTCGCTTTCTGGAGCCTGTCCACCAGCTTTCCTTCCCTCGCCGAACAGGCGCAGTTGCATGCGTCTCCGGGGGATCTCCGGGAAACTGCGCCTGGATCATCGCTACAACAGCCCGAAGGGAACAGCAACGCCGCCGCGCACAATCGGGCGAAGTACACAGCTCCGCCAAAGCCTGGAACTTTTTCTATGGAAGGCGAAGATACAATCGTCGAATATGATGCGAACGCGGGCATAATTGAAACTGCGGGGGGCAAGACTTTTTTTATCGACAAGTCTGGCGGCGAGGGGTACGCAGCCGGATGGCAGGATTATCGAGCGGGTTTCCAATACAACTGTGACCAGAACGCCGCCTGCGCGCTGACGCATGCCGGCGCCGGCGTTCTTCATGCCAGGTTGAAGAAATAACCGCCAATCGATGGTCTTGGGGGAGGTTGAGTCAACATGTACGAAGACGACTGGCGGGATAGCCAGGACAGAGATACGCCCGAAGGCCAGGATGATCTTTTCCCAAGCGCGGAGTTTGAGGAACCGAAGAATCCGTACGAGGTGATCCCAAGCGCGCCCAAGGAGGAGTATAAATTTGGCTCGTTTCTAGGGTTGGGCCAGGCCCCACCTTTGGTTGCGGCTACGGAAGCGAAGAAGCCCGAGCCAGCCAAAGAACCTGCGCCTCCCACGACGGTTTTCCTTACGGACTATATTGCGAAGTGGAAGCCGCGCGTTCGCAAATTTCTTGCAAATCCAACCAACTTTTATGCCACCATTGGCGTGGGACTGGGAGCGCTCGCCGGCCTCATCATCGCAGCCATTTCATGGAACATGAGCAACCCCAGCGGGCCATACGACCTGGGAGCGCTCACATCCGAAGGCGTCGGAATAAAGGGCCGCCTGTTCACCCGGTGGGAAGGCAAGCTTGGATACCGCGTGAGCTTCGAGCCCAGCTATCCGGAACAGCTCGCGGGGTTTTCTCTTGCGGCAGGCAATTCGCCGCGCCCGGCTTCCATCGATATTCAGCTTATGGATGCCAAAGGCTTTGTCTTATGCTCCAAAGACATCCTGTTGAGATACTCCGCCAGAAAGGTAGTGGAGCCGACGGCGTCCATTCCCGGGACCGAGGATGGGAATCCGGCCGGCGGCAACAGCCCGAATCCCCAGCCGGCGCAAGCGACTGCGGCGGCAACAATCGACGACAGTGAGATTGCCCGCGAGCGCGGCAACGACGTCTTCCAGTATCAATTCAGCCCCAGTGGCCAGATAGCCGCCTTGACTTCCGCGGGAGATCTTCCATGCGCCAGGGACTTGTATGAGAGGGTCACCTCCTGGAGTTTTGCACCCGACTTTCCCAACCTTGCCCAGCAAGCTGAAATGGTGAAGCGCCTGAACGAGCCCCCGGCCACCGCCCCGGAAGACACTGCGAAAACGTATACTGTCCGCCGAAAGGCTGCCCCAAAATCCGCCGCGCCCGCTCCAGCTTTTTATATCGAGGGCGACGACTCGATCGCTCTCTACGATGCATCCACGGGAACCATAGAAACCAACGCAAACAGGGTTTTTTTAATCGACAGGGCAAGCGCGGAAGCCAATGTTCTGAAGGCGGCGGACTTTCCCCTTGGCGTGCATTACAGGTGCGACCAGAACGAAAATTGCGTGCTCAGAAGCAGGGGAGTGGGCTTGCTGCATGGCAGGCTGAGGAGATAAAGCGCGCCACGATTTCCCCGCCGCCCCCTCGACAGGCTTGGGGTTGGTTTCGGCGTACTCAGGACGTTCTCTGCCCCGCCATCTTTAATCGCTCCGGAGCCTGTGCTACGCTCAGCTAGCGCGTTAGGCGCTGCTGCGCCGCAAATTACCGTGCGCGGCCTTGCGAACTGTCCTGGGGATCAATGCGTTCGACCAGCAGGCGTGAATTTGTCAAATGGTGTGCCGCGGTGGCTCCCGGCGTCGCGTGCCTCGGCGTTCGTGCCGCACAGCTCGCGCCGCGCATGCCCGCCCGAATCGATCGCTATACAGATCCGCTGCCGATCCCGGGAATGCTCAAGCCAGTCGATCGGCATAACGGCCAGGATGTCTACCACGTACGCATAGCCGAAACCCTGCACCGCTTTCATTCGCAGCTCTCTCCTGCGCGTGTCTGGACTTATGAGGGCCAATATCCGGGGCCCACCTTTGAAGCGCTTAGCGGTAGTCCGATCGTCGTTCGCTGGGAGAATCGTCTGCCGGCTCAGCACCTCTTCGGCGTCGATACAACAATCCATGGAGCCATGCCGCCGGCTCCTGAGGTGCGCACCGTTCCGCATTTGCATGGAGCGC
>Ga0302194_10002570_pt1 | contig 11522 bp, 8 predicted proteins | sample II_Bog_N1_1_FD_200227 | JGI IMG/M metagenome (GOLD analysis project Ga0302194, IMG submission 200227) | Peat permafrost microbial communities from Stordalen Mire near Abisko, Sweden - II_Bog_N1_1 | ecosystem: Environmental > Terrestrial > Soil > Wetlands > Peat | place: Sweden: Abisko, Stordalen...
GACACGATCGGTCAGAGCGTCTCGGACGTCGTCGCTCGGGCTCACGCCTATCTCGTCGGCTGCAAGATATTGTCATCCGATATGCGGCTCTGGCTGGATATTCTGGGCGGTGACGCCGGCCCGACGATCGCTCTGGAAGGCGAGGCGCTCAGCGGTCTCTTCGCTGAAACCTCCGGCGCGGTGCGGCGCAAGAGCGTTCAAGCCTCGAACGTCCAGTATCATTTCTTCGACGCGGTTCCGTTCGACGTCATGACCAGCTCGACGCACAAGGGCTTCAATATGCCGCATTCGAAACGCCGTGAGTTCGTGGAGTTTCTATCGATCTTCGTGAAGGAGGAGCCGATGCGCCTGGTGCCGCGGCGCCTGGCTCACTCGCATGACCAGATCGACGCGATCTTCGAGGAATATCGGAACACGCCGCTCGCCTCCTATCTGGCGATGGGCGACGCCGATCTCGAAAGGGAGTTGTTGCTCTCGACGACGGACCTAATCACCGGCGTCAAGATGCTCGAAGGCGCGATCGTCAAGGTGCTCGACGCGCCCTACCAGAAGAAGCGGAGCTACGGCTGGCTTAAATGCAAGGCGGAAGAATCCGAGGATCTTCGCGTAGTCGGCTTCTATGAGGGCCAAGGGAAGTACGAGGGTATGCTGGGTGGTCTCGTCGTTATTCGCGGCGAGGAGGTTTTCGTCGATATCGGCGGCGGCTTCTCCGATGCGCAGCGAAAGCAGCTGTGGGTCGAATGTATTGAAGACAAGGCGAACAATGTAGGCGGTGGTCCTACGAGCGAGCCCGGTAAGGTCATCGGCCGGCTGATCGAGGTTGAGTTCCATGAGGTCACTCCGGACGGCTCGTTGCGACATCCTCGCTTCAAGATGTTCCGTAATGACAAAGACCCGCTTCTTAAGGCGGCGTAAAATCAACCAATATTGACTTGCCGTATTTGCCTACGGTAAGATGATGGCTCGGGTGAAAGCCTGACTGTCCTCTGTCAAACGGGATGCCTGTTCGGTCAGGTGTCCCGTTTTTTTGTTCTAAAAGCCAGTTCGAACCTTAAAAGCGACGCTCGGAGAGCCTCGTCAACCACGATAGGTCTTAGAAGTGAAACTGGATGACTGGTTTCAGTCTGAATTTCCGACTTAGCCGCGGCGCAAGGCAGCGGGTCGCGGAAGATATAGGCGTTGCTTGTCCGAAGAATGCGACATCCTTCTGACGCTTGCACACGAATAATCCGGTTCACCCAGGTCAGGATGTTGGCGCGCTCTAACATCTTGATCGCCTCGCAGACCGTATCGCGACAGCAGCCAGCCCTTTTGGCGATCGCTTCGTAGCTCGGGAAGCAGCGACCGTCCTTGGCGTTGTGAAAGCCCCACAGGAGCGCCTGTAGAACATCCAGGAACGCCCTCGTGATCGGACCCTTGTGTTGCCTGGGCCGCCGGTGCCTCGCGCTCCACGCCCTCGCCTGATTCATGATGCGTATCTTCGCGTTGCGATCCATGGGAATGCCGCGTGCGCAACCGAATACCTTCTCGCGATGATAGCAAGTTTTCATGTCCGCTCTCCTTTAGACAAAGAGGGAGCGCTCACGGCCACGTAGCCGTTGACAGAAGGTTCGACCAGGACATATAAAGGAGATGCAACGCCCCCTTTCTGTCTGGTCTTTTGTCCTGGTCGAACCTTAATCTGAGAACCTAAGCCTTCGTGGGATGCCATTCCCGCGGAGGCTTTTCTCTTTGTCGGTTACATCATGTGGTTAATTTCTCACTTATGAAGGGCGGCATTCTGTCAGAGCCGATCGATTCTGCAAAGCCCTCCTCGCTGAATCGCTCTTTGAGGGCATAAATAAGAGTTGATTGCTTTGGGAATATCAGCTAAACGTTTATTCACACACAAACCCAAGGGAAAACTGAGCGCATCCACCCTGCTCTGTCTATAATTATCATGTGTCGAGCGTCGAAGCTGGGGGAAACAGCAACCATTCGAGGTTATGACAGTAAGCGGGGTGATATAACAAAGGGAAATAGATAATGATGGTACAAGCTAAGCCTGGAATGCCATTCGCCGATACGATGATCGCGAAATTGATCGATAAACGGATCAATTATCTAAAGGGGGAGAAATCACAACGCGAGATTGCGACTGAGATTGGCTATGATAAGCCGAACATGATCTCCATGTTCAAACGAGGCGAAGCTAAAATCCCACTTGATAAGATTCCCGCGCTGGCGAAAGCGCTCGATGTTGACCCGATGCATATGTTTCGGCTCGCGCTGCTTCAATACTGGCCCGCCATGAATGATATGGTCGAGAAGATGTTCGGCAACGTCGCGACGGCGAACGAGGAAAAAATCCTTCTTAGAAGGTGGCGTAAGATGACGAAGAACCTGGATCCGAAATCGACGCCTGAGATCGAGCTCGCGGTGCAGGAGATGTTGGAGAAGATCAAACCTACACTTCTCTGATGGTTACAAGGAGAGGGCGCCAGTAAAGCGGCGTTCTTTTTCTTTGACTTCCAATAACAGTCGGTATTGATTTATGTCAAGAATCTATAAAGCCGCTGTAACAATAGAGGGTGATCAGTATGGTATCATAATAAACACCATCGAAATTATGTGTGGCAAATATGATGCGTTATGTCGAATACTCGACGTTATCCGTTGACACGCAAACGATCATACATTAGGCAACATGTTAGCGTAATGATGAAATTAAGCGCTATTGATGCCGCGATAACGGCGTCGCAACCATAACAAGACAGGGGTTAGATAGGGTGATGAAATCCAATACTATTTCTATGAACATGAATAGAACGCAGCATGGGTTACTTGTTGCTGTTGGAATACGTCATCAAGTCGTCGAAGAGGTCGATATCGAATCGGCATACGAGATCGCGGCTGAGTTGGATAATATCTCGTGGTATGAGACCGATACGAATAGAACACTTCGCGGCGTGCACTTTGTCCGCGGCGACATCTATATTGTGTTTGGCACTTCGAATATGGCAATGATATTGCCAATTGCTTCCCTGTAACTAACAGTCTATTCTAACAATAGACGGAAAGAAGAATCAGAGCGAAGCAGGAGACACAGGCGAGATGAATAAAGAGATCGCGATCATAAGAGAGGTTGTCGTCAAGGTGACGCAGCTGCTCGCGGGCAAGGGGCTGAAGGTCACGCAACAGGGCGCCCAGGCGTATGTAAAGTTCGATAAGTCTGGCAAGCCGGTCGTCGTCAATATTCCGCACATCCCGGACAATGCGACTCCCGACTTGCTGATGGCGATTCAGGGATTCATGGATCACGAAGTCGCCCACATTCTCTTCACCGAGTATGACTTTGGCAACGCGGAGAAGAAGAAGAACAAGGGGCTTCACGAGCTTCATAATCTCGTGGAAGACCCGCTGATCGAAAAGCGGATGGGCGAGAAGTTCCCAGGCTCGACCTACAACTTGCGCCGACTGGCGGAATTCTTCGTCGATAAGATCACCGCCCCGAAGCTTCTCGAGGTCAAGGGCGACAAGTCGAAGGAGTTCGGCATCCTATTGGTCCCGGTTGTCAGGGCGCTTTCAGGGCAGAAGGTGTTTGCGGAGTGGCTGACCAAGAATAAATATTGGGATCATGAGCTGGTCGCGGAGTTCGTTAAGAAAATGCCGAAGGCGTCAATCGACGGCTTGGTGACGATGCGAACCACTCGTGACTCGTTCGCCATCGCAAAAGTGATGCACGGCGTTCTCTATCCGCCGCCGCCGCCGCCGCCGACACCTCCCGCTCCCCCGACGCCTCCTCCTCCGCCGAGCAATCCGAGCAAGACGAAAGAGAAGTCCGAGGACACCGACGGCGAAGGCGACAACACCGAGCTTCCCGAGGACGCGGACGACAAGGGTACGGGCGGCGATAGCGCTGACTCTGACGATAAATCAGAAGTGACTGGTGACGAAGCCGGCGAACCGAAGGACGATAAAAGCGATGAATCCGAGAGCGATGACGAGGCTGATGGCGACGACAAGCCAGTCAGCGATGGTGAGAAATCTGAGGACTCCGGGGCTGATGATGATGCTGGGGAGGACGAAGATGATGGAGGAGCTTCTGACGCCGAGGAGTCAGACGAAGACGGAGTCGACGCCAAAGATTCAGGCGAAGACGGAGTCGACGCCAAAGATTCAGGCGACGGAGCCGACGCCGAACCCGATGACGGGGTTCTGGGCGACGATGACGCCGGAACAGAAGGAAGCGGTGATGAAGACGATGGAAAGAAAGATGGCGCCGACGACACTTCCGCTGACGCCGGAGAGGATGAAGCGGCTGGAAGCGGCGGCGGCCAGTCTGCCGGAGATCCTGAAGGAGAAGATGCTGGCGACTCCGAGCCCGGTGGAGACGCCGACGAACCTGGCGTAGGTAGCTCGAAGTTCTCGGACGCCGATATCGACCTGAAGGATAGCTCTTTCGAGGGCGCTCTCGAGGGTAAGATCACGGCCGACACAACGAAGCTGACAGCCGACTGTAACTATACGATCTTCACCAAGGACTTCGACTCGATCGAGGTCTACGATCGGGAGGTCACCGACGAACAATTCGTGGCGTTCGACGAACAGACCAAGCACATGATCGCGCCGATGCAGAAGGATATCGAGAGGCTTATGGCCTCTCGATCCCAGGTGCTCAAGGTTCCCGGCTATCGCTCGGGTAAGCTGAACGGCGCCAGTCTCTATCGGCTGAAGGCGAATGACGATCGCGTGTTTCGCCGTGTTCACGAGGCGAAATCGAAAGACACGGCTGTCTCTCTCTTGATCGATAATTCAGGATCGATGATCGGTCAGCCGATCGAGGTCGCGATGGCCGCGGGCTACGCTTTATCGCAGACCCTAGAGCGTGTCGGTATCGCGCACGAGGCGCTCGGCTTCACGACGGGCAGAAATGGTCGTTTGTCGGCGGCGCTGATCAACGCGGAGGAGGCTCGCATCGGGTCGTACTTCTCGCGGCTCGAAACGCTGCAAATGCCGATCTTCAAAGGCTTCGACGAGCGGCTGACGCCGGCCGTCAAGCGTCGTTTCGCCTCCCTCGCCGAGCATCAGGACATCATGGCGAACAACGTCGATGGCGAGTGTGTCGAGATCGCCGCGCAACGCCTCTCGCGTCGCAAGGAGCATCGCAAGGTGCTCATGGTGTTCTCGGACGGTCAGCCAGCCGGAGCCAGCAATAATCCGCATGCTTACGGTCAAAGATCGCCGTTCAGATCGCATCTGAAACGGGTCGTTCAGGACGCGATCAGAGCGGGGATCGAAGTGATCGGCATCGGCATCATGACGGAAGCGGTCAAGGCGTACTATCCCAAGTACATCGTCCTGAACGACGTCGCCACCCTGCCCTCGACCGTGATGGGCGAGCTCAAGCGGATCTTGTCCGCGGCCTGAGAACAAGCGCTCTGGGAGTTATCGAACCAAGTCAGAATTGACTTGCAACCCAGAGCGCTACGAGCGATAAATGAACATAGAAAACAGACAGAGATAGGAGCGAGAGAATGTCGGAAGTAGCGAGTGAACCCGCGTCGAATGCGCGCATAACATGCAAGATCGATGGGGCGCTGTGTCACTCGGTCCAGATTCATCTTCGGGATAATCACCCGACCTACACCGTCAAACGCTACCAGGAGGAGTTTCCCGGCGAGCCGCTGTTCTCCGAGATGGCTCAGGTCGCGATGAACAAGAAGCGCAACGAGATGGCGAACGCGGCTAAGGTCGCGAAAGCGATGGTCGTCGCCGGCGGCTCGCGTCAGCCGTTTCATGAAGTGTTCGGTCTGGGTGAGGCGAAAGCCGCTAAGAACGCTCGCGGCGGCAACATCATGGTCGCTGTGTTCGACGACCACGACGAGAACGCCAAGCTGCTCTTGGCCGAGCGCGACCCGAACTATGTGTTCGACATCGAGCTGACCAAGACCATTCTGATCGCGTTGGAGCTCAACACGGGCTGCTACCTCTGGGGATATCACGGCACCGGCAAGACCACCGTTCTCGAACAGGTCGCCGCCTGCGTCAGACGACCGTTCATGCGCGTCCAGCACACCGTCGGCACCGAAGAATCGCACATCATCGGGCAGTACGTCGTTCAGGACGGCGCGACCGTCTTCCAATATGGGCCGCTCGCGATCGCGATGATCGAGGGTTACATCTATTGCGCCGACGAATACGACCGCGCGATCGCTCCCGTGACCTCGGTCTATCAGCCGGTGCTCGAAGGCAAGCCGCTCTACATCAAGGAGGCGCCTCCGGAAATGCGTCTCGTCAAGCCGCATCCGAACTTCCGGTTTGTGGCGACGGGAAACACAAACGGTTCCGGCGATGAAACCGGGCTCTATCAGGGCACGCAGATGCAGGACGCAGCGAACTATAGCCGCTTCGGCGTCACGGTCGAAGTCGGCTACATGGACCCGAAGGTCGAAGTGATGGTCGTTTCCGGTCAGGCTCAGATCGACAAGAAAGACGCGGAGAAGATCGTCAGCTTCGCCAATGATTTCCGTGAAGCCTTCAAGGGCGGCAAGGTCGCCTCGACGATCTCGCCTCGTGAGCTGATCAACGCCGGTCGATACGCCGTCATGAAGGGTGGCGACTGGCGCGCGGGTCTCAAGACGGCCTGGGGCGCTCGTTTGTCGCGCGTCGATCGCGAGGTCGCCGATAGTTACGCGCAGCGTATTTGGGCATAAGGCGATGAACGACCAGATCATCTTCACGCCGGCGCATCAGAAGGCGATCGACAACTTCGCCTGGAAGGTCTGGCGACGCGCTCAGTCGGGCGGCGCCAGAAGTCTGATGCTCGCCGACATTAAGCAGGAGCTTTGCATCGCATGGTGCAAGGCGCGCGACAGCTGGAAGGCTGAATTCAACGTGCCCTTTGGGGCTTATCTGGTTCGGGGAATGCAGCTTCATGTCAACCGTTGGGTTCAGGAAGAGATTACAGAGGGTCACGCGGCTTCTCTTGATAATGAAACAGATGAAGCGGCTTCGCTTCATTCGGCTGTATCGGATGGGGCCGAGGGGCAAGATGTTCTTTTAGAGGCGAAAGAGCGCAAGATGAACATGATGGCGAAGATGACGCCGTTGACGCGACAATTCGTGGAGTTTCTCGACAGCCCGCCAGCGTTTCTGATCGAGGCGGTGAAGGACTATCAGGCGTTCAAGCGTGTCGCTAAATCGCTAGATCGCGATTTCGCTGCCCCAAAGGGCGTCACAGCTGCTATGGTGTTCGACTTCATGGAGCTTTACGGCTACGAGCGCTCCAAGATTTACCGTGAGCTAGCGAAATTAGCAGGCCGTTCTACCAGAGAGACAAGTCAATTATGATTGATCAGAGCCTCGCGCCAGGATGTTTTGGCTCACCCATCATCTACAAGGGCGATGGGCCGATTTGCTCGCTTTGCATGTTCTCGGCGACATGCGCGCCGCGATCTCAAGCTCGGCGGACGGCGCTTCAGGCGCAGTTCAAGATCGAGGTGAAGTCGGCCCAGATCACGATCGCGTCGCGGACGCCCGAGGTTGCGCCGACACCCGCGCTCTACCCCGTGAAGGTCGTTGATCTTCTCGAACGGATCGAACGCGCTGGCGTGACCGTGACCGACAAGCTTCGCCAAGGCGTGAACCCGTTCACGAACAAACCTGGCTTTATGAGAATTGCCTGCGACATGCTGTTGAGAGCAACGGAAGGCGTTAAGCGGACGGAACTCTGCTTCGCGCTCATGACGCAACTGAATTGGACGAGTGAGACCGCGGCCTCTCACACGAGCCAAGCTATCCACGCGCTGACCGCGCTTGGGGCGATCACCAACGAAAATGGACGCATAACACTGAAAGGAAATGGTTAATGGATACTACTGATACAAGCGCTGACGCCGCGGGAAATAACGCCGCTCTCGATCCCGAAGATCATCCGGTGGTGGAAGCGGCGCCGATCCCGCCGCAGAAGGTCGTGATCTGGTACGAATGGATCAAGGGTGACGAGCGCTTGAGGGGGCGCGTCTTTCTGAACGGCCCTCGCGACCTCTACACCCAGGCGGACATCGAGAACGTCGAGAAGCTCATCGCCACCAACCTGCAATACGACACGGTATCGATCACGGGATGGCGCGGCCTCGAAGGTTAAAGGAAACAAACATGCACGCTCTACTAGCCGCTCGCTCGAATTTCAGTATCGGCGAATCCATACTCTCGATCGAGCGGCTGGTGGATGCGGGCGTGAAAGCCGGCGCCACGGCGATCGCTTTGACCGACACCATGACCGTCAGCGGCATGATCGACTTAACGAACCGCTGCAAGAAACAGAACGTCAAGCCGATCATCGGATGTCGCATCCGCCTGGTCGACGATCACACCTGGCGCAAGCCTCCGAAGAAGGAGGGCAAGGAGAAAGCTCCGACCGAATACTTTCTGACCTATTATGTCCTGTCCGAGCGCGGCATGATCGGACTGTTTCGACTACTGAGCCTCGCGAACGACGAGGCTCATTTCTACAATAACGCCAAGCTGTCGTTCTCTGATCTCTATAATGAGATCGCAGACATGAATGCGGACGACGCTGCAATCGCTTCTAGCGACGTCTACAGCGTGTTCCATCATAAAGACGCGCTGTCGATACTCGAAAAAATTCGCTTGTCAGTGAGCGTTTATGTGACGCTGACGCCTATCAACACGCCGCTGTTCGACACCCTCAACGCGAAGGCGATTGAAGCGGTTCGGGATCATGGCTTCAAGCCGCTCGTGTCGCGGCCGATCTGCTACGACAAGGGCGAGGCTGACGCGGCCGAGGTGATGGGCGCGATCTGCTCCAACACGCCGCTGTCGAGCATGTGGAACAAATCGACGGCGTTCCGTGATCTCTATCCGATGACCAAGGCGGCTTTGACGCTTGAGTGCGGAGAGTCGATCAAGCGTCTACTGAAGCGGGGAGCGAACCCCGCGGAGACGAACACGGCGTTTCAGCATGGTCTTCAGAATATCGTCGCGCTCACGGACTCCATCAAGTACGAATGGAAGAAGCAAGCCGTCTCGCTGCCGAAAATGGCTCCGGACGAGTTTGCCGAGGTCGTCGCCAAGTGCAAGATCGGATGGGCGAAGCGTCTCGGAAACATCACGTTCGGCTACAAGCCTGATCCGACCGAGTTGGAGGTCTATAAGACGCGCCTCGTCTATGAGCTAGGCGTTCTTAAGACGTTGAATTTCGGCGGTTACTTTCTTCTAGTAGAGGACGTGGTGAGCTATGCGAAAAGTGTGGGAATACTTGTCGGTCCCGGACGAGGATCGATCGGCGGAAGTCTTGTTGCTTTTCTTATGGGCATTACCGACTGCGATCCTATTCGTTTTGGGCTTCTCTTCGAACGATTTATCAATCCTGATCGTCTCGATCTGCCTGATGCTGATCTGGACTTTATGTCAGAACGCCGTCACGAAATCGTTGCGTACCTTGTTCAGAAATACGGCGCGGAGCGTGTAGCGGGCGTCACCAACTTCGGAACGCTTGGACCCGCCTCGGCGATCCGTGACGTCGGCAAGATGTTCGGGCTCGACGAGCGGGAATACGCCTGCTCCAAGTTCACGCCGAAGCTTCATGGCGCTCACGTTAAGCTCGAGGTCGCCGCGGAACAGGTCGCCGAGATCGGCAGCTATCGCGACAAGTTCCCCGGCATCTGGGACGTTTCGCTCAAGCTCGAAGGCGTCATGCGCAACCTGGGTCAGCACGCCTCCGGCATCGTCGTCGGCGGCTGTGACCTTCGCGAACGCGCGGTCATCGAGCATCGCAAAGGCGACGAGAGCGTCGTGAATTGGGACAAGCGCATCGTGGAGGATCAAGGGCTGATCAAGCTCGACGTCCTCGGCTTGCAGACGCTTGATATCATCGACCTCGCATCCAAGTACATTCGCGAGCGGCACTCCAAGAGGGTGAACCTTACCACGATCTCTCTCGATGACGAGAAGGTGCTGACAAACTTTGCACAGGGTTTAACTGTTGGATGCTTCCAGTTCGAGAGTGCGGGCATGAGGCGCCTGATTAGGGAACTCGGTAAAGATGGCACTATAACCTTCGACGATATTACCGCGGCGACAGCATTGTATCGCCCTGGCCCAATGGAGTCCGGAATGATGGACAGCTATTGGAAGCGTAAGCAAGGTCTGGAAGCAACGACGTATGACCATCCTCTTCTTGAGGACGTTCTGAAAGCAACCTTCGGCGTTTATGTCTATCAGGAACAGGTTATGCGGGCCTCGCGAGTCATCGCAGGCTATTCAGCATCTAACGCGGACAAGCTCCGGAAGATAATGGGCAAGAAACTCCCGGCTGAGATGGCTAAAGAGCGCGGTACATTTGTCGACGGCTGCATCAAGACTATCGGGTGCTTGCCGGAATGGGCGGAACATCAATTCGATAAGATCGCCGGCTTCGCGGGTTACGGCTTCAACAAATCCCATTCCGTGACCTACACGATGATCTCCTATCAGGCGATGTATCTGAAGACCTATTTCCCGGTCGAGTTCTATGCCGCGACGCTCTCGATGGTGAAGGAGGATAAGCTCGGTGCGCTGCTCGCTGACGCCGAACGTTTCGGCATCAAGGTCGAGGCGCCAGAGATCAACACGGCCACGGGTCGCTTCGAGATTCTCACCGACGAGAAGCTGATGATCCCCTTCACGCGCATCAAGGGTCTCTCAGCCAACGCCGCCAAGGCGATCGTCGAGGCGAGAACGAACGAGAAGGGCGCGACTGTCAAGTTCACGAGCCAGTCCGACTTCGTGGCGCGCGTGAACAAGCGGCTGATAAACGTCGCCAAGCAAGCGATCTTGGAGAACATCGGAAGCTTCGCGGCTATCGAGCCCACTCACGCCGCTATAGACAGCCCCAGCCGGCTTAAATACCAGCGTGAGTTCATTCCCGGCTTGATCACCGGAGTCGTGCCAGTGAACCGCGAAATGTCGCTGGAAGAGAGCGACACGCGCCGACTCGAGAAGGTCTATAACGTCATGCTCGGCGCCGTGGTCGCCGACTGCGTTCCGGTTCGACCGTACATCGGCAAGTTCGCCCAGTTCATGATCGTGTTCGACGCGCCCTCTCCCCAGGAGGAGGCCGAGAACATGATGTTCATGTCGAAGCCCTCGCGTCGACCATTCGCGCTAGAGCGCGTGCAGGAGGCGATGGATGAAGCCGATATACGTCCGGAGCAGGCGTTCTGGACGGCGATGATCAAGCGCCCCAAGGCGGGTAAGTCGATCACGCCAGAGGAATTGAAGATGTTTCAGCCCTACTTCCATAAGGAGCTCAGCATCGTGAAGCCGCCGATCATCGTGCTCATGGGCGCGACGACGGTTAGAACATTTCTTCCCGATTTTAAGGGCAGAGCTTCCGAAGAGGCGGGGAAAATTATGTACGACGCCAGGCTCGACGCTAACCTGGTCATCGGCTTCGGACCTGGGGAAATCTGGCACGACGCCGATAAACAGCTGAACCTCAACGCTGTCTTCGCCTCCGTAAGTCAGCTTATTTCCTA
>Ga0302194_10002572_pt1 | contig 11515 bp, 13 predicted proteins | sample II_Bog_N1_1_FD_200227 | JGI IMG/M metagenome (GOLD analysis project Ga0302194, IMG submission 200227) | Peat permafrost microbial communities from Stordalen Mire near Abisko, Sweden - II_Bog_N1_1 | ecosystem: Environmental > Terrestrial > Soil > Wetlands > Peat | place: Sweden: Abisko...
CCCCGAATGCACCTGGGCATTGCTTCCTATATCCTTTTCGGGAACGATTGACCTCAGAATGGGTGCAGCTAGCGCACTTTCGAGCACGCTGTTTGGGCGCACGCGCGGTGCGGTGCTGGCCGTTCTGTTTGGGCATGTTGGCGAGTCCTACTACCTAAGACAACTTGCCCGGATGATGGGGATTACACTGGGGCCCGTGCAGCGGGAGTTGCGCCAGTTGGTCGAAGCCGGTCTGGTTACCAAAAAGACTCTGGGAACCCAGACCCTCTTTAGCGCCAACGAGGCCAGCCCCATCTTCGCAGAGATGCGGGCCATTGTCGCGAAGACGGTCGGAGTCCGCGACATTCTCCTGGCTGCGCTCAGCCCTCTGGCAGCGAATATCGACCTTGCTTTCGTCTATGGCTCCGTGGCGCGTTCCCGTGAGGGCCAGCAAAGCGACGTCGACCTAATGGTTGTCGGTAGTTTGCAGTTCGAAGATGTCGTTGACCGGATAGCAAAAGCGCAGCAGACGCTTAACCGTGAGATCAACCCTACGGTTTATACGGCGAATGAATTCAGAGGCAAGCTGCGCGGCAACTTCCTGAAGACCGTGCTCGGCGAGAACAAGCTCTTTCTGATCGGAGACGAGGATGTCCTTAGAAAACTGGGCCAGTAATTGGTGGCTTGAGAAACTCGGGTCCGATCAGGAGGAGATCGAGCGTCTGCTCGCGAATTCGGATGGACATCTCGGCGACTATCGAAAGGCGGTTGCGAGCGAAATGTCTTCCGATGCGCAACTGAGCCTGGCCTGGGACTCGATCCGTGCGTCCGCGACAGCCGCCTTACGCGCGGCTGGGTATCCATCTTGTTTGTGACGCAGGAATCTCTCTCGAATCTCGATGGAATTCGCGATTCGACGGGCATCATTTGCCTTACAGCGCCGCCCCGTCAAGGGTGGTGTTCGTTTTGCGGCTTCCAGTGAGACTTGTGAAGATCGGTGCCAATGCTTTTGGCGAAATCGCGCTCCCGATCAAACCCGTCGCACGATGAAATGATAAAGCGCGACGCCATGAAAACTTGGCCAGTATTTTCGCTTTCAACCATCCCTTCCGTAAAGGCCACAGGCGACAGGCAGCAGTCAAACCGGCCGAGCTCCTCCCACGGAGGCTCTTTCGGATAACAGTACATAACGATGTCGGGCGCCATGGGGAACACCAAATAGGTGCCACCGCTGAACATTCCAACCTTAAGCCACATCGCGTTATCGCCGGTGCGAAACGCGACCGGATTGTCAGAGGTGATGAAATGAGTCGCAGTTGGGTTTCGCCCGAATAGCCAGATCGCGTGTCCTATTCGCTCCGCGAACTCCTCGAAAATGCTGTTTTTCCAGAGCATGCTCAGATGCAGTAACCGCTTCTCGTGCTCGGTCGACGGCCTACCGTCCGCCCCCTGTTCGGCGAACTTGGCAAGGATATCTCTGGCGTCCGCTGTGCGCAAAAACTGCAACGCTAGGTAGAGCGACACGAGCTCGCGATTGATTTCTGGGATCTCGACTTTCTCCATCGGCTTCAAGTCGCGAAGCCACTCCAACCATTGTCCGGTAATAAGGGCTACTTCGCCGTCAAGTTGGGAGAACTGTTTCTCCATCGTGAGAGGATCATGTCCCAACGCCGCCAGTTCCTCATGCCAATAAAAATTGTTTTCCGTGGCGACCCCGTTGGGCCGCGTCCGAAATACACGGTCCTTGTCCCGATCCCATAACCAAAGCTGGCCGGTGGCGTCGGTAAACCGTCGCAGGTAAAACTGCGGTACATAGTGATGTAATTTCGGAGCATTCATCGGTTCACTTCTGTTCGATATGATTCTATGCGCTGGCACGCTGCTTGACGCGTTGTCGAGTTCGAAGACATCGAGGACGGGAGTGAGCGGACGAACCGTGGACTTTTCTCACCTCGTATTTGAGACGTCGGATTCTCGACCTAAATACCCGAGAGCGGGCGTTGCTGACGGTTTTCAAGCTTCTGAACTGCTCAGATCGCGTGGAAGAAGATTCATAGCACTCTCTGAAGGCCTGCCCGTCTGCGACACCCATTCTGTCCTGTTCACCCCGGGATCTCCAAAAAACTAGGGATCGGAGTCACGCGCCATCGAATGTCTAGTAGGGTACGGCTTCCGCGCAAGCCTCTTCCATGAGGTCGCTTTTGCGGCTAAGCTGTACCATTAAGCTTATGCTTCGAAATGAAGGCCGATCATGAACTACCGCCAAAAAACGCTCATCGGACTGCTCAGCACTTTCGGCGGCCATTTGCCCAGCACCGACTTCCAAAAATATCTGTTCTTGTATACGCGGGAGTTCCAACAGGAGCCGTCCTTTGAATTCGTGCCATATAGGTTTGGCAGCTTTTCATTCCAGTCCTATGCCGACAAGCGGCGCCTCGTCGAGAGCGGCGCATTAGCGGATGCTGAGGATTGGCAATTGCAGGAAGGGTTTGCGACGGAGGGGTTGTTCGACGAGGCGACATATAGCCGCTGCTACGCTAAATACTCACACCTTCATGGCACGAAGCTCCTGCAGGACGTGTACCGCCGGTATCCTTATTACGCCATTAAGAGCGAGCGCGCCCCGAAGATCATGAATGATGAGGAACTCAGCGCGATTACTGCTGCGCGCCCCGCTGCATCTGCTGCCTGCTTTTTCACCATCGGCTACGAGGGATCTTCTATTGAGGGCTACTTGAATCGCCTCATCAAAAACAATGTCAAGACGCTCGTGGACGTGCGCCGCAATCCCCTAAGCCGCAAGTTTGGTTTCTCCAAAAGGATGCTCTCAGAAACTGTCAAAAAACTCGGAATTGGCTATGTGCATATCCCAGAGCTTGGTATCGCCTCGGAGAGACGGCAGGAGTTGAATACCCAGGCAGACTACGACCGACTGTTCAATTCTTACGAAAGACAAGAATTGAAGCAAAACGGAAATGCGATGCAGGATTTGTTCCGCATCTTCCTTAAAGACGAACGCGTTGCGATTACCTGTTTCGAGGCGAATGTCTGCATGTGTCACCGAGGGCGGGTCGCGAAAGCAATGTCCGCCTTCCCAGACTGGAAGTACGACATCCATCACATCTGAAGTTCTCCGAAGAGAATGGCCAAAGAGAAAGTCCTGATCACCGTCAAAACCTATCCGACCATCTCCGAAAAGTACAAGGAGCTGGCCTGCACCGCGGGTTTTCGTGAGGATGGCTCCTGGATTCGCCTTTACCCCATTCCGTTCCGGTTGCTCGATCAAGAGCAGCAGTACAAGAAATACCAATGGGTGGAGGTAGACACCGCTCGCAATAAGGGAGACGAGCGTCCAGAAAGTCACCGTGTTCTTAGCACGAGTGAGATCAAGCTCCTACACGAAGTCAGCACCGATCGTGAATGGGAGGAACGTAGGAAGTTGGTTCTGGGCGGCCAGAAAATCTACACCAACCTGAAAGAGATTATTGGCCTCGCGCACGACAACAAAATCTCGCTTGTCGTGTTCAAACCCGCCGAGGTCCTGGGATTCGTCGCAGAGGCTGCCGAGCCCGAATGGCCGCGCGAAAAAATCACAGGCATTCTGAACAGCATGAAACAAGGACATCTTTTCGAGGATCAGAACCTCGAAGATTTCAGGATTATGCCGAAGCTCCCATACAAATTCTCGTACCGCTTCAAGGATGACGCTGGAGTCGAGAGCAAACTGATGATCGAGGATTGGGAGATCGGTCAGCTGTACTGGAATTGCGAAAAACGCTACGGCAAGGACGAGGCCGTTTCAAAGGTACGCCAGAAATATATGGACGACTTTGTCAAAACCAAAGACCTGTACCTGTTCCTGGGCACAACCTATGAATGGCACGTACGTAAGGCAAGAAATCCCTTCGTCATCATCGGCACCTTCCATCCACCGCACATAACGCAGAACAGTCTCTTTTAGAGTGCTTGGATTCGCCGAATTCTTGAAGAGGTGACCGCGATGATTCATCTGGAACATCCCTCAAACGAAACGTGGGAATTGCGTCGGAACTGGTTTGAGCAGAAAGCGGAACCACCCGACGACGGCGGATACCTTTTAAGCGAACAGGCCTGCGCGGTGGTAGTTGATTTGCAGTGTGCATTCTGCGCGGGCGCGTGGATCGCGGTTGTCGTATTGGCTGCGGCAGCGATCGATGCACATCTTCACGATGCAGAAGGTTTCACAGGGAATGCCAAGCGTGCCATCGATGAAGCCGGTGCAGATCTCCAGTTGCATACATTGAGAAAGCGCCGTAACGCGCTCATCCATTCAGATCCGGATAGCCCCGCGATCACTGTCGATCAACAATGGTCCGAACGTGTGAGACTCGAAGAAGATGCCCGGCTTGCGGTCGAACTGGTCTTTCGCGTGTTCTATGCCAACCCTTCAGTTTGAATGTCGGAAAGATTTGTAATGTGATGTCGGCATGTATTCCCAGATCCTCGGGAGATTCTGGATTGGCTAGCCACTGAGAAATTCATGTTCTCGGAGGCTGGATCCCTGCTACTTGATTCGCAGATGCCATCCCCGCCGCAACTCAGCACCTGGAATGTTTTCTTCGCGCTGGATGGCTGCCTTGATCGAATCCATGTCCGGCCTTGACTCTTCCACAGCGCTCTCAAGAATTTTGCCGAGTTCGTCGGGGAGATTTGCCAGAACGGTTTCCCAGAGAACGCCGCCAATGCGCGCATCAATCTTTCGATAGGCCAATGGTAGAGCGGCTTCGTCGGTAATTCGCACGGAATCCTGGCTGTTCTTCTGCGCCCGCAACGTGAACTGGTAGCCCTCGACCTTCTTGAGGTCTCGGCTTAGCAGGTAGTAGAGCACCATGTTTTTGGTTCGCTCCACCTTGCCGGCTGTGACGCGAGTCCGGTCAGCAAGCCGCGTGGACTCGCTCCGGCAATACTGTTCTCGGGCTTCCATGATGCGCACAAAGCGGCCGATCCGATCGACCTTCTCGCCGTGCGCCTCGCAGAATTGCTGGAACCGAGCAACCAGGTCTTCCGCAGCCTGACCTTCTGACTCAACCTGTCCTTCGATCTCTTCGAGGAGTCCGTCGAGCTCCACGTCGATTTCAAACAACGAGCTTGTTTCCGCAATCGATGCCATCTGTGTTTCTCCTGCTTGAACGTTCTGAATTCTTCGCCGGTATTATGCCGCTACCTTCTGTTGCATACAGAGAGAGCGGGAGGCCTCATACGCCAGTTCGTCGGCACGGCTCTGGTCGCGATGCCCGCTGTGACCTTTGATCCACTTCCATCGGATGGGAAGACTTGTGTTCAGCTCGATCAGCTCTGTCCACAATTCTCGGTGCTGCAGTTGGGTTCCGCGCCGGTTTCGCCAGCCTTGGCGCTGCCAGCGGGATACAAATGCGCGCATTCCATAGATCAGGTATTCGGAGTCTGAGTGAAGCTCGATCCGCGCTCGGCCTTCAACCGACCGAAGCGCCTGGACCGCCGCGACAAGTTCCATCTCGGAGATGGTTGTCCAGGGATGGGCGCCCGACATCTCCCTACGTTTCTTTCCTTGGATTACGATGACGCCCCATCCGCCTGGGCCCGGATTGCCGATCGCGGAACCGTCCGTGAAGATGCGATAAGTCTGATCCAAAAAGAGCCTCCTTTCCCCGAATCAATTTGGGGCGTTCATCGAAAGACTGGGGTGAGATCGAGATTTGCGTTTGCCACTGGGGACGCACGGCAAGCTCTCGGCCCTTTGGACTATGCAGCCTGCATCGGAATGACCGCGCCGAAGGGGGCCTTCTGGCCTCCGGTCGACGCCCAGAGCACGGGATAGGCGGGAGCAGACAGCGGGAACGAGCCATACAGATCCGTCAGAAAGACGAGGGTCTGCGGCAGAATTCCATGCTCATCCAGCCACTCGAAGCATGGACCAAATTCTGTGCCGCCGCCTCCCACCGGGTTAAGGTGAACCGGTTGGCCGGACGCGTATGTCTCCACCTTCTGCACCTCTGAATCGAAGTAGAGAACATGCACACGCTCCGGCCGCTGGCCTTCGAGAATCGAACGCACCTCGGCCTCAAAGAGCGCGAGTTGTCGCTCGTTCACTGAGCCCGAGCAGTCGACGGCGATCGCGACCTCACCGACGCCTTCGCGGACTACGCCGGGCAGATAGACACCAGCCCAGACGTGGCGTCGGTTTGGGCGCATCCAGCTATAGTCAGCCGGGATCGTATCCGACCAAAGCCGCCGCAGCAGTTCTCGCCAATTGACCGCGGCCTCCGCCGCTCCTTCCAAGGTTCGGTGGAGACCGGCCGGAACCTTGCCCGCCTGCCGGGCAACCGTCGTGGCCTGGTTGACCGCCACGTCCCACTCCCTCGCCTGTTCTTCAATGGTTGGGGTTTCCTCGTCCGGCAGTGGCGCATCGAGGACCTGGCCTATTCCGCCTTCGGTAACGGGAGCGGAAGGTTCGTTTGAATCGCCGCCGCCTGATGCTTCATCCTTCGATTCCTCTCCTGCCGACTCGTTGTCTCCACTCTCTTTGCCCGGGTTCTGCTCTGTTTCCGATTCCGATTCAAGGAGGTTGTAGATCTGCTCCGCGCTCATTCCACGGAAGCGGTCGTCGATGAGCACCCCATCGGGCAGGCTGAGTCCGGCGTCAACGAGCAAGGGATTGATAGCGAAGTCACACGCCTGGTTCCACATCTTTGGATCGCGCCCAGATCGGCGCACATGATGATGAAGGGCCGGGTGCATGACCTCGTGAGCCAAGGTTCCAGCCAGAGTCGCCGCGTTCAAGGTTTCGACAAAATCAGGGTTGTAGAAGAGTGACACTCCATCCGTGGCCATTGTTTGAATCGACCGGCACTCGCGCCCCTTCAGCCGGAACAGGAGCGAGCCGAAAAAGGGGTGGTCTAGGATGAGTGAAGTGCGTGCCTTCTGAATACGCAGTGAGGTTGGTGTCTCATGTCTCATGCCGCTGCGGGCGCCTCCATGTACGCGGACATGCGGTTAAAAATGTCGTCGGCGCTCGGACCTTGAGCGAATTCTGCCGCCTCGCGGCTGCGCAACAGGCCATCCATTTCGGCCACGATGTTGGCGGCGTCGGCGGCCGCGGTGACGCGCAGCAGGTCATGCTTCTTGAGATCCTGAGCGGAGTAGTTGCACAGCCGCTCTTTCACTTGATCCGCAAAGCGGTTTAGGTCAGCGTCGCCATTGACGTTGAGCCGCGGCAATATCTCCACCAGGTCCAGAACATTGGTCACCAGCGAACCGTGGAAGCGCGACTCCGGCTCGTTCAGCCGGTCGACCATGTGGGCGACCACATCCCGAAGGCGCTTCCACAGATCTTCGGTTCCGCGCATCAGCGATTCGCGGACGTTGGCATCGATCTCGCGCGAGACCCGCGCCTGCTCCTCGGCCGACATCTGGACACGGAAGTCGGCGCCAGACGGGATGGGCAACACTTCGAGCTTGACGCCGAACTTCTTCCGCAGCTTCTCTGCGGACGGATAGTCTTCCTCGCGGAAGAGCCCGTTCAACTCCGGCTTTACCTGCTCAATGTATTGGGGATAGACGCCGAGAAAGCTCTCGACGCCCTGTTCAAATCCGGCCTCGAACTCGCGCATGCGCGCCATGAGATCGAAGTAAAAGTTCGCTGGTAGCAGCCGGAACCCCTCGTCCGACCAGGGAAGGGTGATTTTGTAGAAGTGCTGCCGGATCTGCCCAGCCAGCGTGCGCAGCTCCTCCAGCTTGTCTGCGCCGCGCAACAGTTGCTTGTTGTAGCGACCCGCGCCCTGGTGCGCCCCATGTTGATCGGCCACGTCTGCCGCGCCGCCCGTGTATCGACACAGCCGATAATCAGGTGAGGACCTGCCGAATTGGTTCTCAGGGAATCCTTGTGAAAGTGCTCGGGGTGCGCCTGCCACCGGAGGCCCCAGAAGAGATTGACGCGGTTGATCAGGACAACGGCCTTATTCAGTCCGACATCGGCCGACGCGAACGGCTGGCGGACGCAGTTTGTCTCTGAAACCAGATCCCCGTCCGTCAGCATCACGTGGAGACCTCCGGCTTGGCCCCACACCTTCATCGCCTGGTGGAGATAGGGCAGGCCGAGCAGCATTGCGCTGCCGTTGCCTCCCGCGCCTACAACCAGCACGCGGAGCGGTTGCCCTCTGCGGCACAATGATTTCGGGAGAGTGTGTTCAATGATCATGACCGCGCCTCTTTCCAGACAAGAACTCCTCCACCGTTTCCGGCAACACAATCAGCGACTCAGTGTGAAACTCCTCTTTGCCCGCGAGTTCCTTCCAAAGCCCTTCAAAGCCGCCAGCATGTCGCGTGAGCCTCCCCACGTTGCCGTGCGTAAACTCGCTTTCATAGAAGCTCTGTTCCCACTGGGGAATGGAAGCGACGGTGGAGGCATCGGGAACCCGCATCGATCCAAGGCAGACGCTCCCTGTGTCGTACACATTCCAGTAGGGAGCCACACAAAGCTTGGTATCGGCCGCAGGGCGGCAATTCTCTTTTAACGCCCTGATCGACAGTGAATGATTCATCGCCAGCCAGACGAGAGCGGGCTGCGGGAAGATCGCGCCATTCATTCCGGCCATGTCGCCCTGCGTCGTTCCGAAGAACATCGGGCGTTTCTGTTGCGGCGTCCACCAGGCAATCAACCGTTCGGTGCGCGCGATCACGCTCGCAGGCAGAAACTCCGCCTGCACTCGGCCGCCCAAGGCTTGGACCAGCGATTGAACGAACTCGATGGTCAGCGTCTTTGCCGGACCGAGCGTTGGTTGCTTGGCGCAATTGTCTGCGTTCACTTCATGGTGGGTGATGAATGTATTTCCGAAACTGCCGTTCTGGTGTTCCGTCGACCGGTAAATCAGCAGGGCTTCACGCAGCGCGAAGTGATGGTTCTGTCCGATGCTCACGTTGACGTTCATGCTTCTCCTCACAGCCGTTGAGCAGCGTAATCAGACCTGCCAGTTCCATGTTGACCCTTAGAAATATGGCCATCGTGCGAAGTGCCGCGTCGAACTCGCCCTCTATCTCCGGCCGAAAGCACACCGCGCAGGACGGCTCATTGGTGGTCTCGTTATAGCGTTCCGACTCATGATCGAAGCAGGCTTGAATTGCGTCATTCTCACGGAAGACCAGCAACAGGCTCGGCACCGGCGGGTCGTCATATTCCCCTTCGAACCGCATGACCTGGCCCTTCAAGCGCGACAACCGATGAATGGTCAGCAGCTTCTGAATCCACACGGAGTGCGGCCCCTGAAGATGCCTTCGCAGAAGTCTCCGTGCGCTGGGATATGTCCAGTCTTTCGCCGTCCGGACGGGTTCCGGGATCGCCTCCTCGACGGGAGGGAACTCATAAGCATCCCGGCTCTCGGGCTCGTCTTGCTCCATCCACTCATGCAACTGTTCGTTGTAGCACTCGGCGTCTGTGTGGTCGTAGATGCGAATCCAGCGGTAGAGCGATCTCCGCAAAAGGTAGTAGAACGCTGCTCCGAGGAATCGCTCCTGCTCTTCGAGCGCCTCCAGCGCGGCCCTGATCTTGAGGTAGCCGCAGGCCTGGAGTTCGAACGCGGCCATCAGCTTGCCTTCGCCAAGAGCTCCGCCCCGCCAATATCCTGTCCCAAGGTCGTCCCTGACTTCGAAGCAATAATCGACCTTGTCTTCGAGCGCGTCGCCCGTGAACTCCTCAATCAGGTGCTGGATGGCGCTTCGCACGAAGACCACGGCGACCTTTCCGGTCTTTTGCCAGAGCTTCTCGTCGGCCAGATTCCGCTCCACAAGCGCCAGGCACAGGCGGTAAAGGCGCTCGCCGTTTGTCTCCAGGCGATAGCTTGTGGGGACGCGGCGGAGGGACGGAAGGGTTTCACCGCAACCCTGTCCCAGCAGTCCTATATCAGTGGCGGCAGCAGTTCGCTTGGGGCTTCGAGAACCGGCATCGTGCCGGACGACGATCTCCTGGCTGCTTCCGCGACGGTGTGCGCCAGGCTTTGTGACTCTTCGCATTTCAGATGCCTCGCGACGAGCCGGTCGGCTCTTTTGGGCTGCTTGCACTCAAGCCGACGGAGTTCCGCGAGAAGGTGGGTCTGATCGGCTTTGCCGTTCTTCATGATGTGCCGCCTTGTCGCGATGATTCGGGTAGCGACCAACTCCCTTGCAATGCGGGCGCCAAACGGGGGCACGGGAGAAGATCGCTACGGGACACTGCTTGGAGTTTCAGGATCAGCCCTTGCTACCGATGGCCCGGCTGAATGTGTAGCGAATGGCGCCTCCGGTGTCCTCCGGCCCCGCCAGTGATGCCGTGGCAATTTCGGGGTGGGAGTGCGTTAGTAATTCTCGCACTTGTTCGACGGTCAAGTTGGGTGCGGGATCGGGAATGCGGGTTCCGTTGTAGAAAAACTCGCGGTGCAGGGCTTTCACTGTCAGGCTGCTCATGAATCGACATCTCCTGGGTGGATTTGAGTTGTAGATGGAATCTGGAGTGTGCGGGGTGCAGGTGAGACGCAGCCCTGCGCTTGATCCACGCTGCGGACCAATTACTGAAGTGATCTAAGCGTATTCTTGGCTCGGTGCCCAAGGGGCGATGTGCCAGCGGAGATGGATAATCACCGGGTTGGTGGTCAGCGCGTGGGTTGGCGATTTCGCGTGAGTCGAGCGGAGCTGCGGGCCACGTGGCGCGGGCCCCTGCGAAAGTTTCGACTTTGATACTTGATGAAGCATCCAAGGTGTACTCCAGCCTACAACCTGCAAGCGCCAGGTAATTGATTGCACTTGAAAATCTGTGCTAACCGGGGCCGGGATACGCGGCGTCAAATGCCCGGGACAAGCTAAGAATCGTTCTTTCAGAATTCGGTATGTCACCGCTTTGAGGCTTTGGGCGATGGTAAGATTCCAAGCTTGGGGAGCATTACCGATGTCACGCACGTTTACTTCCTGCATGCGATCTTTCTTGCCGAGAGCCTGGTGCGCGTGGAGATGCTGCGCACTGTACGGACATGCGAGCTTGCGATTACTCTCCACACTTTGTCACACGCGCCGGGCCGGAATCGACCGGAGGTTGCTTCGACGCTCCTCTTTCGGGGGCGGGATGGTGTTCTCCGAATCGATCTCTGGAAGGACGAACACCGCGCGCTCCGGGGAAAGTTGACTCCCATCTTCTATGACCGCGCGGGCGAGGTGCTGCATCCGCCGCTGCGATTTGAAGAGGCAACCAGGAAAGTCACGTCGGCGGTTTGCTGCGTTGGCTGCAAGCATTCGCATGGCGGAGTGCCACCAGTCGCCGGAGGATTGAGACCATGACGCGTCCCACCGAATTCGCAATCACAGTTGGTGAGCCGAACTGGGCCCCGCTTGAGCTGGTACTTCCGGCCTGCGAGCTTGAAAATTATGTTGTGGTGTTGCTTATGTGACGCCCAGCGTCTAGCCGTTGTGTGTCGAATGGTGTGCGGGCCTATACGCCGTCTTTGCATCTCTGGAACGCACTTGGCGGTGCGTCGCGCGTATCGAGTAACGATGTCAT
>Ga0302194_10002581_pt1 | contig 11497 bp, 12 predicted proteins | sample II_Bog_N1_1_FD_200227 | JGI IMG/M metagenome (GOLD analysis project Ga0302194, IMG submission 200227) | Peat permafrost microbial communities from Stordalen Mire near Abisko, Sweden - II_Bog_N1_1 | ecosystem: Environmental > Terrestrial > Soil > Wetlands > Peat | place: Sweden: Abisko...
AGGGTTTCGGTTGCGGATTCGATTTGGCCCTGCCAGCGGTAGATGGACTGGACGGCGGGGACGATTGTGGCGCAGGCGGCGAGGCGTTCTTCGACCAGCGTGCGGGCCAGTCGGGTTGCTTCTTCGGGAGTAGCGGCGGTCGTCAGGACGATTTGAATTGGCAGGGGCGTGTCGGGCATGGGGCGTTTGCTTTCGTCCAGTTAGAGACGCTGGAAGTGCTGACCGTCCCCAGCAGGTTTGTAATTTGGCTCGCCCTCGATTTGCAACGTGTAGGCGAAATCCTGATTCTTGCCGTCCTTGTCGGCCCAACAGACGCAATAGATAATGAAAATCTCGCCCGAGGAGTATTGTTTGCAACTCGATTTGAGGTGTTCTTCCAGGACTGAGCGTATCCGTTCTGCCTCTTTTTCTGGCGCTGCATAGAACTTTGTATCTATTCTGCACATCATCAGCTTCAGCGGCGAGATCCCATATAGCAACTTGTCAAAGTCCCACGCAATAGCCTTGTGGTCCGTCTTATGTTCGGACTCAACCGCAATCAAGTTACCCTGCTCCTTGAAATAGCCGACGAAATCCCAAAGGAACTCAGGGCCGTCCGGGGAGCCGGTGAAAAAACATGCAAGACCTTGATCGCGGTAATAGCGATCTAATAAGGAGATATTCTGGTACGTCCACTCAAATGGTTGTTGCGTATCCTTGATCTCCTCTTTCAAGAAGCGCACCAAATTGTCCGCGAGCGTTCTCACTTCGGCAGCGGTTTTCGGAAAATCAGTCATGGACACACTTTAATCCTTTGGCCCAGGTCATTCAAACGGACCAGCAATTTGGACAGCCTCTGTCGGTCTGCCCTAGCGAAAAGAGCAAAGGCAAAGACAACCGCAGATCCTTCGACTCCGTGTGGCGCAAAAGCGCGCCAAACTCCGCTCAGGATGACAGAATTTTTGGGGGTGTAGTCATACTTGGAGGGGTAATCATTGAAGGCTGGAACGGTGTTTAGCCATCCCATGAAGCACGCTCATTCCGAACGTATTCTTGTGCGTCTATTCCTTCCCAGATTTCTTTCCCGAGTCCGCACAACTCCATGATGCTGTGTTGTGGCTCGTCCGGGGTGTTGGCAGCCACACGGGTCGTTAATTCGCGGAGCAGTCGGCGCTGTTCTTCCGGGGTGAGGGATTCGGCGATCTGGAGCGCATTCTCGTAGGTGCTAACGGCCATGGAGAATCTCCTGCCCATAGGATAGCCGCTTTCCCGCTCGACACAAGCGGGAACGAGGAAACTGCGAATGCGGGCATTCAAAGCGCGGCTCTGATTACTTTGCGGTAGTTGTTGAGCACCTCGGTGCCGCGTTCCGTCAGGCGGCAGATGGTCAGCGGGTATTTTCCTCGAAAGGTTTTCTCAATGGCTACGTAGCCGGCCTCCTCAAGTTTGGAGAGATGGGCGGAGAGATTGCCCTGGGTTAGTCCTGTGGCCTGGCGCAGGTACTGGAAGTCGGCCTCAGCGACGGCGGCGAGGAGGGCGACGATCATGAGGCGCGCAGGCTCGTGAATGACACGGTCGATCTCGCCGAGCTGCTGGATTTTCGCGCTCATTTTATTCTCCCCGCTCGGCTGGTTTACAGATCAGGGTCAAGAGCACCGCTGTGCCTGAAACGAGCAAAACGAGGCCAATAGCGCCGTACAGGATGGCGAAGCCCGGCTCCAGCGAGATTCCGCTGAAGGCGAGAACGATGCCGGTGGCTGCCATTAGCACTCCGCTGACGACGGAGCGGGGCAAACGACCGGCCAGGATCAGCAAGGCTCCGCCGCCGATGCCGGTGCCGGCAAGAATCCAGGCAGTTGGCGGGGTCGAACCCTTGCCAATCCATGCTGCGATTAGCGCCGCCACGGCAATGACCAACGCGACGGCAGCCACAACGATGGACCGCCTTCGAGGGACGGGCTTCATCTCGACGAATCCCACCGTCTCGACAAGAAACTTTCTGCGCACCGTCTTGATTGCCCAGGGCGAGCCGAGTCCCAAAAGCAGCGCGAGGACGATGAATCCCAAAACCGCAGCCACGAATGCGGCCGATCTCGGAGGCGCGACTGCCTGCACCCAACACAGGCCGCCGAGGATGAGGAAAGCAAGCCCGATGAAGATTTCAGGCAAGCCGTCGCGGTTGTGCGCCTTCTGTATAAGGCGGCTTGCAATAACATCTGGACTCTGATTGGCAATGTTTTGCGAAATGTTGGTCATTTTATTCTCCTGACTCGGCTGGCTGGCGCAGGAAGTGGAGAAACACCACGCTCCCGGAAATGAGAGCGAGAAGGCCTGCAAAGCAGTAGAGGATGGTAAGCCCCGCATTGAGCGAGACTCTGCTTAAGGCAAGCAGAATGCCTATCGCCACCATGGTGATTCCGCCGATTTCATACCGGAGCAAGCGGACGCGGAAAATCATGAGTGCTCCGCCAAAGATTCCCATTCCAATGAATACCCAACCGGCCGGAGGGAACAAGCCCCACATGGCCGCGCTTCCTCCTCTGTGGATGGCGATTACCACCTTGACCATCGCGATGGCCACCAGGGCTGCAACAGCGCACGAAATGCCGAATATGATGGCGAGCCTTGTACCGACCCGCTTGCGATTGACCGGCTTGAGTTTTACGTATCCAGTCTCCCCTACCAAGAATCGTTGGCGCACCTTCTTGATGGCCCACTGCGATCCAAAACCTATGATTGGCATCAGCAGAACCATCCCCCAAAGGGACGCCGCAGAACCGAACGATCCTTTGAATACCGTAGTCAGGCCGGTCATGCCCGAAAACGTCAGAATGATTAGGCCGATCACGATCTCCTGCAACCCGTCGCGGTATTCGGCCCTCTCCATGAGGCGGTTGGCAATTACATCTGGGTTTTTATTGGCAAAGTTGTGCGAAATGTCGTTCATCGTTCTCCTCGCAAATACCTGGAGCGTGTTTCAAAAATGGCCCTGAGATTGATGGTTCCAATCCCGCAGGGGTTAAAACCCCCCGTTATTCTGGCGTTTCTCGGCACGACTGAAGTCGTGCCCTGATACAGTGCTACATTTTTCAAACACGCTGTACTGCAATCAACGCGACAAGGATACTCTCTCGTGGCGTGTTTTCTGCGGATCGTTGCTCACGGCTTATCGCTGGTTCCGGCGTCAATGACGCTCTTGATTATGTCGGCTGGGTTGGCGGTGGGCGTGTTGGGCTTATTGGGCGATGGCTTCCAGTCTGTCTGCGCGACGTTCAGCTGGATAGAGTCAATGTCGGCGTCGCCCAGCAGCACGTCGGTGCTGCCCGTTTCGTACTTGGCCAGAATCTCGGTATTGGGCATGTTGAGTCCCATAAAGCCGGGATTGGCGCTGGGAGTGATCTTGCCGTCTGCGGCGTCCGCGGTGGTGAGCGTGTAGACGATGCCGCTGGGCAGATATTCAAAGTGGAAGCTGCCGTCGCTGCGGATGGCGGCGATGACATGGAGCGCGGGGTTGCTTTTGCTGGTGAGGACGACGTGGCCGGTGTTGAGTGTGTGACCGTCGGATTTCGCGTTGACGTGGCCGGTAATGTTGTGCAGCGAGCTGGCGGGGACGGTGATCTCCGCGCCGGAATACTCCTCGCCAGCCGCAACGGTTAATGGCTTGGCGTCAGCGCGGTTGAAGGTGCTGCCGGAGTACACGGTGAGGTTGATGCCGCTGCCGCCCTCCATGATGTTGCCGGCGGTGACGCCAATGGAAGGAGCGATCATGGTGGCGCGCACCGCGTACTCTCCTGGGGTAAGGCCGGTAATGCGGAAGTGGCCGAGGTCGTCGCTTTTGGCGAGTTGAACCGCGCCGCTGAGGGCGAGCGACTGGTTCATCACAGCTTGGGCGGCATCGGCGGCGTTCTCTTTTGTGCCGGGCTTGATGACGGAGAGTGTCCAGCCGGCGGCGGGGCTGCCATCGTCGAAGAGAATGCGGCCGCTGATTGCCGCCCCGCGCTCCAGGGTCACATCGGCGCGGGCGGAGTCGGTTCCGGTCACGGTGATGGAAGGAATCTTTGCAATGCGGGCGCGAATCTCCGGATCGGTACCTGCAAAATCTTCGTCGGAGAACTGATCGTAGTCATCGATGTAACCGGCGTAGATGACGTGGACATAATAGGTTCCAGGCTTGACGCCGGTGACCTTGAATTCACCGTTGAGGCCGACGGTGGAAGCGTTCATCATGTCGAGGGCCGCGTTCATTCCTTTTGAAGCCGCGGCCATCGCTTGCTTCTTGTCATCGGTGAGCGGCTTGTCCGGAGTGGCCGTCTTGGCCGGCGGAGCAGGCTCGCCATCGCTTCCCGCAATTTTCGCCATGTTATCCGTCATGCGCTTCATGAACTCTTCGCCGCGGTGGTCGCCCTCGGCGGACTTGAGCAGCACCTTGGCGAAGCGGGCGGGGGCGTTGGTGTCCGCGCAGAAGACGTGGCCCGTTACGGTGCTTCCGGCGTTGGGGGGCTGCTGGGCGCTGGAATGGATGGAAATGCCGGCTACCAGCAGCAGGGTTGATACGGCGGTGGGTAGGAGGCGGTTGGCGATTGGATTTGGATTCCGAGGAAGAAGGCGGGACGATGAATTGGTCATATTATTCTCACAATCTAGTTTGTGTTGCAAACCAGATTGAGATGATTGTGCGCCTACTAGTTTGCGTTGTCAAGGCGTCGTTTGAAGATTTTTGGGGTTACACAGTGGCGCCGAAAGAAAGACCGGCTGATATATCCTCGGTTGCAGGTCACCTTTGCAATGCCGGAGGCTCGACTGGCAAGTAAGTCCTATCTCGTTGCGGCTGTTGGGGCCATGCTGCTGCCTGCGGCCTGGTCGATGGTTTTCGTTTGGATGGCGTTTCGATCCGATGAGTCGAAGCGCGCTTTAACCTGGTTCAACTATCTGCGGCGGATGCGCGTGCTGAACCTGCTCACGATCCCCGCATGGTGGTCACTCTTCGATTGGCTGGCTGATTCGGGAAGGCCTGGGGGTTTCATTCCAGATTGGCCAGGTTGCGTTCTGTTTATCCTGCCCCTGACCTTCGGGGTCGCATCAGGCCGATTGGTGTCAGTCTGGTCGGGTGTCAACTTTACCGATCATCGCTGGACAATCGTCGATAAACTCCGCCTCGTGCTTTGGGTCACTCTCTCTTCGACAGTTCCGATGCTGTTGTTTGCGACCGGGCTTGATGCTGTCGGCGATCACAAGATGACAAGCTTATTTTGGATAGTGCTTGCCGCGACTGTTGGGGTGGTGGCAAGGTTGGGCTTGAGAGCAGCTGAAGGATTGAAGCCGAGAGCTGTGAAATCAGGCGAACTGTTCAAACGGTCCTACGCAATGGCAAAGAGGAATGGTGTTCCGCTTCGAGGCGTTTTCGTAGTACCTACTGGCAGAGGCCGTCTCTTAAACGCATACACTTGGGGGAATCGTATCGGGATGGCGGATGTTTGTGTCCACTGGACGCACGGTGCCCAACTAGATTTCCTGATTGGGCATGAATTGGCACATCTTCGGCGAGGACATGCATTGAAAGGGCAGGTGCTGGACATTGCGTTTTATCTTGGTGTCGCGCTGCTTGCATTCTTTGTTCCGCATTCGTCGCCTGCCTGGAGCATCCAGTTCAAATTCGGCGCGATTCTCATTCCCGTCTTGGCTTCCCGCTTCGTTTCGCGGAGGTTCGAGTTTGAGGCGGATCGAGTTGCTGTCGAGTACACGCGAGATTTCGAAGCGGCGATGCGTGCGCTCGTGAATCTCTATCGGCGTGCTGAGATGCCAGGCGCCTGCGCGGAATTTTATGAAATTTTCCAAACCCATCCCAGCCTTTGGAGGCGAATAGACGCGATTGCCCGGGTGGGGCGAGTGCGTACGTCGTTTGTGGCCGGATTACGGACGCAGTTCAACGACAAAGCCAGCGACTTGCCGAGTGAGGCTGGGTGAGGCAGTATGGACTGTGCGGTTGACATAGCCGGCGCAGGTGGAGAAAAGCAAGATGACGACAGCGATCAAATTTGGTACCAGTGGTTGGCGGGCGATTGTGGCCGAGGATTTTACCTTTGCCAATATACGGCTGGCGGTGGCGGGGATTGCCGCCTACGTGAACACGCAGCCGGAGCCGCATCGGGTGCTGGTAGGGCGCGATCCGCGGTTTCTGGGCGAGGCTTTTGTTGCCGAGGCGGCGCGCGTGCTGGCGGGGGCGGGGATTACGCCGATTGTGATTCCCGATGCCGCGCCGACGCCGGCGATAGCCTATGCGGTGCGGGAGCTGAAGACCTCCGGGGCGATCAACTTTACGGCTTCGCACAATCCACCGGAGTATAACGGGATCAAGTTTTCGACGCACGACGGCGCTCCGGCGCTGCCGGACGTGACGAAGCAAATTGAGGCGGCCATTGCGGGGCTGAGCGACGGGTTCAAGTTTGGCGACGCGAGCACGGATACGTTCGATACGACCGATGTGAAGCCGGCGTTTCTGAAGCGGTTGGCGGAGTTGGTGAATTTGAAGGCTATCGCCAAGTCGGGGATAAAGGTTGTGTACGATCCGTTCTGGGGCGCGGGGCGGGGTTATAGCTGCCACGCGCTGCGCGAGGCCGGAGTGACGGTGGCCACCGTTCACGATTACCGTGACGTGCTGTTTGGCGGTCATGCTCCGGAGCCGGACGACCACCTGCTGGGGGACTGCAAGAAGAAGATGAAGGAGATTGGGGCGGCGCTGGGAATTGCGACAGATGGAGACGCTGACCGGTTCGGCATTGTGGACGAGGATGGAACATTTATCCAGCCGAATTATGTGATTGCGCTGCTTTTCGACTACCTGGTGGAGACGCGCGGATGGAAGAACGGCGTTGCCAAGAGCGTGGCCACCACGAACCTGGTGAATGCGCTGGCCGACTATCACAAGGTTCCGCTGTTCGAGACGCCGGTGGGCTTCAAGTACATTGGGGAACTGATTATCGACGACAAGATTGCGATTGGCGGCGAGGAGAGTGCTGGGCTGACGATTCGCGGGCATGTGCCGGAGAAGGATGGCGTGCTCGCGGGGCTGCTGGTGGCGGAGATGGTGGCGGTGCGCGGCAAGAGCCTGGGCGTGCAATTGAAGGAGCTGTTTGGCAAGGTTGGTTCCTTCTATCCAGTTCGAGAGAACTTCCGCTTGACCGCGGAGGTAAAGGCCGCGTTCACTGAAAAGATGAAGGCCGATCCGACGGAGCTGGGCGGGCGCAAAGTTACGAGCGTGGTGCGGACCGACGGGCTGAAGCTGATTCTGGAAGATGGATCGTGGGTGTGCTACCGGCTGAGCGGGACGGAGCCGGTGGTTCGGGCATATACGGAAGCGCGCAGCGAAGCGGATATGGAAGCGCTGAAGGCGGCGGCGGAGAAGTTTGTGCTGGGGTAGGACAGTGAATAAAGTGAAGAAGTGAAAAAGTGGGGCGGAATGGCGGACGAGACTTTGGAAGCGGAGAAAAGCGCGGCGGCGACGGCGGTCGAGCCAATACCCAAGCGGGCGCTGGACTGGACGCTTCGGGTTTGGCGTCCTGCCGGGACGGTGGTTGCGGTGGGACTGGCCATGCTGTTGACCTGGCATGTAATCAACGGCAAGCACGGGCTGCAGGTTTGGCATCAGAAGAGGAATGAAGACCAGCAGTTACAGAAAGATATCAAGGAATTGGAGCAGGAGAACGCGGACCTGCGCCAGCGCATCGAGCGGCTGAAGAACGACCCCGATGCGATTGAGCATGAAGCGCGGGAAAAGCTGCACTATGCCAAGCCCAACGAAGTGATTGTCGCCCTGCCTCCGGTGCAGCCCGCGCAGGGGCAGGCGACGGGGACGGGCAAGTGAAGCGGAAGTCCAGTTTCCAGCTTCCAGCCCTTCGCTCGCTCATATCTCAGACTGGAGCTTGACACCCGGAGACTTTACTCTTCCGCCTTGGCCGCCTTCTTCTCTTCCGGCTTTGCGGTTTCCGCCCCCAGAAACGCCGCCCACCGCAGCTCCGGCACATGCGGCGCAAGCTCTGCCTTGGCAATCGCCAAGTCCGCTACTTCCCGCACAATCCACTCAAAGTTAGCCGGCCCCACCGACTCCAGCCCCGCGTCCGGCGCGGGATTCATAAAGTCGATCGCATAGGGAATCCCATCCTCCACCGCAAATTCCACCGTATTCAGGTCGTATCCCAGCGCCTGGCAAAGTTTCAGCGCATCCTCTTCCACGCGCTTCAGCAACTCCCCGCTGTACTCCGGCGGATTCAGCACATACCGCTCCGCATGAGGCTTGCGCGGATCGTACGGCATAATGTGAACCTTCTTCTGCCCCACCACGTAGCAGCGGAAATACTCAGTAAACTCGACCGCCTTCTGGTACAGCATGCACAGGTCGCGCGACTGGTCGTAAGCCTCAAAAAACTCAGCGCGATTATGAATGTGATACACGTCGCGCCACCCTCCGCCGTCCACGGGCTTCATAAACCCGTGCTCGCCCACATAAGCAAACACCCCGTCCCAATCCAGCGGATACTCGAGATTCCGCATCGACATGTCCGTGGTTCCCTCCGGGTGGAACTTGTGCGGCAGAATCACCGTCGGAGGCACGGCCACGCCCAGTTTCTCGGCGAGCGTGTAATTGAAGAACTTGTCGTCCGCACTCCACCAGAACGGGTTGTTGATGATCGCCGTTCCATTGATGGCCGCGTGCTTCACAAAGGCGCGATAGAACGGAATGTCGTGCGAAATGCGGTCCACAATCACCGAGTAGCGCGGCGCCTTGTCCATATGCACTGCGCCGGTCTCCACAAACTCGGCCTGAATCCCGTCGATGTTGCGCGCATTGATGTGCTCCACCAGCGCGCCGGGAAAGCTGTTTTCCATGCCAAACAGAACGCCGATTTTCTTCATAGCGCCGTTCCCCTCCTGGAAACAATATGCCGTGCGGGCAGGCTTTGCCGCCGCAACGAGAGCGTGTTTCAAAAACTCGCTTTGTGTCAGGGCACGACTTCAGTCGTGCCGAAAAGGGCCGGAATGACAAGGGGTTTTAACCCCTGAGGGACCGCAATCGAGCTACCGCAGCCATTCTTGAAACACGTTGTAGGCGCTTTTATAGTTTACGGCACACGGTTGTCCAGGCGGCAATCCGGGCGGATGAGGGGAGCTTCTGGATACCCGGCGACACGACCGAGCGCGGCATACAATTGAGTGTTCGGGAACAGTCCTGTTCAGTGCGGTGTCCAAATCAATATGAGTCTAGACAGACTACTGTCGCTTTTGGCTGTGCCGTTGGCGTGTTTGTTCTTGATTCTGATGCTGTGCGTGTTTACGTTCCAGAGCCCGGTGTCGTCTGGTATCCGTATACCGATGATGCGGGCGCGCGCCAAGCCCTTGAGCTTCTGTGAATTCAACGGATTCACCGTATACCTTCGCTCGGATGGCCGGATTGGCGGCGGCGATCACGATTCAACAGTGAGTAAGTCCGAGATGCTTTCACGGATTGCTGACGCGAGGGACAACATCCAAGACGACACAATATTCGTGATCACCGATCCGGAAGTTCCCTTCGAACAATTCGCCGAGTTGCTTACCAATATCCAGAATGTTGCGCCTGCAGATCATGTTGCGGTGGTTACGGGAATGGGACAGGTCGAAGTATTCGTGGGATCTTCCGAGACACGGAAGGAATGGGCTGACCGGTGCCGGTTTGAGTGGCCCGCTGTTGCAGGTCAGCAGAAGTGGTCGGATGAGAGGCAGGCTCCCGTTACTGCCGAGCGCCTGAAAAGCAGGTCACTTTGGGAAGCTCTAACGAGTCGCAAGAAGTCGGATTTATAGCCCGCAAAACGCGCAAAACCCAGCCTCGCGAGACATTGAAGGAGTTCAACTGTCAAGCTCTGCCAGGATGGCTAGCCCCATTCCAAACCTACCTCTGCTCTCATCGCCGCCCCGCCAAACTACGAAATAATCAAACAGATGTACTCAGCGAAACATCCCTTCGAAGCCATAGGCTTCGACTTCGGCACAACCAACAGCTCAGTCGCCCTCGTCCAGGGAGACTCGCAAGTCCGCCTCGCCTCGTTCCCATCCCTCGCCGGCGACACCCAGTCGTTTCGCTCCGTCCTCTATCTTGAGCCGGCCAGAACCAGCGCCGGCCCCCTGCGCACCCACGCATTCACAGGCCCTGCCGCCATTGAACGCTATCTACAGGCCGAGGAAAAAGGCCGCCTCATCCAATCGCTCAAGTCCCACCTTTCCAGCCGCACGCTTACGGGCACTGAGGTGTTTGGCCGCCGCTACAAGCTTGAAGACCTGATCTCCCGCATGTTGACCGACCTGCGCAAACACGCGGAGCATCAATTTGATAAGCCCGTCCGCTTTGCCATGGTCGGCCGCCCGGTGCGCTTTGTGGGTGCGGAGACAGCGGAAGACGACGACTTTGCCGTCGCCCGCCTTCGTGAGGCATTCGCAGCCGCGGGCTTTGAGCATGTCGACTTCGAATTGGAGCCAGTCGCGGCCGCCTGTGCATACGAGTCCACACTTGACCACGACGAGCTGATCCTGATCGGCGACTTCGGCGGCGGCACCAGCGATTTCTCCCTGCTCCGCGTCGGCCCCGACCTGCGCCGGCGCGGACGCACTCCGCAGGACTTGCTCGGCAACAGCGGCGTGGGCCTTGCCGGAGACGCCTTCGACGCGCGCATCATTCGTAAACTCGTCTCGCCCGCGCTGGGGTCAGACTCCGAAGCGCGCTCGCTGAACAGGCTGCTGCCCGCTGTGCCGGCCTGGATTTACGCCAACCTCGAGCGCTGGCACTACCTTTCCTTCCTGCGCACCAACAACGTTCGCGAAATCCTGAAGAGCGCGCGCATTCGAGCCGTGGAGCCGGAGAAGATTCAAGCCCTGATTACGCTCATCGAAGAAGATCTCGGCTATCAGCTTCATCAGGCTGTGCAGCAGGTGAAGTTTGAGCTGTCGCGCACTGAGCGTGCCGAGTTTCGTTTTCGCGATGGAAGCCCGATTCATCCAAGCATCGACCTGCGCATCCCCGTCACACGCTCCGATTTTGAATCCTGGATTGAACGTGACTTGCAGGCTATAGAGACTTCAGTGGACGGCCTGCTCTCGACCTCCGGCGTTCACCCGCGCGCCGTGGACCGCGTCTTCCTCACCGGCGGAAGCTCTTTGGTCCCAGCAGTCCGCCGCATCTTCGAGACGCGCTTCGGCAAAGACCGCATTCGCAGCGGCAACGAATTTACATCCGTTGCGCACGGCCTGGCCCTGCGCGCAGCGGAACGGTTGCGGCAGGGCGCGTAGCAGGTTACGGGTTGCCGCATCCATGCCGTCCGCTAGCTTGCTGAATTCATCCCCCGCCGCTCCTCCTCGCGAGTTCCTTCCTCTTTCTAATTGCGGCGCCTGTCACAGACCCCACGTTCTCCGCAGCCTATAATTGCCAACCGCAAGGGCAACTCTGGGCCGAATTGCGTATCAAGCGCAGAAAAGTCCTTGAAACCACGGCGTT
>Ga0302194_10002584_pt1 | contig 11487 bp, 3 predicted proteins | sample II_Bog_N1_1_FD_200227 | JGI IMG/M metagenome (GOLD analysis project Ga0302194, IMG submission 200227) | Peat permafrost microbial communities from Stordalen Mire near Abisko, Sweden - II_Bog_N1_1 | ecosystem: Environmental > Terrestrial > Soil > Wetlands > Peat | place: Sweden: Abisko, Stordalen...
AGGTTAGAGGCGTCCTTGTAGCCTCACCTGATGAGCAGCAGTAGTATTGCCCACCCACTCCTCGATTGTGTTGTTAGACAGGCCTCTCGATTCGTCTTGTGCGTGCTGCAGGTACGCGAACACGACGACGAATGAGATGCATGTGGGTGGGTGTTGACTGTTTGTCGGAGGCCGCACTTGACGTGCTGCCTTTCACCACACTTCCCACTCTATTATCATGTTCTTCATGATCAGCTCTGTCGTTCTTGTTATACTCACTCTCATGTGATGTCCAACCAAGGCGCGTCACTCGTGCGTGAAGTTGTTGCTGTGTGTGCAGGTGTCGTCGATCTAGCGCATGCGGGTACTCAGTCCCCAGACTGCCTACCCGCACACTTGTTCGAGCACCCACACTGTAAGCCTACACGTGTGCACTCCCACTCAGTCGTTGTCCGTCACTGTGTGCACTTGATGTTACACACACCGTCGAATACTTATCGCGGTCAAGAGGTAGCACTATCACTATCGCTTGATTAGTGCTGTCACCACCTGTGTGATTCCTTTCTTCACGCATGTGTGGCTTTCCTGACTAGTACCAGCTTGTCTCCCATTCCTTAGATAGACACTGAGTGACGAGATGCCTGAGAATGCGAGCACGAGCAGCAGAGAGTCGCAGTGTCGATAGGTAAAAATGTTGATATATCTAGCGTCATCACGAGGTATACATGAGTGCTCAGGGGGCCAGTCCTTCACACACACACACAACCACGACGCACATACGCGCTTGCATCTCACGCGTTGTTGTCGACGTCGTTCGTCGACACAGACACACCGACACACATACCGTTCTTGCTGTTCTACTCATCCATCGCTATCTACTCTTTCTCGCTCCCTCATAGACATCAATCACTATCTGTTATTTATTATAAAGCTGTTCTCTTCTTCTTCTCGACTCTTGTCGAGTAGAGCTAGTCGTTGTTGGAGATTTGTTGTTGCCACTCTGACTGTAGTTGGCGTCGCTCCTCGACATTGCACGTGTTAGCCGCCAACGACGATCGATAAGTCGTTGACGTGCCACGTTGCTGCCGATACCGAGTGCTGTGCCGCTGCCTTACTGCATGCTCTCAGTGTGTGTATGTATGTGTGTGCGTGCATGACTCTGTTGACGCACGGTTGATGCCTCTTTTTTTTTTTTTTTTTTTTTTTATTATTATTTTTTTTTTATTATTATTATTGTTATTAATTGTTATCATTATTATTTCCTCTTGGCATGTTGCTGTCGATGTCGACAATTGCAAGGTAAACTACCACAACCAGCGTAGTTCCTCTGGTGTGAGTAGGAAAGTACTCATCGTGCTGGTTTGCTGCATCGCGACTTGCTGTTTCTGGAGAGTGACGAGACGTCGTTGGAGAGCGTCTATCTCTTGTTGCGCCTCCTCGTCTGCTTCGTCGACTAATTGCTCTTCTGTTGTCTTGTCGCTGTTGTAGGGCTTGAGGCGCCTTGCCGTGATGAGCTCTTGCTTATCTTTGACGAGCACATTGTAGGTAGTTGCCCCGTGCTGACTGAGCACAGTGTAAGGACCGTGCCATGGCTTGCGCATCTTTGGACTCGTGCCAGCAGGTGTAGTAGATGTGTAGATGAACACACGTTCCCCTGGCTCGTAGACGTGCATGTTGCTGATGTCTGAGTCGTGCTGTCGCTGGTCGTGAGTTGCTTTAAGCAGGGCACGCACGCGCTCATGCACACGCACCAGCTTATGACGCAACACTTTCACGTACTCATGCACGTCGTTGTTGTCGTCTGCTTCGTAGCTGAGCGCGTCGAGCGTGCTCCTTGGGTTGCGTCCGTGATTGACGTAGTATGGTGATACGCCAGTAGCACTCGTCGGCGTCGTGTTATACTCGAATAGCACTTGCTGCAGCACGGTGTCCCAGTTGGTCTGATACTCGTCAGAGAAAAGAGTAAGCAGCGACTTGAGTGTGCCGTTGAAACGCTCGACGCCGCCATTGGCAGGCGGGTTGTACGCTGTCGTCTTCACGCGCTTGATCTTGAGTTCGCGGTATAGGTGTTGTTGCAGCTCGCTGACGAAGTGCCCTCCGCGGTCCGTGATGATCACCTCTGGATAACCCCACACATGTAGAAGATAGTCGACGAGGCACTCGGCGGCCGTCTCAGACGTGTTGTCCTTTGTTGCCCTTGCGATGCCGTACTTAGAGAACCTGTCGTAGATTGTGAGTATGTACTTGTTGCCGTTGCTTGTCTCTGTTAGCGGTCCAACGAAATCCATCTCAACTTGCTGCCAGACGTAAGTAGGCAGCGCCATGGGCTGTGCAGGTATCGTCGGCTTCCTGCCCTTGTAGGTCTGACACCTCTCACACTCACTGACGTACTTGACGGTGTGCCTGAGCATGTGTGGCCACCACACTTTGTCAGTGAGAGACTGTTGTGTGTGAGAGACGCCAAAGTGATTGGCGTCGTGCGTCATAGACAGGATGCGCTGTCGTTGTGACTTAGGCACCACCAGTTTGAGCTTAAGCGCGGGCTGCAGTTTGGAGCGCAGTGAAGGGACGTCGACACAGTAAAGAAGACCGTCGTCGCTTAACACAAAGTCATGTGAGCGCAGTGCCTTACGTTCGTCCGTAGTTAGCGTCGCGGGCTCCCGTGCGCCCAATTCTGAGTCGTAAATAAAGGTGAGTGTTTTATCAGTGCGTTGCATCTCGGCGAACACAGCGCGGTTGGAAACTATGTCGTCGTCGAGGTGCTCAAACACCCAGTCAGGTAAGGCGCCATGATGCTTGCGCGAAAGATGAACAGCCATGTGTGTGCGATTTGAGAATGTCTCTCGACACGTCGAGCACTTGTATTCCTGTTGTGCGTGCTCTGACTCATGCCGATTTTGGTCTTGCCTCTGCTCTTCTTTCTCCTTGCGCTTCGCTCGTTGTCGTGATCGTGCTATGTCGCGCTCGTATTTGATGACAGCGTCCAACGCTTCAGAGAGATCATCGAGCGACTGCCAAGTGTTATGTGTTGCGTCATAGCCTTTCCACGTCACTTCGTACTCGTACTCGTGTGACTTCCCTGGTACTGGTCGCTTGCTGATGACTCTGTCGACTTCGTAACGGTCGTCATGCTCCCGCGCGCTGGCCTTCCTTGAGCCTGTGCGGCGGCTGGCGGTTGACCTGCGCGTGGTGGACGCCGCAGCGGTAAGAGTGCTCGTGCGAGCCGATGGTGCATGCTGATGTGCGTGCGGTGCATGATCACCAGCCCGCGCCTCCGAGCGCGCAGTTGCCTGGTTGCTCGCTGTCGTGCGCTTTTGTCGTGCCTGTTGCTTCGTGATTGTGTCGATAGGCCGAGCCGGCGGCGGCGGCAGCGTCGCTTCGTCTGCCTGGTCCATCATGACGTCGGCGCGCGAGAGGAGATCAGCACCATGATTGTCGATGCCCTTGGTCCAGTATACGTCGACATGGTACGGCATCATCTTGAGCGCGAGTCGATGTATGCGCTTGTTGACGTCCTTGTTCTCCTTGAGGTACGCGAGTGCCTTGTGATCAGTGAAGAGCGTGAACTTATGCCCCTCACACAGCGAGTTGAAGTGTTGCAGTGTCCAGGGTATGGCGAGTGCCTCTCGCTCCGTTGTGTCATAGTTACGCTGCGCCGACGTGAATCTTTTGGACGCGAAGGCGATTGGGTGAAGCTGTCCGTCTGTGTCCTCCTGCATGATGACGCATGACATGTTGTCGTCGTTGGCGTCTGTGTCCACGATGTAGCTCTTGTTAGGGTCCGCCACAGCGAGGACTGGCGCACTAATCAGCGCGTCGCGCAGCGCTTCGAAGGCGTGCTGACACTCTTGTGTCCATTTGAACTCGACATCTTTCTTGGTCAGGTCGATGAGAGGGCGTGCCAGATCCGCGAAACGAGGTATGAACTTGCGATACCACCCTACGAGTCCGAGGAAGCTGCGCACAGCCTTGACTGCTTGTTTTCCTGTGCCACTAGGACGTTGCCAGCGTTGCACTGCCGTCAATACCTCTGGATTGGTCCTGACTTGACCATATGATATGATGTGACCGAGGAATTTCACCTCGAGCTGGGCAAACTTGCACTTGCTCAGCTTAACGACTAGGTTGTGCTTGCGCAGTAGCTCGAATGCTTTCTCCAGGTGAGCACAATGCTCGTCGAACGTCTTGCTGTGTACGCACACGTCGTCAACGTACGTTTCAATAAAGTCGCGATACTCGGGTTCGATGACGGCGTCCATCAGACGTTGAAATGTAGCTGGCGCGTTGCAGAGGCCGAAAGGCATGACGACGAACTCGAAGAGCCCACGCATCGTGATGAACGCCGTCTTGTGTCTGTGCTCTTTCTTGATAGCCACTTGCCAGAAGCCATTGAGTAGGTCCATCGTCGTGAAGTAGGTAGAGAGACCAACGCGGTTGAGGATGTACGCCAGATTCGCGATGGGGTAGCTGTCCTTGACCGTCTGATCATTCAGTCGCACGTAGCTCACGCACAGTCTGTTCTTGACTCCACCAGGTGACGACGGATCGGGTTTGCGCACCATGAGCAGGTTAGATGCGTAAGGTGAGCGTGAAGGCACCACGACGCCATCCGCCACCAGCTGAGACACTTCTTTGTCGATGAGCGCTTGTATGGCAGGTGAGTAGACACGGAGGCGTTCTCTGAACGGCGGCTTGTCCCCTGTGTCGATTTCGTGATCGACACCGTGTGCCTGTGTCAGATTCTCGCCCGACATTGACAGTCTGTCCATGTTCGCGATGATGAGCGTGTGGAGGCGCTTCTTCTGCTCGGGTTTGAGGAGCACGTTGGTGTCGATGACAGCCTTGATCGCTTGACGTTTCTCCTCCAGATACTCCGGCGTGACCTCTCGACGACGCGGAGGCGTGTACGGGAAGTCTATGCTCTCTACCTCCTCCATCATGGCGTCCTTCTTGTCATGTTTGACGGACTCAGGGATGTAGGCACTAAAGAAGTTGCTAATTACTTGCTGCTCTGCCGGCGTGCCTCTGGGCGTCTTGTCGAGCAGCGCGAAGAAGCGCACGATGTCGATGTGCTTTTCGTCCGCATACAGCAGCGCCTCCTCGTACCTCTGCTCGCTGCTCTTGACCTTGTCTGGGTGCAGCTCGCCGTAGTCGTCGACGTGAGTGACCATATGTGCGAGAAGGTACTCTTGTTCATCCGGCGTGTAGTGCGTGAGCTTGCTGACAATACACGAGAGAGTGGCCAACTTGGTTCGATACTCACGTTCGCTGCGTTGCTGTTCATGCAGACGCTCTTCATGCTTCTGTTGGCGACGCGTGGATGATGGACTCGCGGACAATGGCCGCAGGTGCATGGCGTTGGTGACAGTGCTGCGCCTGACTTGCGCGTTGTAACACTGCACATACCGACGATGCTCTTCACCCTTGTTGCTGTTATCCTTGTGTACTAGGCGTGGTTGGCCGCTCACGTCCAGCAGGTAGGGAGATGTGCCCAACGTGTTCCTGCCGAGCACATAATCTACAACAATGTCACGCTCCTCCGTGTCATCCACAATGTAGATGTAGGAACGGCTGAATTCGTAGCCGTCGGCAGTAGTAATGTTGGTTAGTAGTCGTGCCGAAATTGGCACCAGATGTCCTGATGACGAGAGTATGCTCATGCTATCCACTTGCTCTTCTGTGGAGGTGTCGACGCCGTCGCGGTTGAGTGCGCTGCGACGCGCCACTGAGCGTGAGGCACCGTTGTCCACCAACACAGCCTTCACTGCCGTGCCGTTGAAACGCGCATCCATGGCGATAGGTGCTGCGAGTTCATCTTCGTCATCAACGAGGCAGGTATGAGTGAGCACCACCACATGAGGTAGTCGTTGTCGCTTATGATGTGTGCTGCGCTTGTCAGCGCCCTTGGCTGACGGTGATTCCTGCTCGTCTGCTGTTGTCGTAGTGTCGTCGTCTGTCTCGTCCTCTTCGTCGTTGACAGAGACTGCCTGATGTGCGTCGCGTGTGCTGCTCTCACTCACCTTGCTGCCTGACAGACGGCGCGGAGGCGGGTCGAAGTAGTGCACAGGATGCACATCAGCGGACGCACACGCCCTCAGTGGTGCGATGCGCTCCGTCTTGGTTGTGTGCACACTCCTTTTCGTCGTGGTAGTGCTTGACTTGTCCAGTGCCGCTTGCTGGCACTCGTCACGGTGGTTCCATTCAGGCTCTGCTGGCGCCTGCATTGATGGAGTCACCGTGGCTCTTGCCATGCTCAGAGTAGAGAGATTTATTCTGATCACGGGCACATTGGCGACGCACGGATATTCCTGGGTAGGTCTTCTACTCGCACGAGTGGGAGTCACGCTAGGGAGAGTCGGGCGGTGTGGGCCAGTGCTCGCTTGCTCGAGCGGCCTGGAAAACATCACCGTTTTCTTGCAGTGTGTGAGAGGCACAGAAGACGTCTGCGCTGCATGGTGCTGCGACTGAGACGGGGCGTTGTTGCTGTTGTCTGGGGCAGAGGGTCTGTGCGTTGCCTCTGCCCCTGGCGCCAATAGTGCGTATATGTTGTTGCCGGCTAGCGTCTGTGGCGACACTAGCCCGCCCCGTCACTGCGACTCATTGCCGCTGCCCTCTTCCTCACTCTCGTCCCGATCTATGTGTAGGTGCTGACCTGGGGCCTTCTTGGGCTTGAGCTTGTGCGCCGTCACCACTACGTCGTCGTCGCCGGTTGTGACAGCGGGACCTGCCTTTCTGTCCTTGTCGTCCTTCTTCGACTTGTAGGAGTTCGCGCTGTTGCTGCTGTTGTTGTTGCTGCTGCTGCTTGACTGACGCGACTTGCCCTTTTTGGTGATCTTGTTCCTGATCTCCTTGTTGAGCACCAGCTGCTTGTCCACATTAGGCACTCCTTGTTCCTTGAGCTTCTTATAGAGTCTGACCCAGCGTGCTGGATCATAGGGCTCGTCGTCGCCGTAGTATTCGGCGAGTTTGGCGTACTCCTTCTTGCCAGCAGGTAACTGAGGCATGTTAATAAAGCGACAAGATCCTGTATGATGCCTTGGCCTACCACAGTGGAAGCACTTGAACAACTGATAGCGCTCCTTGTTGTAGTCGCTCTCGATGTCGCCCTTGTTGTCCTGCTCTTGCTTCGCCTTCGGTGCCGACCCTCCCTTCTGCTTCTTGTCGACCTTTTTCGACGACGTCGGCATGGGTGCCGCGAGGTAGTACTCATCATCGGCGTCATAGTCCGTCATGCTGTTGACGGCCGTGGCGCGTGAACGCGGCGTGGTGCCGCTCTGCAGCATCTCCGCCGTCGCCATGCGGTTGACGAAGTTAGAGGCGAGTGTGTAATAGTCAGAGGCGGTGCGGCAGCTACCTTCAGCTGTCCACAGATGAGCGGTGAGCGTCTTGGGCAGTTGGTCCTTGTACCACTTCAGGCAGTCGTTGTCGTTCATCACGATGTCGCTGCACATGCGCGCGTCTTCCAGCACGCTCAAGTACTTGGCGTAATGAGTAGAAAGGCTGGTAGGTACGAGCGCTTGATTGGCGTCGAGCGGCATGCTGATGAGCCGCTTGATGTAGAACGATGACTTGTCGCTGCCTAAGTGCTCGTCCATGAGTCGGCGTAGCAGCTCTTCGAACTGGCAGGCACGACCTTTCATTGCGAACACACTGACAGCAGACACTTCCTCCCTTTGCAGCCACGACGCCAAGTTGCCTTTGACACATTGTCTCAGCAAGGCCATCGCCTCTGCTGGTGTCATGGACAGCTTTATGATCTCGTCGCTCATGCGGCGAATCCAAGGTGGTGCCAACTGGAAGTCGGCACCATCCCACTTCTGTACCTTGTTGGCGCACGAGTCGATGATCCCGTTGACATGGTGCAACTTGTCGCTCCTCTTGGCGTCGATGATGGTGTTGAGCAGATTGGAGAGCGTCGCCGCAGAATAAACGCGGTCGATGGTGGCGCCCAGCAGCGCTGCTCCGACTAATGTGACTGCTTGCGGCAGCGTGGCTAGCAGCTGCGAGGCCGTCATGGTTGCTGCTGATGGTGACGCCGCGAACGACGGCACAGCTGTAGACGAAGACGATGACGTATATGGTGAGGAGTGCATCGTAGAGTAAGCAGAGGGAAGCGGCAAGCGTTGTTGAGGTTGCCCCTTCTCTTGTTGCTTTAAGTACTCCATGTAGCGAGTTGTTGCTGCCCCTCGCCCCCCTGCTCCTGCGCGTGCTGCGCGCAGATGTCGCAGAGCTTCGTCTTCCGCTAACGCGCGGCATTTTGCGCAAATGCGACCGCCTTCCTCTTCGACATTGCTTCCACACTTCTCGCACTTATGTATGGTCACGTAGATGCGCTTGATTCTAGTTTCTGCTTGCTCCACCTGTGCCTTGTGTTCGAGCTTAGGCACTGGAGCGTGTTCGTGGTCGAGCAGGCGGTAGTCGAGCACAGTATCGCGTGTGAGCGTGGCGTTCCTTAGTGGTAACGCGGGCTCATGATATGCCACATCGTAGCCTTCGTCGGGCGGCGTGTAGTACATGGGCGGGGCCTTCAGTGCCTCTGTGCTCGGCGTGCGCGTCCTGCTGATTGTCCCTGCTGCCTTGTTGACGTTGACCTCGAACCAGCGCCGCACAGGGGCCGGGAACAGCTCCTCTGGTGCCTCTAACACGACTGCGATATGCAGGTAATATGCGTTCTGCCCGGCTTGTGAGCGAAGATCGAACGACCACCGTTGCTCTTCTGTGTAGGCCATTAGTTCCGGCGTCTTAGTTGGTGGCCACCGGTGATAGAGTACGAGGAGGAAGTCCATGAAGTTCTTGTATGGTGAGACGGACGTGGGCGCGCGCTGTCTTTGACGTCTGTCCCTGTCCACCTCTGTAATAGCTTCGTTCTCCTCTGCCTCCAGCAGGATCTTGTCGTAGGCTTCCTCGTCCAGCTCCTGTTGTTCCTTCTTGCTGCTGCCTTTCTCACGCGCGTTGGTGACGACGATAGACTTATCGTCCTCAGCGTGTTCTTCGTCGTTTTCGTCACTGTCGCCTCCGGTGTCGAAGTACTCTCCCGGCGCCTCATGGTGACTGTAATCCGAAGTGTCGGCCGACGATGATGAAGATGATGAAGATGAGTGGTGACGCGTGATCGTGCTTGTTGCAGGCAGTCCTTGTTCCTGCTTGACCTTCGGCTGGTCACGCTCCTTGCTGTGATGCTGATCGTGTCGCTGCTCCCTTTCTTTCTTGATCTCTTTCTCTCTCTCCTCTCGCTCCGTCCACTCGCGCTCCAACTGCCGCGTTCGTGCTGCTTGACGACGCAGTTCCTCTGTCAGTTCTCGTTTTTCACGCGTTGCTGCCTCATCTTTCTTCCTCGCTTCCTCTTCCCACTTGGTTCTTTCTTCTGCCCTCTCCTTTTCTCTGGCTGCGTTCATTCTCATGAATTCCTGCAGCTGCTGTCGTATGAATTCCAGTTCGCTGACGTCTGGCCCCGACGACTTTGTTGATGGGGACGGCGACGCGGAGGATGACGATGAGGAGAATGATTCTGGTGAGGGCTTTACGCTCGCGCTACTCTGCGCAGGCGTGCTTGTAGTGGTTGTTCCCGCTGACGCTGCAGGTAACGTGCTCGAAGAGGTCGATGTGATGGTGTGAGATTGCGTTGGCGTGGAGACGAGTGCTGGTGCAGCAGACGAGAGGAGGGAAGCGAGAGTAGAGGAGAGAGTAGAGCTGAATGCTGCCTCTGTCATCGCTGCTGATGGCGCCGACGATGATGCCCCTGATGCTGCTAGTGCGCTACTTCCTGCAGGTCTGAGCCGTGTTGGGAGCTTAGTCGAGAGGGCCATGAGGTAATGATCTTCCTAATTGGAGGTCCAGAGTGTCGATTTAGCGGCGAGTTTTCGATTTCGGTTTTCGGAAATCGATGATTGGGGATGTTAGAAAGTGCGTGTAACGCGATGTATGAGTTCTCGTGGTATGGTTGTGTCAGACGGAGGGCGGTAAGGAAAGATGAAAAAAAAGAGAAAATCGATGAAGATTGAAGATTGCTCGATGACTACGAAGAATCGAAGAACGCGGAAGCGACGACGGGGATCCGAAACCAATTTGTGATGTCTGATGTTGACTTAGGGCGGCGGTCACAAATGTCCACCGAGCTGGGGAGTGATTATAGTCGCAACGCGTTCGGGAAGGGGTAAAAGACACAAGCTATTCAGCCACAGTTTTGGTCACTTGAAAACTTTATGGATAGTCGTGGAAATGTGTAAGAATGTGCGTGTATGCATGCAAGCATGTCCAAGGCGCTACCTATTCAGCCACAGTTTTGGTCACTTGAAAACTGAGGCTGAAAGGAGCAATTTTTCCGCCTTATGACTGGGGAAACCTGTGGACCGGTTGTGGAACACCATGCATGAAGAGCTAGAGTCAAATGAACCGCACTGCAGTACTGCTGGGGCTCGTAGCTAACACGTTGTACCGCGCACACACGCTGTAGCGAGTGTGTGTGCGTGTGTGTGTGCGTGACTGTGGCGCAAGAATACTACGCAGACGTGATGTGAGTGGAGTGAGATATCACATTTTGCCCCCCTATTCTGAAGCGCAGTCACTCAAGTGTTAGGAAAGTTTTCGGCGTTATCAAAAGCTGTGGATCACACGCTATTAGGTTTTCGCCGACGCAGCAAAAAACGACCCCTTTTGACACTGAATCAGACCACTGCACTGCTTGAGATGTTGTTGTGATGTGTTTAGCTACCTCCTGTGTTGATGCCCCGCCGCAGTGACGTTTTTCTTTTGGTGCTCATACATCTCCTTTGCGTTGGTGCAGCACACTTTTTCCACGAGCGCGCACGTGATGAGCAGGTCACCAACACTATGACACTAACAGAGTGAAATGTGTGTTTCTGCAGCGGCAAGGTGAGAGAGAAAACCGCATCGTTGTTGCTGCCAAGTAGACAGCAAAAGCACAAAAGACAGAAAGGCCGCCTTCGCAGAGACACAAAAGCAAACAGCAAGGCACGTCACACTCGAGTGTCGACGCACCGTGGCTCTAGCCACGCTCGATATAGGAGAGGGATGCTGTTTGATTGCAGGGAGTACACTGACGATGCGTGTGTGTTGATGTACCTCTCATAATAGCACTCGTCACGCTAGTTGAGAAAGAGATAGACAATTGTTGATCGATCACGCACACACCACCACGATGTTGAAGAGTGGTGTCCGTGCGCTTGTCCAAGAGTCCACGATCACGCCGTTATGATGGCGCACTCAGGTAGTCACCAACGCATGTCGTCATGTCACAGCACTCGACCAAAGTCGAAAAAGATGCCCCTGTCACTTGTTGATGTTCTGTCTGCGTGTGGTTGTATGTAGGGGCGACGTCGTGCTCCACCACTGTGATAACATTGTAGACGAGCCTCGATAGTAGGTATAAAGCAGGTTCTGATAGCGCGAGTCCTTTTTGCGCTTGCAGAATTGAGGGCCCTGCGGCGTACTTCGGCCTGCAGGGTGATTATTGTTGCTGTTGGTGGGCAGCCGCTGAACAGGTTAGAG
>Ga0302194_10002595_pt1 | contig 11468 bp, 7 predicted proteins | sample II_Bog_N1_1_FD_200227 | JGI IMG/M metagenome (GOLD analysis project Ga0302194, IMG submission 200227) | Peat permafrost microbial communities from Stordalen Mire near Abisko, Sweden - II_Bog_N1_1 | ecosystem: Environmental > Terrestrial > Soil > Wetlands > Peat | place: Sweden: Abisko, Stordalen...
GCCGGAAACAGTAAAGCCCATCTCGGCGATGAATCCCTCAATCGATTTCTCCTCGATTGCATCCGGATCGAACTTGACCGTGACCTTTCCCTCTGGATAAGTCGACTTACTGGTCAGTACGCCCCTCTGCTTACTGAGCAACGCATCCAGCCCTACCGCACAGGTGATGCAACTGAACCCTTTCACCCGAAAGATCACGGTCTTGGCCGTTCCCGTCCCTTTGGCCTCGAAAGCCAGCGCTCCCGCGCCTGAGATTGCCAGAAACTGAAGAACTCTTCTGCGTAACATGGTTACTTCCTCCTCGGGCGAATATTTCTCGATGCGAAGCAGTGCGCGTGCTCATCTTGCGGAAGCGATGCCCGGCTCGTATCTCCATGGCGTCAGCATGCTGGTTTTGTCTGAAAAGCGCGTGTCGGTGTATTCACTGAACTCAAGCTTCTTATTCAGCACCCCTGTTTCAACCATCAAATCGCGAACCATATCGAAGTCCGCTTTTCGCGGAGCGAGAGGACTGTAGACAACTCGATCCATCGGCTTGGTAAGCGCCCACCTCAGCAGTGCGGGCTTTTGATTATAGTAGAGGCGTCCAACAACATCCGCCGCATCCTCGCGGTGAGGCTTGCTGGTATCAAGCCAAAGGCCGGAGCGTGCGATTCCGTCTACCAGCACCTGCACAACATCCGGACGCGTGTCGATCAGGTCCTGGCGCACCACCAGAATGCACGACATATAGTCTGGCCAATAATCCCGTGCCTGAAAAAGCACGCGCCCGAAGCCACCCATCTCGGCTTGAGAAGGAAAAGGCTCACCCATAACAAAGGCGTCGATTGCATGAGCGGCCAGAGCGCCGGATACGTCCGGCGGCGCCATCTCCACCATTTTGATTTCGCTGGGTTTGATTCCCCAAACTTTCATGGCGCGAAACAGAAGCAAACGTTCGTCGGAGAAGCGGCTCGGAATGGCAATCGTGCGCCCACGCATGTCTGCGAATGTCTTGATGGGGCCATCTTTTTGGACAACCACAGCGCTCCCATAGCGGTGCCCAAGATAGACGACCTTGATGGGCACCCCCTGCGCCTTGAGCGCCAGTGCCATGGGCGCAACAATAAATGCCGCTTGCACCCGATTGGAAATGAGCGCTTCCTTCATCTCCGGAAACCCCTGAAACATGCGCGGCATGAACTCTTCGCCCGACAGCGAGTATTTCGAAATGTAGTCGGTCACAGGGCAAGTCAACTGACAGGTCACCGGCAGATAAGCGACCGTGATCTTGCGGTCTTGTATCGGCCGGTAATCGTTCAGAACCGCCGCCCAATTCACGTTGAGCCAGGCATGCAGTCCGGAGATGAGCGCCAGCCAGCCGACCGCGAGAATCATGAGCTTGGTTTTAAGATGCATCGCGGAACCCCCAACGAACAGACTTGATTCTCTCCACTTGACGGATGCTGAAATCCAGCACGAGCCCGATGATCCCGATCATCAGCATCGCCGCCACAACAAGGTCATAACGCTTCCCTGAGTTACGAGAGTCGATCACCAGATAGCCAAGTCCAGAGTCCACTGCAATCATCTCAGCTGCCACAACCACAAGCCACGCGATGCCGAGTGCGATCCTGACACCCACGAGAATCTGCGGCAGCGCAGCCGGAAAAATGACGCGCCATATCAGTTGCAGCGTAGACAAGCCAAAATTGCGCCCCGCACTGCGCAGAACGGGCGGCACGCTTGAAACACCGCTTACACACGCAACAACAATGGGAAAAAACGACGCAAGAAAGATAAGAAAAATCGCGGCGCGGTCTCCCACGCCAAAAAAAATAATGGCCACGGGTATCCACGCAATCGGACTGATGGGCCTTAGTATCTGCAGAGTCGGGTTAACGACCTGGTACGTTGCCGCGCTCCAGCCAAGCCAAAGGCCCACAGGAATCCCGACCAGGACCGCGGCCCCGAAGCCAAGCGCAACCCTTCGGAGTGAGTCGCCGATGTCCGCCCATAAGACATGTTTATCCAGCAACTCCACCACTCCTGTTTTTACGTTCATGGGCGACGGGAAGACCTTGGTCCCGGTGAAAACCACCGAGTAATGCCAAATCGCCAGCAGCAGCGCAGCGGCGATGGTGGGCCAAAAGAAACTCTCCCACAAGCGCGGTTTGGTGATCGAACTCATATCTCGTACGCCAGTCCGATCTGCTTCAGCAACTCGTCGCGAAGCTCCAGGTAATGCGGCGAACTTATGTTGCGAGGATGAGGAATGTCGATGATGAGAATGTCTTTGATCTTGGCCGGCCGTGAACTCAGGACAACAACTCGATCCGCCATTTGCACGGCTTCGTCGATATCGTGGGTGACGAAGAGAATGGTTCTGCGCTCCGTTTGCCAGATACGAAGCAATTCGCCGCGCATAATGACTCGCGTAATGGAGTCGAGTGCTCCAAAGGGCTCGTCTAAATACAAAATGTCAGGATTGACCGCCAGCGCCCTTGCCACCTGCAACCGCTGCTTCATACCGCCGGAAAGGTCCGAAGGATAGGCTTTCTCGAATCCTTGCAGCCGAACCGTTTGCACGTAGTGTGCGATGCGGGCTTCGCGTTCCGCGCGGGGCAGTTTCGACAATCCGAATCCGATGTTGCCTTCAACCGTCAGCCAGGGAAAGACTCCACGCTCCTGAAATACCAGAATGCGCCGCGGGTCCGGCCCGCTCACCGCTTCACCGTCAATGGTCACGGATCCACTTGTTGGGGACAGGAAGCCCGCCACAACATTGAGGAGTGTCGACTTGCCACACCCCGAAGGGCCAACAATGCAGACAAACTCTCCTTCGGAGACGTCGAGATTGATGTCCTCAAGCGCCGAGACGGCTTCGCCATCGCGTTCAAACACCATCCCAAGGTGCTGAACCCGCAATTTGTTTCCGGCTCCCGCGACTGTCACAACTGCCTGTGCTGACGACACTAGTCCTCCGACGAACTCCAGTGGAACGACCTCACCTGCTCCAGCGATCGCATGGCTAGGTCGAGCAGCAGCCCGATCGCTCCGATAATCACCATGCCGGCCACAACAAGATCGTAGCGATTCCCCGCATTCCGCGCGTCCACAATCAGAAAGCCCAATCCGGAATTCACCGAGATCATTTCAGCGGCCACCACAACCAGCCACGCGATACCGAGCGTGATTCTCAATCCAATTAACAACTGCGGAACAACCGCCGGATACAGCACGCGCGACACAAACGCGCTTGAACTCAATCCAAAATTGCGGCCGGCGTTGAAGTAGACAGCCGGAATGTTATGCACCGCGCTCATGGCCGTCAGGAGCAAGGGAAAGAAGCAGCCCACAAAGATGAGAAAGATTGCAGCCAGATCGCCAACGCCAAACCAGAGGATTGCAACGGGAATCCAGGCCAGCGGAGAAATGGGACGAAACACCTGTACGAGTGGATAGAAAGCCATCTCGCCGCGCCTGTACCAGCCCAGCATAAGCCCCAAAGGAATCGCCGTGAGAGTCGCCAGACCAAATCCCCATGTGACCCGAAAAAGAGATGCAATAACGTATCTGAGTAACAATCCATGTTGCATCAGGTCGAGGATTCCCGACGCAACGCCAATCGGCCCCGGCAGCAACTGCCCCGGGCGGCGATAGATGGCAACTTGCCAGACCGCAAGCAGCACAGCGATGAACAGCACGGGACGGAGCCACACAGGAACTTTCAAATCTCCTGACTCTCCTAGGGCCAATTGTTTCGAGGGGAAGCTCGACCGGCTGCCAGCAATCTTAGCGGCGTTCCGGTAACCGCGCCTCCATCCAAAGGTTGGGAGAAATGCCCTCCAATTGATCGTTGCGCGGCATTCATTGCTTCCGCCAGTATGCGCTATACGGGAAACTGTCGGCACATCCTTCTGACGATGAACAACTTCTCTCAAATTGATGTGACGGTAGTGGGGGGTGGTCTGGCCGGAATGGCAGCCGCTTTTCATCTCGCCAAGGGTGGCCTGCGCGTGCTTTGCATTGATGCGGAATTTGAGAACAGAGACGCGGTCGGCGAATCCCTTGACTGGTCTGCGCCGGAGTTATTGGCCGCGTTGGGACTGCCGATGAGTCGCCTTCTGGACGAAGACATTGCCACCTACAAACGGCACGTTATTCTCCAGTTGCGCAGCGGAGCAGCGGAGCACTATGAGCCTTCCGACTGGCTTGCCCGGCCGCCTTTCAATGTTGAATTGAACACCATCCACGTGGACCGCGCAAAACTCGATGGAGCCCTTCGCGAGATTGTTACCGCTGCCGGTGTTGCCTGGCTGCGCGACAAAGTAATTCGAGTAGAGCGGCAAGAGAGAACTGTGACTTCGGTTGTCACACAGGGCGGCGTCGAAATTTCAACGCGCTGGTTTGTGGACGCTGCGGGTTCCGGGACCAATCTGTTTCCCCGCCTCTTTGATTTGCCGGTTTATGAGTTCGGCCCCAAAAAGGTAGCCATGTGGGACTACTTTCCCGCGCCTGAGCCGTTAGATGGGACCACCCTGAACGCAGACTGCGAAGGCCCGTTCTATATGAGTTGGGTCTGGCAGATACCAATCCATCCTGAAACCATCAGCGTTGGCTATGTTGCCTCCGGCGAGGCCGTTGCAGAGAAGCGCCGGCAGGGAATGTCGCTTCAGGATATTTTCCGGGAACAACTGGACCAAATTGCAGAGTTGCGCCAACTCGCGCAATCTCCGAGCACAATTTCTCTACGTACAACGTCGTTCCGTTGCCGGGCATACGGCAAAACCAACGGCCCCAACTGGCTGGTCATCGGCGAGTCGGCAGCAATGGTTGACCCCATGACATCCAATGGCGTGACCGCTGCGCTAAGGCACGCCCAGGAAGCCTCGCGGATCATCGTGTACAACCGCAATCGCAGGCAATTGCCCTGGCTCTCGCGAAGCCTTTATAGCCGGCGCGTCCTCTATATGGCGAATTTCTTCAATTCCGGAATCGAAAGGGTCGTCTACGATTGGCCCATCCGAAATCGGATCGGACCGCTCAGGGCCGGCGACGTCTACACCATTCCGGCATGGAGCATCAACAATATCTATTCGCGCATAAGACCCACCGGCATCACCACCACCTTTCTGTTCGGCATGTTTCTCGCCACACTTCGATTCGCAATGAACTTGTTTTACTGGTTCTGCGCGCGATCGCGGTCTGCTGCCCCGGCGTGTGCAACCTCATGAGTTCGATCGGAGTATCGTCATGCATTTTGTAAGCTGCGGCTCTGGAGTTCCCGTCCTTTTCATTCATGGGATGCCCACCAGTAGTTGTCTCTGGAAAGGCGTCATCCAGCGGCTTTGCGGGAGCTTCAGATGCTTTGCAGTAGACCTCCCGGGAATGGGAGAAACACCCGGCCGGCCCTATGACCCGGATTTTCTGCGCCATTTCGCGGAACAGATCGATCGGATTCGCATTGAAAATGACATTGAGAAGTGGCATGTAGTTGGTCATGACGCGGGTTCGGCAGTCGCGGTGCACTACGCGCGCTATTTCCCGCAACACGTCGGCTGCCTTGCCTTGCTTTCGCCGGCCTTGTTTCCTGAACTCAAGCCATTCTTTCTCCTCGAAGCCCTGCGCAAACCGGTCCTCGGCGAATTGCTGGCTCCGTTAATCGGGCAGATATTCTGGAAGATTGCCATGCGGCGAGCGCTCGGAACTTCAGAGCATGCAGGCCGAATTCTCGAAGATTTTCATCGGCCATTTTCGGGCTTTGCGGGACCGTGGGATTTCATGCGGATTCTGCGCTGGGGCAAGCCATCGTCTGTGCTCGCGGATGTTCCCCGCTTCCTGCCGTCCCTGACGATGCCCACGCTCATCTTTCATGGCGCGCACGATCCGGCGATTCCCGAGGCCTTCGCGCGTCGCGCCTCTGAGCTCATTCCCAATGCCACCATGGTCACGCTTGAGTCGGGCCATTTCATCCCGCTGAACCAGCCCGAGCCCGTCGCAACTCGTCTCGCCGGGTTTTTCGGCAATCATTCATACATTCGCGGTGAGGTTGCATGTGCATGAGCGGCATTCGGGTCAACGAGAGCAGAGTCCTCCGGCACGCTTGACTCGGCCAGAAGTGCCTGCCTGCGCAAGCCTGCGTTGCCAGATGTCGTGCACAGCCCTCAAAATGAGACCTGAATGACATCCCCGGCAGAAAGCTTGATTGCAGCCCGCTCCAAAGCACCTGGGCGACCTAACTTGAAAAGTTGGGCAGCGCTCCAGTTGATGGCTGCCATTATGCTTGGCGGGTGCCATCCCTCCAACCGGTTGCCCGACAAGAATTCGAAAACTTATTCCGACTTTCTTTCAACCTTCTACGTCGGTCTGGCCGCATTGCAAGTCGGGGACGACGTCCGGGCGGACGCGAGCCTCGGCGATGCGGCCAAACTGGTTCCCGCAGAGCCCGCAGCATGGGCCGACTGGGGCATTCTCGCACTCAGACAGGGCAACTTCGATGTCGCAGCACAGCGCCTCAATCGCGCACGAGATCTTGCTCCCTCCAACGATCGAATTGATTACTTGCTGGGGATTCTTGAGAACAATCGAGGCAACACTGCCGCTGCCATCGCCGACCTTCGTCAGGCCGTCAAACTGAATCCGGCCAATATCCGCGCCAACTACCAGCTTGCTCTCGAAATTGAGCGCCAGGGCGGGAATGACAGCGAGGCGGAGTTTCAGCAAATCATCCAACAGATTCTCGCGGCTGCTCCCGAAAACCTGGCGGCGCTTCTCGAACTTAGCCGCATCGCTGCCAAGCGCGGCGACGCCGCTACGCTCCAATCCGCGGTTGGCCGCATCGCCGCGCAGTCAGATTCGTGGCCACAGGACGCAAAGGAACAACTTGCCACGCTAAAGTCCGCCGCCGCCGCAACGCCTCCCGCGGCCGCCGCTGTGCGCAGCGTTTTCCTCCGCAACGTGCTCATGCAGGTTCCCGAATTCCGCCGCAGCCTCGCTGTCTTGAAATCTCCGCCTGGCGAAGAGGCAGAACCATTTCAGCACTTCCTCCGCCTTCCCTCCCCCGCATTCAGCCCGGCCGCGCCAGACACCGCGATGCAATTCGATCTGCAGCCAATCGCAAACTCCACCGGCGAGAAGTGGGACTACATCGGCGCCGTCTCCCTCAGCGGCGCTGGCGCGCCGGCTGTCGTCACCGCCAATGCAGGCAAAGTTCACCTCTCCACCGGCGCAACGTTTCCTTTCCCCGGAGGCTCGGCCCATGTGCCGCCATCGCCCGAGTCCATTCTGCCCATCGACTTCAACTACGACTTCCGCACCGACCTCGTGCTCGCCGGAGCAGGCGGATTGCGATTCCTTCGCCAGGACGATCCAGCAAAGTTCACCGATGTGACCGCACAAACCAAACTATCGAGAGCGACTCTCGACGCAATCTACACCGGCGCATGGGCTGTGGACATCGAAGCCGACGGAGACCTCGACATCGTGCTGGGTTCTGCGATCGGATTGCCGACCGTGCTCCGCAACAACGGCGACGGCACCTTTCAGCCAATTCACCCATTCGCCAGCGTATCCGGCATCCGCCAGTTTGTCTGGGCCGATCTTGACGGCGACGGCAATCCCGACGCATCCCTGATTGATGGCGCAGGAAATTTGCATTTTTTCCATAATGAACGCTCCGGAAAATTCACGGAGCAACCGCTTCCTGCGAATCTCGGAATCATGAAAGCGATTGCGGCCGCCGACGCCAATCACGATGGCATTCTCGACCTGCTCGCCGTTCAATCCACCGGCTCCATCCTTTGCCTTTCGAATTCCGGGGGCACATGGGGCACAAGCGAGATCACCCGCGTCCCTGGTCCTGCTCAAACGCTAGACGGAGAAGTTCGACTGCGGATTGCCGACCTGGACAACAACGGCGCCTTTGACCTGTTGCTCTCGCGCGTCTCCCCTGCGAGTTCATCTTCCCCAGGCGCACTCATTTGGCTTGCCGATGATAAGGGCCAGTTCGCATCATTGCAAAGCGCGCAAGCTCCTGCGCGGGTCTTCGATGCGGCGGACCTCACCGGAGCCGGTCATCTTGACTTGCTCGGACTATCATCCGATGGTCAGGCCATCCAAGCTATCAATCGCGGCACAAAGAACTATAACTGGCAAATCATTCGCCCGCGTGCGCATCAGGCCACCGGGGATCAGCGCATCAACTCTTTCGGCATCGGCGGCGAAATCGAAATCCGCTCCGGCTTGCTTGTCCAGAAGCAGCCCATTAACAGCCCGCAACTCCACTTCGGACTTGGCCAACAGACTGGCGCGGAAGTCGCCCGCATCCTGTGGCCCAACGGAACCATGCGCGCCGAGTTTGCATTGAAGGCCGACCAGGAAGTTGTCACCGAGCAGAGATTGAAGGGCTCATGCCCATTTTTATTCGCTTTCAACGGCAGCAAGATGGAATTCGTGAAAGATGCCGTTCCCTGGGGTTCCGCAATTGGATTGCGCATCAATAATCTCGGAACTGCCAGCATCGCTTCCACGGAGGAGTGGTACAAAATCGGCCACGATCAACTCGTTGCGCACAACGGCTTCTACGATCTCCGCATCACCGGGGAGCTTTGGGAGACTTACTACTACGACTCTCTCGCCCTCATGGCCGTCGACCATCCCGTCGGTACAGAAATCTTCACCGACGAACGCTTCTCGGTCCCGCCAGTCAAGCTCGCTGTTACCAGTGTTGCACCACCTCATTCCATCGCCCGCGCAACCGACGATCAGGGAAATGACGTGACCGCGACTCTTCACGATCTTGACGGCCAATATCTCGACACATTTGGACGCGGTCAATATCAAGGAGTCACCCGCGATCACTATGTCGAAATCGATCTGGGAAACGACGCGCCAACCGACGGCCCTCTTTGGCTCATCGCGCGCGGCTGGCTGCATCCGTCCGACTCGTCGATTAACGTGGCAATCGCGCAAGGAAGCCACGAGCAGCCCCATCCGTTGAGCCTTGAAGTGCCCGGGGTCCACGGAGGCTGGATTGTTTCGCGCCGCAATCTTGGCTTTCCCGCAGGCCGTAACAAGATCTGTCTCATCGACCTCACCGGTATCTTCCAGCCGGGGATGCCGCACAAACTACGCCTCCGCACCAACCTCGAAATCTACTGGGATCAGATTCAGTGGGCGCGCGGGCTGAACGGTTCTCCGCTAAAGGTGACGCGGCTTGCCCCGACCACCGCGGACCTGCACTATCGCGGCTTCTCCACCATCAATCAGGCAAATCCCTCCTCTCCGGAAATTCCCGACTACAACCAGCTCGCCGGCACCGCACAGCGCTGGCGCGATCTTTCCGGGTACTACACACGCTTCGGCGATGTGCGCGAGTTACTTACCGCGATCGACGACCGTTATGTCATCATGAATGCCGGCGATGAGTTATCCCTCCGCTTTCCGGAGCAACCACCGCCGCCGTCCGGATGGGTTCGCGACTATGTGATCGCCGGCGACGGTTGGATCAAGGACGGCGACTATAACTCGACCTACTCTGAAACCGTTCAGCCGCTGCCTTATCACGCGCGAACGCTCTATGACACAGCGCCCGGTAATCTTGAAGATGAATGGGTCTACCGCCATTTTCCAGATGACTGGAAAAATTATCAAACGCGCTATATAACTCCTGACGCATTCAGGAATGCGCTGAGAAACGAGATGGCTCCATGATGCTCTCAACGCCTGCCGCCGCGCCCGTTCGTCCCGGAGCGTCCGCACGCATTCTCGTCACGATTTTTTTCGCCGGCCTGCTGGCCACTCCGTATCTTGTGCGCCGCTTCTCACCGGCCAGGCAACCAGCCGGCGCAACCATCGATCGTCAGGCGGCTCTCGCGCGCTATGGCTTCTACCTTGAAGAAGTCTCCCATGCGGCCGGCGTCGACTTCGTGCATCAAGCGCCCATGCTCGATTCCAAACTCGCCCCGATCATGCCGGAAGTCACATCCATGGGCGCTGCGGTTTCCATTGTGGATTTCGATCGTGACGGATGGCCCGACATCTATGTAACCAACAGCGCCATCGGCAGCAAAAACCATCTCTACCGCAACAACCACGACGGCACCTTTACCGATGTCGCCGAACAGATGGGCATCGCCGACGTCAATCAATCTGGCACCGGCGTCTCCATGGGCGCTGTCTGGGGCGATTACGACAATGACGGCTACGAGGATCTATTCCTCATCAAGTGGGGACGCCCTGAGTTGTTTCACAACGATCGTGGGCACGGCTTCACGCGCGTCACAGATCAAGCCGGCCTTCCACCGTGGATCAACGCCAACACCGCCGTGTGGCTTGACTACGACGGCGACGGCAAACTCGACCTTTTCGTCGGAGGTTACTATCCCGAGAGTCTTGACCTATGGCATCTTCCTTCCACGCGAGTTATGCCGGAAAGTTTTGAATACGCGAAGAATGGCGGCCGAAAATATCTCTTTCACAATCTCGGCAATGGCCACTTTGAAGAAGTCAGCACCAAGGTCGGCATCGACAGCCATCGCTGGGCGCTTGCCGCGGCTGCCGCGGACCTGCGCGGCACAGGGCATCCGGACCTCTTCATCGCCAATGACTACGGCGTTTCGGAGCTTTATCTCAACGATGGCAAACAGTTTCGCGAAGCCGGAGCGGACTCCGGCATTGGATTCGCGCCCAAGAGCGGCATGAATGCCTCATTCGGCGATATCTTCAACCAGGGAAAGCTTGATATCTACGTTTCAAATATCTCTGAAGAAGGCGTTCTGATTCAGGGAAACAATCTCTGGGTACCCGAGGATGGGCCAAAACTGAAATATGAAAACCTGGCGCGCGACCTCGGTGTTGAACTCGGCGGCTGGAGCTTCGGTGCCCAGTTTGGCGACCTGAATAACGATGGCAATCTCGACCTTTATCTTGAGAACGGTTATATATCTCTCGACCGAAAACGAAGTTATTGGTACGACTTTGCCAAAGTTGCCGGAGGGAACAGTTCCATCATCGGAGACGCCGCAAATTGGCCTGCCTTCGATGGCCGCAGCCTCTCCGGCTACCAGCAGAAGCACGTATGGCTCAACGATGGCGCGGGTAAGTTCAACGATGTTGCGCAAGCCGTTGGAGTCACCGACACCTACGATGGCCGGTCTGTCGTTCTGGCCGATCTCTGGAACCGCGGCGTGCTCGACGTTGTTGTGGCCAACCAGCGCGGGCCGCTGTTGATTTACCGCAACACAGTGAACCCGGACAACGACTGGATCGAATTCGCACTTGAAGGCACAAAAAGCAATCGCAGCGCCATTGGGGCAACGCTTACACTATTCTGGGACGGCAAACAGCAGGTGCAAATCGTCTCCGGGGGCAATGGCTTTGCTTCAGAAAATGACCGGCGTGTCCACTTTGGATTGGGGAAGACTCCCAGCATCGAGAAGATCGTAATCCGCTGGCCCTCAGGCGTCACGCAGACCCTCAGAGATCTC
>Ga0302194_10002602_pt1 | contig 11451 bp, 12 predicted proteins | sample II_Bog_N1_1_FD_200227 | JGI IMG/M metagenome (GOLD analysis project Ga0302194, IMG submission 200227) | Peat permafrost microbial communities from Stordalen Mire near Abisko, Sweden - II_Bog_N1_1 | ecosystem: Environmental > Terrestrial > Soil > Wetlands > Peat | place: Sweden: Abisko...
TTGTGTCATTGGGTTTTTAAAAATAAAAATTTAACCAACTTTTTGTCAAGTCAACCAAAATTTAACAACAATTTGGTCAACCCCACTACATCCATTTTTGATTGGCATTACTATTACTATTTTTCTATTGGACGGGACGGGACAACCTGAAAAGGCACTTAACTTTTCAAAAAACATGACCACACACAGACAACAGTCGTATGAAATTAATGATAAGAACATACGAGCACGCGGGGGGTTTTATGCATATATAGGCGCCAACTATGGCCACTGTATAAAGATAGTTGGGTGCTATAAGTCCACTAACAGTTTGGGTGGCAGCATTAACAAGGGTCGTGTACTCTTTGTTGCCGAATATCCAATAGATTCAGGCATATATCATTCTTCCCTCAGCGCTGTCGGTAGACAATGTATCATTGTTCAAATTGCATTGAAAGAATCCAAAGCTACAGTTCCAGAATTTAGAACTACAAAAAGTGGAAAGGTAATTGAGAACAGCAGGCGCGATGTTACTTTTGACCCGTATACAAGAATATTTTACCACAACAAAAAATATGGCATGGTCACGCTGCGCCAAAGAAACAAGTCGCCAACAGATTTGATCACCAAAGACGTTGAAAATAACGTTGAAGATGCAATAATTGATTTGGATGTGATACCTGATGAGTACTTTGCAGATGTACCAATTCCACCAATTGACTTGAAGTCCATGAGAAAACCGAGCCAATACTTTTCCATTTGGGAACTTTCGCACTTGGATTATCTTTGTCCGTCAAGTGGGATAAGAATAATTCCAAGAAAATATTGGAAAGAGTGTGCTGAGAGATTGGTATATAGGAATGACAAAACAAATCGATGTCCTGTTTTTGGTTATGATGAAGAAGGACACTTGGTTGTATATGACCCATACTCTAAAGATACTTCTGAACCAATTCAAGATAAAATTTTCAAAAAAATAGCCACCACAAGCAGATCTAAACAAAAACGTGGTCGTCGTATTTCAAAATACTATGACATTCAAAGTGATTCCGACACTGAAGAAGAGGACGAGGAAGTTCAGAGACCAAAAAAAGTAATTGTTGTGGATAAGGCGCCAGATGTTATCAATGCAGAGTGCTCGGATGTCATTGTTGAAAAGTCTACCGCGATCTCGGTCAATGTTTCGTGGGAGGAGCTATATGATGATGACCTCGATGATGCAATTTTTGAATTGTATACTTTTTCTGTAGACCCAAAACCCCTTCAAAAAAAGGACGATGCAGAAGACATCGCTGTTATTGAAACAGTGGGGCACGAAATTGACAAATACAGCACTTCACTTGACTATGGTGGTTATGGTCAAAGTTTGTCTCAAAACATAGATCGCATTGAGAGTTATAAAAACGGTGATGGTGATAATGGTGGTTATGGTCAAAGTTTGTCTCAAAACATGAAAGAAGAAGAGTTGGCAAGTCTCAAAAGTCACCTAGAGCGCATTGAGAGTTATAAAAACGGTGACGGTGATAAAGAACTTGCTGAAGAGTCGGCAAGATTGATATTTTTACGGGAAGATCAGCTCACTGCCACGTCCAGCTATTTGCAAAATATAGCTAACAGCATCAAAGAACAATTGACCGATGAGTACTGCCCGCTCGTCACTGAAGTTGATAGATGGCTAAATGCTCTTCAATACGGTAAAGAACTATTGATGTATAAAATAAATTAATAGAATTGGCTCTGTATTATACTCTTTTTCATGAAAAACTTTTGGCTCTGGTATTATACATTTTTTATTGTCAGCAGTGGCATCGATAAATATATTAAAAAGAAAGAAGCCATTCTGTTGGGTGGAATGCTTGTTGCTAAATATGATTCCGAAATAAATGATGACAATTTCATTGCCAGTAAATTATAAAAAATATGGTCTTTTATTTAGTTGTTCATGGTAGCACTGTAATTCTTCTCTTAGTATCTTTTCTTTTTTAAGCTCAGTACATAAGCACTTTTCAAGGCGAAAAGCTCGCAACAGGAACTCAATCACTTTACCTGAAAATTCTTTCATCAAATGCAAGATTAAATTTTTGTCCCACATTATTTGTCCATCTGATAGTTCGTACAAGAGCTTCACCATTTCTAAGTTTTCACCTCTCATTTTTAAAAATGATACAAAAACATCCTCCATTGCAGAACTATTCCACTCTATATCTTTACAAACAGCGAATAATTTGGCAACTTGGACATTACCTGATTTACACGCCCTGAAAAAATAATTTGCATAATTTTTTAGATTTATACGATCTAAAAACTGTTCAACGATGTCTGCATTTCCGATACTGCATGCCTCGATCATAATGTGGTCGTAATCCAAACATATCTTATTCTGCTCTGCGTACTCCAATAGTGTGGCTACCAAGTGATTGTTTTGAAAATCAATTGCGTATCCTATAGCTGTAGAATACACTTCACCTGGAACACTTGAACCATAAAAAATTTTAGCCAACAAAGATAGCACCAATCTAGCCCTGCCAGATTTGCAAGCTCCTGCTAATGCGCCAATTTTGAGACAATGATTTATTTCATCATTGGAAATATCAGTGGGTCTAATATTCTCAGCAAAGGCAATCCAATACTTGTCTCCTGTAGCAAAACAGCCAAAAAGGACGGCTACCCACTCTCTACTTGTCAAGATTCTGAACAATCTTGAATTCTTTATCATGTCCGCAACATCATGATGATTTTGTTCTAAAGCTATAGACAAAGAAGCAGAGAGAAAGGAGTTTATTGTAAATGGTCTATATTTTTCAAGAAATTCCAAAATAGATTTCGATAGTTCCATATCGCCACTATAACATGAATGAACTAAATCCCAACCCCGAATAATACTACTATATTTTTTCCCGGATGACATGACCCACCACTCTACACATTCTTTATTGCCACAGAGGGAGACAGTACCACAAAGTGAGCTTAGTGATGAAAAGTTTGGCAAATATTTGCTATCTTCCTCCGTTAAAATTTCCAGTATCAAACTTATGAGATCCAATCTTCCAAAGATACAAAATTCCACTATCAAATTGCTGAGTATTTTTTTCTCATATTGTGTTGGGTTTTTACTAATTTGAATTAAGAATTCTTTGAAAAAATCGTCAAATCCATATTTTACAGCAGCGACCAGTTTTTGATAAAAATTACTGGCATGTTTGTACAACAAGTTGCGATTTTTTTGAATACAAATTTCTGGTAATGTGGTTGGTAAATTTTTTAATTTGCAATCGGCAAAAACTTGCTCCTTTTCAACTAGTTGAATTTGTATGTCACGCATTTCTGTTTTACGTAAAAAAATATTTCAATGAATTATTATTATGTACTGGATTGTTTTATTGCATCAGAAATAATGTTAGAATTATAATTAATAATTACAACTTCCTCAGCACTTTTCCGACCCAAATATTTAATTTCCAAGTTGCTGATCGTAAAATCCTTGTAAAGTTCCCTGATTAGTGGCGTATCCGAGTTAGATAACATGACCAAGCATCCCTTTTCGTGCAACTTTTTGTAAAAACTGGCCAATCGTACTTGATCAAAGTCTCGGTCCTTGGAATAGCGTTGAGAAGTTTGGTGGTACGGTGGATCTAAATAAACAAAGTCTCCACTTTCACACTTTTCCAGTAAATTTTCATAATCGCATGACGATATTTCAATTTCATTGGCATGCAAGTGTTTAACAATGTCGTCGTATATTTCTTTTTTAACAATTCTGGTGTAGTTGCGATCTTTAAAGGACATACAAACTGTACCATGTATACTCTCTTGATATCCCATATAGCCAGTCTTTGTCAAGTAGAAGAAAATTGCAGTGCGCCACAAAAAGTGTTCAGGAATGCTGAGGTCCCATTGGTACCAATTATAAATGCCCCTCAACTGTCCGTAGCTTTCTTTATTTAATCTGGTTTCCAATTTTTTCAGACAATCAAAAAACAGTGTTGGGTAATGTTCAATAAAAAAAAGTACATAGATAATGTGTGGTTGCTGATCATTTAGCAACGCTTTTTTGGGTTCAAGTGCGTAGAAGAGCGACCCGCCGCCAAAAAATAGCTCGCAATACTTGTTGTAATGCTCGGGTACCAGGGGTAAAATATTTTTGAGTAAACGTGTCTTACTGCCGAACCATGTATATAATGGTTTCATACTGAGAATGTTTTGAGATTGGTGTTGATAATAAATAATTTATTTGCAACGCAATTTCTACTTTTTGGGGGTGCTTGATTGGATGTAAACATTCTTCTCTGCTTCTGTCAATTTATTGGCAGGGTTGTACTTTTTGGGGTTGTAGTCATAGGCTGCACTCATAATGTTGTTGCCAGTTTGGCAGTCTGGACAATCGCAAGTGGTGATTTCAGTTGGTTCCACAGATTTTTTCTTTTCTGTCATGTGAATTAATAGTTTTTTCTTGACCAAATATTTTGCGTCGATAGTATATTTTTTAAATCTCCAGAAATTAATGTTGGTGGTGTAGTTTTATGATAAGTTATGATGGAACAATAAAATGAGATATATTTTTGCGAGTTTTTTACTTTGACCCCCCAAAAATGCCAATCTCAACTTTTGTACCCGAACTAAACCCTGATGGAACCAACTACCATGCCATCGACGATAAGAACTATGAACTCTTATTATATAGTAGAACAGTGAAGATTAAAGACAAGAGCTTTGATCATGTATTGAATGAGTGTGCTCAATTAAGCTGGAATCAATATTATAATTATGTTACCTTTAGAGATATGGCCAATGTAATGTTCGGACTATTCTGTACAGTTTGGCTAGTTTTTTGTATTTGTACATGGAATTATTCCACACTTTCAAGTTTATTCATGAATATCACACTCATGTATGTAATATCAACTGCCCTGTTTGTTGTGTATGATAATTTAGTAAATTTGGCTTGCCTATTTATTTTCCAAGCACTAGCAGCGCGAAGAGTGAACCAATATCTCAAAGCAAACTGCGTGGATGCCCAAGCAAATTACCCAACATGGAAAAAAGTAATTGGTGATGGTTGGAAACAAAAAGTAAAATTTAATAAATAGGAATGTAGTCATTCAGCAATGACCAAGACGTGTATCTGTATTTTCATTCTATCAAACGCATTGTTGAACAAAATATTGACCAAAGAGTTCTACGCCAAAATTCTTCAGACATGAAGCCAAAAACCGGTTACGATAGTTCTGACAGCGAGGAAGAACACGACTTTGACAAGAAGAATGTACAAACAAAGGCACAAACCCCCAACCAAGCAAAAGCTCCCAGTCAACAGTCACCCTCCTTGACGACAGTGGTCAAAGACACTGTTCTCGTGGTAGATAAAAATTCGCACAAGTTCACATCCAAAATATTGCGTGACAGGGACATACAGTGTGGAACTACCACTGCAACCTGTTGTGAGGTTGAAGTATTTCCACAACTGACACTGGACGAAACTGTGCTTAATCTTCAAAATATTTTTGGACTGAATGCACACCAAAAGTGCCACATTAGGGACAATATCATTCAAGTCGATAGTTACTACTATTTACAACCAATCATGCGTTGGTGGTCTTCGGACAATAGATCAGAGATTGTTGACTTTATTGTTCACATTTTTGAACAAGCAAACAGGCATATCAAGGAGCTTATTGTTTGCATAAAGAAGAGCGAAGCAAGCAAGAGAAATACTGTTGAAGATCGCGTCAATTCCATGACGGAGAGTGTACTGTTCAGGGAGACTCTTATCGATGAATATCATCGTAAACTGCAAGGATTAATTTCAGACATGGAGAATGGTGCCAAAGGTTTGCTTAACTTGATCATTACTTATAAGGGTGATCTAACTATTGAAAATAAGCTCCACCAACAATTCAAATCCACTACAGAATATATTGATTCGACAAGAAGATTGTTGCGCTCGCCCGCCAATTGAAGACTCTCCATGTTATAAGGTTATTACTAGTAAACTTTATTGTTGTATTATTTTAAAGATAATGATAAAAAAATGTCTAATCTAAAAACAGAAAACAAAGAATGGCTACTTGGGTGTGACTTTCAACCAACCCCCGAAGAGGAATGTTTGGCAAGTATATTATCCTCAAACTTTAAAATTGTAAATAACTCACCAACCACATTTCTAAAAGAAAACTTTTCCACGCTGATCAATAATTTCCACACTGATCACAACCCCCAACTTGACGATCAACATCCAATAATTCTATTACAGAGTTTGTGTTCCAAACAACATATAAAAGTAATGCAGATGGATTTGCATCCCCAGTCCAGTTATCAGGTTTGGCTCAATTCTACAATAGGGGGTTCGCTGTTCAAAGACCCACAAACTATTTACAAACTCAGTGGATCTATAGCAGGGGAGACCATACAAATGGTGGTAGAAGAGAATATGGCTCCCGAAATAGCTACCACAAAACCAGATCATGTTGATTTATTTGTGGCTGTACATGACAACACTGAAGAACAACATTGTTTGGGATTTATCAGAGTGAACAAGACTGTCACTGGTGTTGGCGACTTTGGTTTGAAAACTAGAAATGTTAATGGAGAAATGGCTTCGCTGGACTCAGTGTACAATAGTCTGGAAATTGATTATTTATGTGCTGCAAACACTGCTTACATTCTAGACAGAGATGTGAAGAAATTAGTGTCCGTTGTGACTAGCATAACCACCGAGAGATGTAGAAAATATTTGGTCATGCACAAGGATTATTCAACCAGCATTGTTGACAAAGTTTTTTATGAACAAAAACGCTCATTTGTGGGTTACATTCTCCTCTTGTATATTATTATTCACTACAGTGATGCTGGATTTGGGAGCATCTGTTTGACAGTGGCACAAACGGTAACACCGGAGGTTAACAAGGCTTTGACTGTACAAGGTGGTGTAGAGTTGTTTGCAAGTAATGTATATGACGAGCAGTGGGGTGAAAAGATATATGTGAACGCTGAAACCGCAGCTTGGTACCACCGCTATTTTGGTTTCCAAAGAGCATTTCCCTATTCACATTTGAGTAACACCGTCGCAAAACTTTGGTTTAGGCCTGTGGAAGAATTGTATATAGTAGAAAAGAAAGACGAAAAATCAAAACCTAGGTCAGGTTTAATGTACAGGCTGTATCCTTCCCAAAAGGAGATTATAGCAATGATTGGCTTTTTGGCACATCAAAGTTTGTAAATATAAAATTAATATCTGAAAACTTGACAATATTCTTGAAACCTTCTCCAACTTTGGTTGGGGACTCCTGAACTGCGAGCATGATAATATTTGTCCACAATGTAAATATTTGAACATGCGCTGTAATGGTTGTAGATGGAGAATTGTATAGCACCCTTCCATTTAACTCGCGCATGGCTTTAATTTTTTTAAAGATGTTAGGTAATGAATACGATATTTTCATTGCTAAATAATATAACAAACAAATAGTCAACGGCTGGAGCCATAATCTAGGTTCTTTGAGGGTATTAATTTTTAATTTCAACTCTTTTATACTCCAAAACCAATCCAAAAAGCGGAGGCCAGATGCTAAATAACTTTTACTTAGATCATATAATGTACTAACGTAAGGCACTGCTATGGTAATAATTTGCAGACCATAACATGCGCGCCAGAGTACTTTGGGAAGATCCATGTAGATCCAGTTAAAGATAAAAAAACTATCGACATCATCATTGATTTCAGAGCAAATTTTACTTGTTTCTGATAACGTTGCTTTTAACATGACAGTTTTGAATGTCTTTGGCTCATCTTTAGTGGCTAAGCACAAGTAGTTTTTTTTTAATAATTCCATTTTGCTAAAATATTTTTGTTGACATTAGTTTTGATTATTATTTTATTAAATTTCACTACCATTTTAGCAAAAAATTAATGTCAGAAAAGAAAATATGTTTTTGAAATAAAAAATTTTATACAAATAATGTTGATCGTGAAAATTTTCTGGGTTTTTAAAAATAAAATATTTTTTATTTACATTACCAAAAAGTAATGCAGATGGTTGAAAACTTTTACAATAAATATTTTCTGATTTTCAAAAATATTTCTACATGACAAAAATCCTAAAAAGTAATGTATAATGCAGATGGTTGAAAACTTCCAAATATTTCCAATAACTATATTTTTGAAAATCCAGTAAAATTCAAAATAATGTATCAATAAAAATTTCAGATACTTTTCTGGGTTTTTAAAAATAAAATATTTTTTATTTACATTACCAAAAAGTAATGCAGATGGTTGAAAACTTTTACAATAAATATTTTCTGATTTTCAAAAATATTTCTACATGACAAAATCCTAAAAAGTAATGCACATGGTTGAAAACTTTCTGGGTTTTTAAAAATATTTCTACATGACAAAATCCTAAAAAGTAATGCACATGGTCGAAAACTTTTTCAACTATTTCCGACTATTTTTGAAAAACTCCCAATAAAAATCAAAAATAATGTTATCAATAAAATATTTTAGATAATTTACATTACTTTTTTGAGTCATGCAGATTGTTAAAAACTTTTAGATTATAGTCCAGAAAAATATTTATTAGAATAATTACATTATTTTGAAAACCAGAAAAAATTAATGTAGAAATAGTTTTTGTTGGATATTAATAATTTGGCGTCAAGATTTATTTCACTGTGCATTACTTTTAAGAAACAGATAATTTCTAACCACCAACATGATTTATGTGGACTTATATAAAAATGGATGTTTTGGGAAACATTCTACAAACACAGGCAAATATATGTCATGTGATTGAAAAACAAAATACAGAACTTTGGATCGTTAACAACATTCCCAGAGCTTCCGTGATTGAAAATTGTAAAAATTGTACTATACACTTTGTGGGGCTGGCAGTACCCATTGCGGTAACCATCCTAAACTGCGAGAATATTAAAATTGGATTCATAAAAGGACCTTTGGCACATTGTACCATATTGCGCTGTAAAGATGTAAACATAGATTGGGTACAAAAGAATGCCCATTCAAGTCATGCAAAGAGTATAGAAGTTTGCTATTCGGACAAAGTAAACTTTACGTTCTCTGACCCCAGCTGCTGTGACTTGCGGATGCACTGTGACTCAAGTTTGGACATTAGTGTGGACAGTGCAAAACTGGGTCATGTAGTTGTGTATAATTCTTTTTTCAAGAGGGCAGAAACATTCGCAGTGAGCATCAAAGACGACAAACTTGTAAAAACAGACTGGTATTAAAAATGGTGTTTTTATTATTCGTATGACTGAGAAGACTGATTTGACAAGGGTGGACTGTTCATGAAATCCATACCCAAGTAAAGATCGTGGTCTTCGTCAATCATCATATTTGAAGTTGTGCTATGTACAAGATTCACTTGTGGTTGTGGATATGAAAAAATTTCGTGGAGGTTGGTGGGACATATATCTGACTGAAATAAATCACCATTGAACATTCCTGAAAAATTTTTTTGTGGTGTTGTGGGGGTCAAATTAATTTCCATAATTTGATCTGGTGAACCGTTATCATCTCCAAAGCTCTGGGAGTTAGCTTTTTTAAAATAAGCAACGTAATCAAAGTTTTCGGTTTTTGTTGGACTTTGGCTGCTTGAGCGAGTAATTATTTGTGTGGTGTTGTTTTTTTTTTCTTTTTTTTGTTTTGGTTTTACCAACAATTGGGATACAATCACAGAAAGAGGCTGCATTCTTGCCGATCCTTTTCTGACACTCTCTGGCAAATATTCCTCCAAAGGGACAATATAAGTTTGTTGGTGCATTATGTACAGGGAACCCTCATATGTAGAATCGTTTTCCTTTCTATAAACTGAACGTATCGAGGACTCTAACGCTGTAGGGGGTTAGTAGTAAAACTACAAAATAAACATACATCTCATACCCTTGATGATGGTCCCGTTCAAACTAAAATTAGGTACCAATTCTGTGGGGGTCATGGCAAGATTGAGTAGAGTTGCTGAAATGGCGGTAGGACCTTCTCCACAAAATACAAGCAAGGGAAGTTCTTTGGTAGCAACCTGGATAGAGTGGCGGAAATAATCTCTGGTCATCATTTGTTCAGCTTGATTGTGAGTCATTGTTGTTTTTAAATCTTTTTATTTTTTACTACTCACTGTTAAATAGTCCTTGGCTGTTAGTGCTCCGCGCTAGCATGAAAGTGGAAACATATGTTCTAAAAAGTACATACATCGAGAACACTTGTATTACCAAATGAATATTATATACTCCATTCATTATAAACTTTACTCTATTAGGTGTAAAGTCGTAAATTGCGGCGTAATCAAAATTATCGATAATTTCCAAGCCAATAATTATATGTCTATTTTCGGAAAAGCTGTCCGTGATGGATGATTGATTGTGTCACGGATCGCCGTATTCTTTTTCCTCCTCGGAGCCAAGTTCTTTTTTGGTATTGTGAATGTATTATCTGAATCCGAAATACTTTACACAGTTGACATTGAAAAATTAACATTAATCTGCAAAAAACAATGGAAGACGCCATGCAAATAACCTTTCCAACTGTAGAAAACTTGCTGAGTATGTGCCAGGAAAATGCTATGGAAATTGAACAATTAAAAAGACAAGTTCTCACGCTTTACACATATCTAATTCAGAACAACAAATTGGTTATCAAAGATGTGCAAGAAAAATCCATGGACGATATGGATGTTTGTGAATACTTGAAATAAACTGTAATCTTGCAAAGATGTTTAAGTTTTGTAACTATAGTCAACCTATACCACTAAATTCAAAGCCTTGAAAATTTAAAAAATGAACTATGAGTGGGATCACAATCTGCTCCTTGAGTCAATAGATGACTTACCTTTACCCGATGACGATGTACTATTTGACATCCAAACAACTGCAACGCCATGCAAATATCCTCTACCGGCACCTGCCTGTTTATTGAGACCAATCAAGTCAAATCAAACCACACCAAGTGAATGGTTCCAATTTCAACATGCAAAAGGGGTTTGGACTGTGAGCCATGGTGCAGATATAAAACCAACCATAAGAATGCGCACTAGGCGTGAAAAATGGTCTCCGTACGTGCCTGAAAGATTTAGTGGTACTACCACATATCAAGTGCAAGTAGAAGTAATGTCACATTGTGAATACTTGTTTGCGGAACTGTACCTATGTGGCAGTAATGAGTCCATAGTGCACACAAATTTAAAGTCTTTGATGACACCATCCTTAGAAAACCCTGGATACCACATTGCGGTGCTAGCTGTAAAGCTTGATACCAAAAAATATTCCTTTTTCAATGCCTCACATATTTTTAACTTTTTGAGTGTAGTTGTCAGGCAGAATAGTGCTGACGGAAAACCTATCGCTAGATGCGATTCTTCATATTTTCGGCTTTATGCTCGTAAACCGAATACATCAAAAACAATTGGAAAAAAGCGAAAAATTGAAGATGTTGAAAAACTTGAGGTTGAAGATGTTGAAAAA
>Ga0302194_10002608_pt1 | contig 11440 bp, 7 predicted proteins | sample II_Bog_N1_1_FD_200227 | JGI IMG/M metagenome (GOLD analysis project Ga0302194, IMG submission 200227) | Peat permafrost microbial communities from Stordalen Mire near Abisko, Sweden - II_Bog_N1_1 | ecosystem: Environmental > Terrestrial > Soil > Wetlands > Peat | place: Sweden: Abisko, Stordalen...
GTCGTCGCTGTAATCGATGGGGTCGGTGAGGTCAATCTGGTTGATGACATAATTTGCCAGCGCCAACGGGTCGTTGTTCATGCTGGCGACAAAACTGTCCAGCACCGGACTCCGCATCAATTCCGGGCTATCGTCGAGATTGGTCGCGGTGGAGGGCGTGAAACTCACCACGTTGGTCACTAGTGGCGTGTTGGTCAGCGATTGCGCCAATGTTTGGCCCGCATAAAAGGGCGGCAACGGTGTGCCGTCGAATTGGGCTTGGTCCAAAAACACGGAGCGCCAAGACGGTTGCGCTTCAAATTCGAGTGAATAAAGCAGCGAAGGCGAGATTTGGCCGCTGCTGTTCAAGACCATAGGATTGTTTCCGTCGGCAGGATAGCCGGAGACGCCAACGACATAATAGTAATTGGTGGATTGCGCGCTTGCCGCATGGGTGAGCACCCAGGCACCCGCTGAGACCTGGCCGTAATTTATGGCCGGGGAACCGGACAACATGGTCGTCAATCCGAAAGCATTGGTGGTTAGTTGAAAACCGTTCGTGGTGAAATTGTTCCATGTGTTTGTGCCAGCTACGCTCGGGGGGTAAAGGCTTACCGTGCCGGCCAGTTGAAAATTGGTGCGATAGTACGCCTGAATGACCACAGGCTGGTTTGACAATACTGGGTCTCCCGCATAAATCCCAAATTCGTAGGGCTGGTTGAAATATAGCGGTGTTCCCCCAACCCGCTCGCCAAAGGCAACAATCGGGTTGTTGAACGGAATCAAATTGGCAATGTTGGTCTGGGGCAATGAACTCGATGCATTGTAATGGTAAAATGTGAGGCTGCTCCACGATGAAAGCCCCGGATAAAGTGTTGAACAATTCCCGTTCAAATTGCTGTACACCGTGCCCGTCTGAAAATCCAATGGCAGAACCATCGTCCAATAGGTGGGATCGGCGCCACTGCCGCGCCAATATCGGCCAAGGGGTGTCGAAACGGAATTGGTTGTGTCGCCATTGGGCAAAAGGGCAACAGCGGCATTGGTCGTAAGCCCCAAAAAATAGGTGCTGTTGGTGACCAGCGAAAGGATAACGGTCTCGGGCCCGGCCAGATTTGCATTGGTCGCCACGACAAAAAGGTTGGTGCTGGTCTGATTAGTTCCGAACCGCACGGATGACGGCAAGGGAATATAGTCGCTACCCGCCGTGGCCGTGCCGCCAATGTTTAGATTCGCTGTGAGCGCGTTGCTCAATCCACCGCTGCGGGTGACAGTGAATTCGCCAAGGTAGTAACCGTTTGGTGAAGCGTACGGAGCCGGAGCGCTCACGCTGAGGGTCGGAACATCCTGAAGGATGCCCAGCGTCGCAACCGAGTTGGTGCTGTTGATTTGGTAATAGCCGCCGGTGAGCGTTACCGTGAGCGTTTTGGTGCCAACAATATTCGTGTTTTGCACAATCGTCAGCGGAATGTTCACCGAACTTGAGCCTGCGTTAATAGTTGCGCTTCCGGTCAATGAACCAGTGTAGTCAGTTCCGGCGACCGCAGTCCCGCCCACCGTGTAGTTAACCGTCCGCGTATTGTAATTGTCTCCCCTGAAAATGGTTATGGTCGCAGTTTGCGAGCCTTCGCCCCGTGTAATGTAACCGGTGCCGTAATCGGTGCCCCCTAAAACAACCGCGACACTAATGGTCGAGGCCGTGTTATATATTGTCACCGAGGCCGAAGCGTATCCCTCTGTCAGCGTAGTGCAATCGGAGTCAATCGACAACGTTCCGGTTTTGTCATAATCCAAGGCATGGTTGGTACAACTGATGCTGAAACCTTCGCTTTCAGCACAACAGCTTCCCGGAAACGTCAAGTAGGTCGGATTAGGACAAGTTTCATTTACAATATAATTGACATCAGTTGAGGTGATTGGATGTGTACCCGTGCCGTAAAGATTGAGGCACCAAGCTTGGGAATTCCCCTGCTGATGGTTTAGCCAGGTATTATCGAAGGAACCGCAGCTGCCCGAACTGTCTTCTGCGATCTCCGCCGTCCCCGAAATGGAACCACCGCCTGAGGCCGCACTGTAGCTGGAGGCAGTCAGAAAGGTTTGCTCGGGTTGCGCCCAGGCGGAAGGTGCGTCGGCAAACAGCAGGCTGATACAGATTATGAAACTCAACCTTAGCCGGCAGCCAACTTTAAATATCGAACTCATATTCGTATTTGGTTAAGAGCTGGTGAATTATTGCAGCAACGCTCCGTTGGCGGGGCTGGCAATGGTTATCTTCAAGATGTTCGTGCCAGGATTACTCGGATTGGCATTCTCCCAAAGGGGCGGCGTGTTGGTATCCAATAACCCCATGAAAAAGACATTCGAGACCGCTGAAAATTGCGACTTGTTCAGAAGAAAATTGGTCTGGCCGATGCTTCCCGGCGCTGCCAATGTCCAAGGATGTCCCGTTGTGTCACCCAATACCGGCGTCCACCACACCTCGTAGCTGTCAGTGAGAATGGCATTGGTGACGGAGATCGAAATCTGGTTGGTTGGTGCCGCCGCGATTACCAGGACCGGCGCGGTTTGTGCCGAGACGGAAAGTACTCCAAATACTGTGGCCGTTAAAATCAACGCAAACATCAAGGGTTTTGGCCATCGGCCGGATTGCCTGATTCTCTTGACCGGGGAGGCATTCAGCTTTCGCTCCTTATTTTGCTCATTCATAAGATCCTTTCGTCTTTGATTTGATTGAAGGGTTTATATAATTGGGAATCGGCTCTCAATTCCGATCTGGGGAAAAGCAGCAACTTTCGCCATCGGGGCCGGACAATGGCCATCTTGCGTTGTTTCATGCGGCTGCCCGCCGTATTGCGTAGGCCTCATTTTGAATGGAAAGATCAAGATGCGGCCAATTTTGCGAGAAAAGCCGATTGTGGTTTTCATAAGTTTTCTGCTGGGTTGCTTCTCCCCTCCCGTTAATGCTTGAAGGCTCGTGATATTGTGCCGCCATGATGCCCGATTGTCTAGAACATTTTTGCAACGTGTTTGTGACAACCCGTTGACCCTCAACATCCAATAATTGCTGCGGGGGTGGCAAGAATGGCAGCATTGCTAGTGGTTTGCGCGTAATTTCTCCCAAATAACGGCGTTGAAATCTGCGTATTTTGGTTTTGGGAAGGCCCCGACACCGCCTGCCAGTCCCGCCCGCTTCGAGGAATCGGCTTGATTGACAAGGGGGTTTGCTGGTGGTGTGGTCAAAGTCATCTCCTCCGCCTCCGGCCTAGTCGGTCGTCCTCACCAGCCCGACTCCATCAGGGGGCAAATCATGGCGGTGCCCTCCGGGGATTCCTCCCGCCAGCCGCCCTGATTTCGCGGGCGTTTTGTGGCGAAGGACGACCGACCAGACCGAGCAGCGCGAGCTGCATTTTTTAAAAACTTATGACCACACAAATAAACAATTCCGAAAACAAGTCAGGACTCGCGAGCCATCCCGAACAGGTGAGCAAACGCGGCAGCGTTTACGAAGTCATCACTGAACGCATCATTGCCATGCTGGAGACTGGCACCGTTCCTTGGCAGAAGCCGTGGAAAGTTGCCACCGGAATGCCCCGCAATCTGGTCAGCAAGAAGCCGTATCGCGGCATGAACGTCCTGTTACTCCATGCGATGAGCTACGAATCACCGTTCTGGTTGACCTTCCGGCAGGCCAAGGAATTGGGCGGTTCCATCAGGAAAGGCGAAAAGGCCTGCCCCGTCATCTTTGGCAAGCGCCAGGAAACTGAGGATGAAATCACTGGCGAAAAGTCGCACTACACGGTATTGCGGCTCTACAATGTCTTCAACCTCTCACAGGTTGACGGTCTGAAGAACATTCCCGAAGCGGCACCAGCTCCCGCGACGGTGAACACTACCGCCGAGGACATCATCGCCTTCATGCCAAAGCGCCCAGAAATCAAATTCGGCATGGCCAAGGCGTTTTATTCACCCGGCGCGGACATCATCGCCATGCCCGACCGCGCACGGTTCGAAAGCGAGGCGGCGTTCTTTTCCACGATTTACCATGAAATGATTCACGCAACCGGTGCGAAATGCCGGTTGAACCGTCCAACCCTCACGGTATCAGCCAGTTTTGGCTCGAATCCGTATTGCAAGGAAGAACTCATCGCCGAAATGGGCGCAGCGTTCCTGTGCGGTCACGCCGGCATCGAAACCACGATGCAGAACTCCGCCGCCTACCTCCAGAACTGGCTGGAGCAGTTGAAGAATGACAAAACGCTCATCGTCCAAGCCGCCGCCCAGGCCCAGAAAGCTGCCGACTTCATCCTCGGCACCAAGTTCGAGGAATCGCCTGCGACCTGAAAGACCAGGCCCCGGCTTCATCGCCGGGGTTTTCTTTTCGTCCAAACTATCCAAAAAACACATCAATCGGACTAATCTAATCTCTCTGACCACCCTGGGACTGAGGTCGCAGCTGAAAAGGATATGTTCGACCTGTATTTCCGACTGTGCCGATTGTGTGCAATGGCGAGAGGTGCCACTCTTGAAACTTTGTGTTGTTTCAATCCTATCTTGGCAAGGCTCAGAGACCATTGGCCGCTGGCAAAGGTGCCGTGCCCGCGACTATACCAGGTTAACACATCAAACGGATGATTCCGCCCCCTCAGTCTGGCTCGCAGCCTGACATGGAGGGGCAAAAAGATGTGTTGGACCCGTTATGGCTTCCCTGATCTATCGGGCGGTGAGAGGCGTCTGGCTTAAGCCAATGGTGGCAACCGGCGCTGGTATGGCGAGCAAGGCTCCGACGGATTATGCCCCGGCAAGATGCGAAGTGGTGGTGACGGCGTAGCCGGTGGTACCGGTCGCTTAAACAACCGGCGGTAAATGAATACCGCCAATGCGCCCAGCATGGCGCTGAACAAAAGGGTTGAAAGCGAAGGGTTGGTGGAATTTTTCATAAATATTGGCCAAACAAGTTTTCAATTATTTGAGAAAGGAGGTGTTGGCAATGAAATCAATGAATTATTGGTTATCACGCAAGGAGGCTGCCCGGAAGATTTCCGTCTCGACGGACACGATTGAACGCCGTTCGGTCCCTTGGCAGGACAATCCTGTTCCGGGGAAGCTCCGCTACAAGCTGTTGAAGCTTGGGGAGGACACTTGGCGGGAGCGTCGCTACTTTGAGCCGGATTTGGAGGCTCTTTTAGTCCTGAACTGATGGATTCCCACGCCGGGCTTGCAATCGTCGGCAACCATGACATTTTGGGGCCTTCGCCAGCCAACCAGTGCGGAGGCACGCCGCCATAGACAGCAGCCACTGTGGTACCACCAGTGGTGTGACCAAGTTCGAAAGCAATTTGGGCATCATTTATGCCATGGCTTCGTCGAACCGTAACGTAAAACGCCCTCATTCCATGGCTGGTAATTTTCTTGCCGATATCCTTGGAGGCGCGAATTAGAGCCCTAGCCAGGGCCGCCGATGTCACCGGTGCCTCGTCATCAATGGCGCTCGGAAAATACCACGGTGATTTTGGGAAATGCTTTGCTTTCCAAGCAAACAGACCGTCAAGTGCAAGGCGCAATCCGCTGTGGATTTGAACGAACGGGTTGACATTCTGCTGTCCTTTGGCGCGGCAAACGCAGAGTGACTTGCCATCCGGCGTTATCCATCCTGCTTGATATGGAGCGGCATCAACCCGCAGTTGCAAAGCCTCGCAAGTGCGCAAACCCGTCATTGCCTCGATCAACACCTGCCAGCCTAAAACCGCCGACCGGTATCCTCGCTCTTCAAAAAATATTCGCGCCAATGCGTGTAATTGATCCGCATCCGTCGGCATCGTTTCACGACAATGCCGAACATGCTTCTCGGTGCAGTATCTGGTTCGCGTGGCGAGCGGGTTCGACTTGACCAACTCACAACGGCAGGCCCAGTAGAACGCATTGCTCAACGTGTTTAAGTCGAGGTCCACCGCTCGATGTCCATCACCCCGTTTCACTTTTTTGCATCGCCAATCATGATAACGATCGCAGTTTGCAAGCGTAACCTCTTCCACCGGAAGCCGTTCCCAAAACTTAAGCAAGTTTTCGCAATTTCGCTTTTCCAGCGCGTACATTCTTGCCGGGCGCTTTTGGCGATGCTGGTCTGGAAATTCATCTGCTTGGTACTTGCGGATCACCTTGCCGACAAAAACAGGAGCAATTTTTTCCATCTTCACCAAACCCGCACGCCGACGGTGATATTCCTCCCGGGCGTGCTTGAGATTGTTGGTGTTTAGCGAACGCCAGGTTCGCTTGCCCCTGACTTGGGTCCGCTCGTAATAGCAGCCGTTGGAGGTTTTGCGGTAAATGCCCGATTCAACCAGCACGAGGGCTGGCGAACCGCCGATTTTTTTTGCAATGAATTTCATGTTGATGCGCTTTTTTGTTTGGCGCTGTTCAACAAGCCATTGCCTCCTCAAACCGTAGTGGACTATAAACTGGACTATAGCCCGCTTTTTACCAAAGCTCCACCGCCTAAAACCCTTGATTTTATTGGTGGGCCCGCCCGGATTTGAACCGGGGACCAAGCGATTATGAGTCGCCTGCTCTAACCGCTGAGCTACGGGCCCACACTGGCGTTACCGATGAGGCTTAATATTTTGGGCCAGCCACAACTCAGGGCAAGATATTTCGGAAAGGCGTGGTCTCCGAGCCCCGGGGTTCGAAGCAAACAAAGTGAACGCAGGGCAAGTGCGCTCGAATACGGGCCCACGTTGGGCGATGCCTGAGAGGCTTGATATTTTGGGCCAACCGCAATCGAGAAAGCGGCACGAATAAGCCTGTTGGACGGGGTTTCAAACTTCTTCCGTGCTGACTTGCCGCAGGAATAAACAAATTTCGGCAGACATCACTTGGTGCAACCACTAACCCAATAAAAGGGCAGTTCAAAATATGGTAGTAAACAACTTTAATTGTTGAATATTAAGCGATTCCATTGTATTGCATAGTTACTTTCGTTCGGAAGCTTATCAAGAAGCCATGGCAAAAGCGGGAACATTCCGATAAGAGATGCAATATATTTACAGGATATGTGTCTGCTTGATGATGATTTTTATCGTTTCATGCGGCACGGCTTTCTCATTCCAAGAAACAATCAGCAATGACCTGCCGAGGCGCGTTAACGACGGCCAGATTATCGATGCCCACGACGGCTGCCTACAATGCTTTGAGGGGCGGTTTTTTCTCTACGGCACTGCATACGGAACAAACGATGGCTACGGTCTAAAGAATCGTTTCCGGGTATACAGTTCCAACGATCTTAAAAGATGGGAGTTTGATGGGGAATTGCTAAGCAAACAGCCGGCCGGTGTTTATTATCGTCCTTATGTGGTGTTTAATGCCCGCACCCGCAAATATGTGCTTTGGTACAACTGGTATCCCAAACTCTGGAACGGTCAAGAGGGTGTTGCCGTAAGCGACACACCAACCGGGCCCTTTACCATAATAAGTACAAATATCCTCCTGGCCCACCCCGATTCAGGTGACGGGAGCCTATTCGTGGACGACGACACTTCGGGTTACTTCATCTATACAGCTCTCCGGGAAGGAGGCACGATTCGGGTTGAGCGGCTGACTCCTGACTATCTGGCTGCGACCGGTGAAACCAGCGGGGTTCTGGCGATTGGCACGGAGGCTCCGGTTCTTTTTCGACGCAATAACCTCTACTATGCCTTGTGTGGGCCCCGGTGCGCTTTCTGTTCCGGAGGCAGCGAAGTGCAAGTGCTCAAGGCTGTATCTCCGCTTGGCCCTTTTACCACGGAAGCCCAATTGAATATAAATCATGAGTTAGCTGAAGGGGCCCCTTCGCCTTCTGCAAAAGAACTTTGGGCGGTCATGGTTTCCAGCGCCAATTCTGACAGAACAGGTTCGCGAAGCTCGGCACAAAAAGTCCCGATGATTATTCGGACGATGAATCGCCCATTAATAACTGCGCAAGAAACGTGGGTCGCAAAAATACCGACGTGTAGCGGTCCGGTATTTTTGTGGATGGCCGACCGGTGGGGGTCGTCACCTGACGGCATCAAGGGCCATGATTTTCAATACTGGAGTCCTCCTTTGGAATTCAATGCAAATGGCGATATTTTGCCGATGGAGAATGTTGCGCAATGGAGAATCAATTTGGTGCAGAAAAACGGTGACCCGTAGATTCTATTTTTGTTTAACTCAAATCTGATGCCGCCATTTGCTGCCAATTGGGATTTCGCAGAGTTTTCCTGAGGATTCTTGAAGAGCTTAAAATTAAAGTTCTCGCTATTTATGAGGGCGGAGGAGTCGTGAGGAAATATGATAAACCCCGTTTCTCAATTGTGAGCCGCCTGCCCTGGCCGCTGAGTTACAGGTCCACACTGGCAATACCGATGAGTGGGCCAATATTTTTGGGCAGTCGCAACTCACGTTAAGATGTTTTGGAGACAACAAAGGAAAGAGGACACTGGGCTAAGGGTTAACTTCTAAATGCAAAAGAAGTCGCATTGAGGGGCGCCAAACATCATTCAAGTCTGGGTTTCCGATTCGCCGGTTGATTCCTCACGTTTGGGTTGCCAGCCGATTTGGTTCAGTTTTTCGCGCAGGGTCAGCCGCGATATTCCCAGCCAACGTGCGGCTTTGCTCTGGTTGTCGCCGGCCAGTTCAATGGCGCGGCTAAACAGCACCCGCTCGGTCAAGGCTTGAAAGCGGGCATGGACGTCGGTTACTTCGCCGCGTTGCGCGGCGGCGAGCAATTCTTCGGTGTATTGATCCAGTGATTTATTGCTGGCTGGTGCCTGGGTGTTGATGCCGGACAGGGCGATGCGGACATGCTCGCTGCTGATGGTGTAACTCTGGGCCAGCAACAACACTTTGCGCGTCACGTTTTCCAATTCCCGCACGTTGCCAGGCCACGGTTGGGATTGCAGCAGTTCCAGGGCGTCGGCGTGGATGGACGGGTTTTTGACGTTAAATTGGGTGCCGTATTTTTGCAGGAAGAATCTCACGAGGTCGGCAATGTCGTCCCGGCGCTCGCGCAGGGGTGGTAGTTTGATCACCACCACGGAAAGGCGATAGTACAGGTCCTCGCGGAACTGGTTTTCCTTGATGGCGGTTTCGAGGTCGCGGTGGGTGGCGGCGATGACCCGGACGTCGAGCGGAATGCTTTCCCGGCCGCCGAGCCGTTGGAGGCATTTTTCCTGGAGCAAGCGAATGAGTTTCACTTGGGTGCCGGGCGTCATGTCGCCAATTTCGTCCAGAAAGATGGTGCCGCCGTTGGCCTGTTCGAAGCGCCCGATACGGCGGGACTCGGCGCCCGTGAACGCACCTTTTTCGTGGCCGAACAATTCGCTTTCCAAGAGGGTTTCAGGAATGGCGGCGCAGTTGATGGCGACAAACGGTGCCTCGGCGCGTTTGCTGTACTGGTAGATGGCGCGCGCAATCAACTCCTTGCCGGTGCCGGTTTCGCCGCGGATCAACACGGTGACCGGTTTGTCGGCGATGCGGCCGATCTCTTTGTAAATGGCCTGCATGGCCCGCCCATTGCCGACAATGGCATCGCGCACGGAGCCCGCCGCCCCAAGCTGGACCGGCTCGGACATCAAGCGGCTGGCGGAAACGGCTTGATCGACCAGAGAGAGCAGCTCGGGAATTTCAAAGGGCTTGACCAGATAATCGTAGGCGCCGGATTGCGTGGCTTCGATGGCGCTTTCGGTGGTGCCGTGTGCGGTCATCATCAGGATGGGCAGGCGCGGCCGCGCGGCGTGTAATTCGCGGACCAGTTCGAGGCCGCTAAGGCCGGGCAGTTTTAGATCCGTGATGACGACGTCAAAGAAGAATTGCTTGGCGCGAGCCAGGCCGGTGTCACCACGATGCTCAACGATCACTTCGTAATTTTCGCCGACCAGGACGCGCTGCAGGGTGGCCACGATCGCGGCGTCGTCCTCCACCAACAAGATTTTTGCGGGATCGCTCATGCGTGTGGTCATGTGTTCACGCGAGGCAAAATGATTCCAAAGGTGGTGCCCGAGTCAGGCTGGGTCTGGTATTGGAGTGCGCCCTGGTGTTTTTCCACGATTCGCGCGGCGATGGGCAATCCCAGGCCGGTGCCGTAATCCTTGGTGGTGAAAAAGGGATCGAACAGTCTTTTTTCGGCCTCGGGTGGGATGCCTTTGCCGGTGTCGCTGACTTCGAGAATGACCACGGGTTGGGTGCGATCGGAGATGTGCTTTTCATCCAGGGACACGCGCAGAGTCACGGTGCCGTTTTTACCGATGCTTTCGGCGGCATTGCGAACCAGGTTGATCAGGACTTGCTTCATTTGCTGCGGATCGATGCGTACCTTGGCGGGCACGATCTCTCCAAGAATTAGCTGGATGTTCTCCTTTTCAAATTCCGGCTGCAATAAGGTTTGCACCTCACGCAGGGGTTGGTCAGCCGCCACAACGGCGAACTGGGGTTCCGGTGGCCGAGCGAATTGGAGGAAATCCTTCACGATGCGTTCGAGACGGTTGATTTCCCCCTCGATGAGCTGGGCGTCCGCGAATTCCGCGGCGTCGCGGACGAGATGTTTTTGTTGAAGATAAAGCCAGGCTTTGATGGCGGTCAGGGGATTGCGGATTTCGTGCGCCACGCCAGCGGCGAGCATCCCGAGGGAGGCCAGTTTTTCCTGGCGCTCGGCGATTTGGCGGCTTTCCACGAGTTGCACCTGCAGCGGCGCAATCATATCCCGGTAAACAACCGCCGCCAGCAACAAGCCGGCAAAGACCAGCGCTCCCAGTGCGCTGAACAAGGTGAGCCGCAGGATGTCGAGCGAGCGGAGGTTTTCGCGACTGATCTGGTCGAGGGTATCCTGCTGGGCGCGGGCGAGCTGGAAACTAAGATCGAGCAGTTTTTGGGAGGTGGTCTCAAACTGAGCGAGTTCGTCAACGCGTTTGACGGCTTGTTTGCTGCCATAAATCCGCGTGTGGATGGCCATGGCGGCGGCGATGTAATCCTTATACGCAAACATGATCTGGCCAAGGAGCGGGCCTTCCTGGGTGGAGGAGAGAATGGGTTTCTGTTGGTCCAGCCAATACTGCAGTTTCTGGAAGCCGGTGACGATATTGGTCCAATCGTCCTGGTGTGGCGGATAAGCGACGTACACGTAAATGGCCTGATTCATGCCGAGAATCTCCTGCTGCAAATGATTGGCGATTTGAAAGCTCTGCGATCGAATGTGGGTGAGCGTATTCTGCGACGAGTTGATGCGCTCCCAGGAACTGTGGGCCGCCCAGCCGGTCGCACCCACAAGCAAAACGATGGTCGTGATGAAGATGGCCAGCCTGAATTGGATTCCCCGCTGCATAAGCATTCCTCTAATCATGGACCTGCGGGCTCAAAAACGCTAGTGGACAGAAAGGGCCGGTATTCAACACAAATACAAAAAAGGGAAAGTTTATTTCTCAGAATGAGTTGGAAAGAAAATTACCAGCCTCGG
>Ga0302194_10002613_pt1 | contig 11434 bp, 5 predicted proteins | sample II_Bog_N1_1_FD_200227 | JGI IMG/M metagenome (GOLD analysis project Ga0302194, IMG submission 200227) | Peat permafrost microbial communities from Stordalen Mire near Abisko, Sweden - II_Bog_N1_1 | ecosystem: Environmental > Terrestrial > Soil > Wetlands > Peat | place: Sweden: Abisko, Stordalen...
TACTAATTGTTCAATCCTTCTCTCCCATCGTGCCGCCAAAAAAATATTTAAATGAATATGGACAGTTTTTAGAACACTCACCTTATTGCGAACGCGATATACGAGTGCCAAAAGACTTAGAAACTCATGATGAAAAAGGTGATTTCAGTTTGATGATACGCAAAAAGGATATGATGTATCCTTATCATTATTCCTATCACCCGTTTGATGTGATCGGTTGGGACGGGCAAAATTATCCTTGGGCTTTTAACATTAAAGATTTTGAACCCATAACCGGGCGTATTCATCAACCACCACCCGTGCACCAAACATTTGAGGCGCATAATTTTGTAGTGTGTTCTTTTGTGCCGCGTATGTTCGATTATCACCCACTGTCAATACCTGTTCCATATAACCACAGCAATATTGATTCTGACGAAGTGCTGTATTATGTAGATGGTGATTTTATGAGCCGCAAACATGTTACCCGCGGACAAATTACGTTGCATCCGGGTGGTATACCACATGGGCCACACCCTGGTACAGTGGAAAAATCGCTGGGCGCCAAAGAAACCAAGGAGTATGCGGTAATGATAGATACGTTTAAGCCATTGCAAATAACAGAATATGCACTGGGTGTTGAGGAGCCTGATTATTATTTATCGTGGCTGGAGTGAGTATGCACACCCCCTGCCTCTCTTTTTAGAGGGCGTGTGTGGTGCTGATTAAATATGAATAAGTTTTACAAATTAAAGAGTTTATATTTTTAGAGTTGTTCATGAGAATTATTTTTCGGTTAACCGTTTGTAGTATATTCGTTTTTTTGCTGATGGGTTTCAAAGCAGAGCTTTGTAAAGCTCAGGTACCTGAGGGCTTTAGTATTCCCGTATCTGATACCACATCTGTACCGGGTTCACCTACCCCGGAGTTGGGAGTTCCAATAAAACAACATCATCACAAAAACAATGACGAGCCAGTAATTGACACTATAACAATTTCATCATCAACGGGAACCAACAAGCCCGATTCTGTGGTTACAGTTAAGAAAAGTAAAAAGAAGAAAAACCAGGATATGGTACCTGTGCCATGGCAACATACAGATTCAGTATCGGTAGCTAAAAAAGATACCTCATCAACTTCAGCTTCGCCTAATAAAACTAATGATCTCTCTGCACCTGATGAAGTTTACAAGCCACTTACACCTAATGACCAGGCTGCCTCAATACTTGAGGCAGGTAACCGGTTGCAGGGTATGGGTAGCTACAAAGACGCTATGTCTATGTTTGACAGCGTTATCAATTACTACCCGCAAACCTTTTATTACAAATATGCCTTTTACTACAAAGGACAGGCTGACGCTTTGGCTGACAGAAAAGATGAAGCCGTAAAAAACCTTACTACATTTATTGCTTTAGACAGTTGTAAAAGCCCTTATTGTTCCGACTCACATTATATGAGAGCATTGGTATATTTTCACCAGGAAGATTTTAACAGCGCCATTACCGATTTTAATTTTGTGGCCACCCATGACAGCACTTATAAAAATGTAAAGTTTGCCTATTTGTACCGTGCATTTTGCTACGGCCAGCAAAATGTTTACCCTAAAGCCATACAGGACCTTACTAAATTTATTTTTATAGATAATATGAAAACCGTGGCCAGCGCTGATGCGCTTTATAACAGGGCCTTTTATAAAATTAAATTAACTGATAACCGGGGCGCTATTGTAGATTATGATAAGGCTATTGCCCTGTATTTATCAATAGTACAAAGCTCCAAAACAGCATCAAAAGATGGCTATGCGGATAAGTTGATAGATACCTATGTGCAACGCGGGTTGGCAAAAGCAGGCATCAATAAATTTGATGAAGCCATTTTAGATTATAACTTAGCTATAAAATATAACCCTAATTATGCCAAGGCTTATTTATTGCGGGGGCTGGCTTATATCAATCAAAACAAACAAGATCTTGGTTGTCTTGATTTGAGCCAGGCGGGTGAATTAGGCGCCACAGAAGCGTATGATGAAATAAAAAAATATTGTAAATAAATTTTAACATAAAAAATAATAATTATGAGTACAATAACTAAAGCCTCGCCAACACCAAAAGCTGTTGAAGATTTCTTACCTCTGAACGGTACTGACCATGTTGAGTTTTATTGTGGTAATGCACGCCAATCAGCTTACTACTACCAGTCAGCATGGGGTTATGAATTGATTGCTTATTCAGGCCCTGAAACAGGGGTGCGCGACCGTGCATCTTATGTGCTGCAACAAGGCAAAATACGTTTGGTATTAACCTCGGGCTTACATCCGGACAGCGAAATAGCAGCACATAATCTTAAACATGGTGATGGGGTAAAAGTTTTGGCATTGTGGGTTGATGATGCCAAGAAGTCATACGAGGAAACTACAAAACGTGGTGCTGTAGGTGTTATAGAACCTATTGTTTTAAAAGATGAGAATGGCGAAGTGGTTATTTCTGCTATTAAAACTTATGGCGATACCATTCATAAATTTATTGAGCGTAAAAACTACAATGGTGCTTTCTTACCCGGCTTTAAACCTGCTAAAAGCAATATTAAAATTACACCTGTTGGCTTAAAAGTGGTTGACCATTGTGTGGGTAATGTAGAGTTAGGTAAAATGAATGAGTGGGTTAAATTTTATGAAGATGTAATGGGCTTTAAATTGCTTATTACATTTGATGATGAAGATATTTCTACCGAATATTCTGCACTAATGAGCAAGGTGGTGGCGAATGGAAACAACTATGTAAAATTTCCTATAAACGAACCGGCTAAAGGCAAAAAAAAATCGCAGATTGAAGAGTACATCGATTTTTACCACGGTGCCGGTGTACAACACATTGCTGTATTAACCGATAATATTTTGGCTACTGTTGATGAATTGCGCCGCAGAGGGGTTGAATTTATGTATGTGCCCGAAAATTATTACGATGACCTTTTGGACCGTGTAGGAAAAATTGACGAGCAAATTTTAGACCTAAAACGCCTGAACATTTTGGTTGACCGCGATGATGAAGGTTACATGTTGCAAATATTTACCAAACCTGTTGAGGACCGCCCAACCGTATTTTACGAAGTAATACAACGTAAAGGCGCAAAATCATTTGGCAAAGGCAACTTTAAAGCATTGTTCGAAGCTATTGAACACGAACAAGGGTTAAGAGGAAACTTATAATAATTGGCGCTTAAGTATGAGTGTGGTGGAAGTGTGATAATTTAAATAGTAAGAATCTCTTGCTAGCCAACACCAACTCATACGCTTGTATTAGAACCTGGGGCAGAAATACGTTTTGTCGCTGCTCTTATATTTAGCCACGTAAATAATTGACAGTTCAGGGCCGCCTTGTGCACTGCTGGCAGTTAATAGTTTTGAGGTAGTTATGTCATACGATAAAGCGAATGATATAGCGTTCAAATCTAACCGGCTGGTAACTATAAAGCCATCATTCCATCTATAAAATGCGCCAAAGTAAATTCCTTCATTTTTTAAGTAACCCGGTGAGAGGTTGCAACGTACCAGTCCGCCAAAATCAAGTTCGCTATATGGCCCTTGCAGATCAAACATTGCTTTAGGATAAAGGTCAAGATTATCGCTTATAGAAAATTGGGCTGATGCATCAACTACATATTTTCTAAACAATGTAGAAGCACTTTCGTCCAGGAAAGATTCGATCGGCTGATTGGCGTGAAATACTGCTGCTCCAATATTAAAATTGGTAAATTTATTGGGAATGTAATGCCATGATAATCCGCCTGAAAAATCAAGATAATTATAAGAGTTAGATGCAAAGTTTTCTGAAACGGACTGGTCGGGGTGAAACCATTGCTGGTCAAATGTAAGATTAGCCAGATCAATACTGGCATCACCAAAACCTGCTGAAAGCCCCCCGGAAATATAATTGGTTTTATCGGGCCCGGTGGCCAAACTAAATGCAGATGAGGCTGTAACTTCATTAGTGGAGAATTGCGAGTCACCTGCTTTATCTGAAAAAGCAACTAATCCAAATCCTAAAATATTTCTGCCGTCTCTTCCTGTTAATATTCTAAAATCTGCCGAACCTTCAACAGTTGAATATGGTGTTGTAATGGTACTCCATTGATTGCGGTAAATAGCAGTCAACCGGTAATCGCCATTAAAGAAACCTGTATATGACGGATTTAATTGCAATGGCGTATTGTAAAATTCAGAAAAATGAATATCCTGCGCCTCCACAACAAATGTGAGCAGTGTAAAAAATAATAATACAGGTATAAATTTTTTCATAACTATCTTATTAAAGTAACATTACCTTTTTTCTCAACGGTTGCGCCCGTAGAGCAAACTGCATTTAATTCATACACATATACAGCAGGCGGCAGTTTTACACCTTTAAAAGTGCCATCCCATCCTACATCTTCGTTATTGGTTTCAAATAAAAGCTGTCCCCAGCGATCAAACACTCTGAAATAATTTAATTGCCTGAGGCCCTTTGAACGTAAATAAAACACATCATCCACCCCGTCATTATTTGGTGTAAAGGCGTTAGGAATATATAATACGTCATCAGGACAAATAACCGTCAGCTTTACGGTATCTGATGTAATACATCCGTATTCATTAAGGAGCGAAACAATATAGGTGGTGGTTGAATCGGGTCTGGCTGTTGGGTTTTGGCAATGATCACATGAAAGGTCATAAGTCGGTGTCCAGGTAAATGTGCCTTCAAAAGTTGGGGTCTGCTGTCCTAAAAGAACCTGCTGTCCTGCCATAATTGTCTGATCGGCCCCTGCATAAAATTTAGGATTAGGATACACATGTATATTAACCGTTTCGGTATCATTAAAGCAGATGCCATCAGAAACTATTACTGTATACACCGTTGAAATAGTTGGTGAAGCCAAGGGGTCACTAATTGTTGCACTGTTCAATGAACTGGAAGGTGACCATGAATACTCTGCACCACCGGTAGCATTAAGTTGTACCGTGCTTCCGGCGCAAATCGTATCACCTGCGTTTATTTTTGCTACAAAAGGGAACACGACATCCAGCGTCACAGAGTCTTTAGCTTTGCAGCCAAATATATTTGTTACAGTCACAAAATATTTTGTAGTGTCTTTGGGGTTGGCTGTCGGATCATAACTTGTTGTATCACTTAACCCTGTTGGTGGGTACCAGTCATATTTAGTACCTCCAGATGCAAAAAGCTGAGTTGATGAGCCCAGGCACAGAGCACTGTTAGCGCTTACATTTGCATCAGGTAACTGGTGGACAAACACAATAGTTGAATCAGAAGCGTTGCAATGATTCGTATCTGTTACATCAACAATATATTCAGTGGTAACCGTAGGGGTAACCAGCGGTGATGCTGAAGTTGAGGTAAACCCTGAAGGTTCTGAATACCATGTATAAGTTACCCCACCACTTCCATTCAGTTTTACCGATGCTCCAATACAAATATTATTATTAGGGCCGGCATTAGCAGGTGGCAACGGATTTATTTTTACTTCTACAGAATCTTGGTTCTTGCACCCATTGGCATCTGTTACCAATACTGTGTATGTGGTAGTAACCGTGGGATGGGCTACCGGATCGCTAATGGTGCTGCTCGACAATCCTATGTTTGGCGACCAATTATATTTAATTCCACCCTTAGCAAATAAAGTAGTTGATGAACCAATACAAACTTTTTGAGTAGGGCTAATACTATCTACAGGTAATGTATGCACGGTAACAACTAATGAGTCAGTATTTTGACATCCGTTTACATCAGTTACCAGAACCGTATAAGTTGTAGATATGGTAGGTGAAGCAGATGGATCATTAATACTATCATTAGACAAACTTGTTGCCGGTGTCCATAAATAATCTATACCTCCTGAAGCATCTAATGTTGTTGATGTTCCCACACAAATTTTTGCACTTGGCCCTGCATTGGCATTTGGTAATGGGTTTACTAAAACCTTGGTAGTAGTAGTATCTCGACAGCCCATGGTATCCACAATTATTAAGCTTACGGTATAGGTGCCCGGCTTTTTATACTTATGTGAAACATTTTGTAAACCCGATGTATTGAAACCACCACTTCCGGGGTCTCCAAAATTCCAGGCCCATGATATTAACTTGTGAACAGAACTGCTCGAATCTCTAAATGAAATGATACCGTTAGGGCAAACCGGATTGTTTAAAACATGAATCAATGCTATTGGTTTAGGATACACATTAAGCGTATCCTGGTAAGTGCTCGTACAGCCATCCACTGTCGTTACCAATAATGTAACAGCATATTTTCCGGTATCGGCATAATTATGCGAAGGGTTTTGCAAATGGGAACTATCCGAAGCTCCGCTGGCAGCATCGCCAAAGTTCCATTGCCAGGATGCTATTTTAGCGATAGAATACGTTGAATCTGAAAAACTTATCGTTCCTGGCCCACATAAAGGATTATCCGACATACCAAACTTAGCATAGGCCCCTAGTACCGAAACAGAATCAGGAGAATTAATTGAAAATATACAACCCGCGCTGTCTTGTAAAATGAGAGAAGGATGATACACACCGGGTACATTGTAATAATAACAAATTGAATCACCCCCGGGTAATGGGCCCGATGTTGTATTGCCGTAGTTCCAGATGAAAGTAAGGTTGGCAGAGGCATTCGCCTTAAAGCAAACATCTAATGGGGCACATCCGCGATTGGGTGTAAATATAAACGTGCCATTGGGGCCTTTTACATTTATATAATCTGTTCTTACCAAAGTATCGGTACAACCTGAAGCACTTGTTACTATTAACGTTACTGTATAGGAACCTGGAATGCTATATACGTGTGATGGGTTTTGAATGGTTGATGTATTGCCATCGCCAAAATTCCACAACCATGATGTGATGTTGGAGTGTGATGAATCTATAAAATTAACCAACAGTGGTGGGCATATTGAAAAAGTTTGGCCATTAACTCCAAAATTTGCTACCGGGCTTGAAATAGTAATATAATTAGGTTTAACAAGAGTACTATCGCAACCGGTAGGCCCGATTATAGTTAATGATACAGAGTATTTACCTATGGCATTATAAATATGGCAGGGATTTGGCAAGCTTGATGAATCATTGGTCCCGCTTGATGGATCACCAAAATTCCAATGATAAGTATAATTGTTACCATTTGGCGAACTGGTAAAACATATCTGGCTTCCGATACAACCCGATGTATCTGCCGCCTTAAGAGTAGTACCTGGTGTTTTAACAGAAACAGTATGTGTTTTAGAAAGTGTACATCCTAATGAATCCACTGCAATTAAAGTTATAGTATAGGTTCCCGGCTTGGTATAGATGTGTTGTGGGTCCTGTTTTGAAGAAGTATCTTGAGTTGATGAATGAAACGGGTCGCCAAAATTCCATGACCATGATGTCACAGGTCCACCTGTTGATGTTGAAGCATCGGTAAATTGAGCATCCAACGGCGAACAGCCTGATGTTGGTGTAACTATAAAATTAGGGGTAATTCCATAAGCATCTAAATGAGCCGGAGAAATAAGTGTATCAGAACAACCGTTAACATCAGTAGCTATTAATTCAAAAATGTAAACACCACTGTTAGTAAATGAAAACGTAGGTGCTGTTTGTGTAGATGTAAATACAACAACCTTGGTGGCAGAATCTGTAACTATCCATTGATAGGAATTTCCATCTGACGAATTATTAACAGCAACTACATTAAGCGGCACACAGCCATTTTGGGGTGAATAGGTAAAGGCTGCTTTTACATCCCTGGCGTGTACTGTTGTAGTTTGTGTAAATGAGCACCCCGTAGTAGAATTAGTTACCGTAAGTGAAACACTATAATTGCCGCTACTCGAATAACGATGGCATGGTTTTATGCTGGTGGATGAATCAAGTGTGCCACTGCCCGGGTCTCCGAAATTCCAATCATACGAAGTTGCACCAATGGATTTTGATCCGTCAAAACAAATATTATAGGGGTCCTGGCAATCTATTGTTACATTTACTTTTGCAATGGGTGGAAGTATATGAATGTAATTATTTAGTGTCAATGTGTCACAACATCCGGCATTGCAAACAATAAGAGTTACACTAAAATAGCCTGTATCTCCATAAATATGACTTGGGTTTTGTGATGTTGAAGTGCCGCCATCACCAAATTTCCAAAAATAAGTACTTAACGTATCTGTTCCTTTACTTAAGTTGGTAAAAGCAATGGAAAGATAAGCGCAAGCAGTTGTTGGTGTTGCAGAAAAATTAGTTGTTGCGGGATTATCTACGCAAACAGCATTTGATACCTGAGTAGAATCTGTGCAGCCTAAAGCATTAGTTGTTATTAGTGTAACATTATAACAGCCGGCTTGGCTATAAATATGAAATGGATTTTGAAGGCTTGATGTGTCTGCAGTGCCGCTTGCCGGATCACCAAAATTCCATCTCCATTTAATAGGGTTTTCTGTACTGGCAGTACTATTAAAAGAAACGGTTTTAGGTAAACAGCCATCACCGGGTGTTGCCGTAAAAGTGGCCACAGGGCAGGTAATATTTACAAAGGCCGCCTTCTTCATAGTATCAGTACAACCATATTTATTAGTGGCCACCAACATCACATTATACGCACCGCAGGCCTTATAAGCGTGTGAAGGATTTACTTTGTTACTGGTATCACCATCACCAAAAAACCATTCATACTTCATTCCTGCTGTTCCCGTTGAAATATTATTGAATACTACCAGGTTCGGCAAAAGACAGGTATTCAAATTACTTCCAGATGTAAAATCGGCCTGAGGTTTATTACTAACTGTTATAGTAGTTGTTGCTGTGGTTGTACAGCCACCGGCAAATGTTTCGGTTAAGGTTACATTATAAATATCAGGCGTATTACCTGCTGGGCATGGGAATGTAATTTGTGGATTTTGTTGAGTAGAATTTGCAATACCTCCGCCAAAGGTCCATTGGTATGCTATTGGTGTACTGCTGGAGGTTTCCCCAAATTTTACTATAAAAGGGCAACATCCTTGTGAGGACGGGGAGGTAGTAATAGTTGCTGAAAGGCTTCCGATATTGATATAATTGGTAAGTATTAAAGTGTCTTTACATCCATTTCCATCAGTTACAATCAACATAACTGTATAGCTTCCTGATGCATTATAGGTATGTGCAGGTGTAGAGGCCGTTGATGCATTTGAACTACCACTACCAGGGTCACCAAAATCCCATTTATACATCAGGTTGCCTGAACCCGAAGAAAAATTACTGAAATTAACTGTTGCGGGTGCCTGGCACTGAAAAGTAGGCGTACCTGAAAAATTGGCTACCGGTGGTTTATTAATCGTTATAGCATTGGATATTACAGTAGAGTTTGAACAACCAAAAGAGTTTGTAACCGTTAAGGTTACATTATAGATACCGGGAGACATGTAACAATGCATTGGGGTTGCAGAGGTGCTGGTATTACCATCGCCAAAATCCCAAAATACACTTGAAATAGTGCCCGAGCCGGCTACTGATGTATTGGTAAAAAGAACACATGTGCCGGGGCAACCGCTGGAGTTATCATAGGTAAAATTAACTATAGGTTTGCAGTATACTGTTATGTGAGCCGTATCGGTTGCTGTTTTAGAACCATTACTTACTGTAAGCGTAACCACATAATTGCCACAGGTATTATAAGTTTGACTAGGGTTTTGAAGATTAGATGTATTGCCATTACCAAAATCCCACGAATAGGTTAAAGTACCTGATCCAGTACTTGTATTGTTAAAAGAAACATACAAAGGTGTACATCCTGTTTTGGGGCTGGCGGTAAATGCTGATGTGACCTGAGCAGAGGATATGCCGCTAGCCAGTGAACTTAAAATAGTCCACAGCACTATAAATGCATATGTTAGTTTTGGTTTCATCAGCTATAAGTGACTATCTTGCGATCGCTTTTACGGGTATATAATATCAACCTCTGTTCATTCACGATAACTTAATAATCGAGGCTAAATTATTCCCTTAGGGCCAGTAGGGGGTATACAGTTCACAATAAGTTGTGACTACATAAAATTTAGTTAAAAACCATGCAATTTGGCATCTCTGATCTTAGCATTATTCAGGTAAGAAGCAATCCTTTGCACCAAAGCGAACAAGTAACCCAACTTATCTTTGGCGATACTTATGAAATAGTTGGAAAACAAGGCGATTGGGTAAAAATCATTACTGATTATGATACATACCAAGGGTGGATCTCCGCTAATCAATGTCTCTTATTAATTGATAAACAGTATTTTGCGTTAAAAAATGAACCATTAATAGTTACTCATGACCTTATCTCTTATATTAGCCGAAAAGACGATTCCTTAAAGGCAAAACAAGCCATTTTGGCAGGTAGTCGCTTGCCTTTTTACAAAAACGGCGTCTTTACTATTGGAAATAATGAATATACAATTACCGATAAAGTCATTTTACCTGAACACCACTTAAATCTAAAAGACAGTATTAATAACCTCGCCTTGCCTTGGTTAAATGCTCCCTATTTATGGGGAGGCCGTTCAGTTTTTGGAGTTGATTGCTCGGGCTTTACACAAACCATTTTTAAACAACTTGGTGTAAAATTGATGCGTGATGCTTATCAGCAAGCCGAATCGGGGGAAATGATTAACTTTATTTTGGAGGGTCGTTGTGGTGATCTTGCTTTTTTTGATAATGAGGATAAAAAAATCATTCACACCGGTATTTTGTTAAGTAATGAGGAGATCATTCACGCTTCAGGTAAAGTGCGTATAGATAAAATAGACCACTATGGTATTTTCAATGTAGAGAAAAATGCTTACTCACACCACCTGCGTATGATCAAACGATATTTTTAATTGATTATGCAAAAAATTTTATCACCGGAGCAAATACGGGCAGCCGATCAATACACTATTAAACATGAGCCCATAAGCAGTATTGATCTGATGGAACGTGCCGCTAATGCTTTCTCTGAAAAATTTATAGCTCTCTTCCCTAATTCAAAATCAATACTGCTATTTTGCGGCCCCGGCAATAACGGTGGCGATGGGCTTGCTATAGCAAGGCTATTGAGCCGCCATGCAACAGTAAGTGTTTTTTATTTAGATGCTAAGGAATACTCCCCCGATTTTAATATTAACCTTAACAAACTATTAAAGCGTAAAAACATTCACACAGTTAAAATATCAAACAAAGAAAATTTTCCTGTAATAAAAAACAACTCTATTATTATTGATGCACTTTGGGGTAGCGGCTTAAATCGTAATATCACCGGATTGGGTGCTGAACTCATAAAACATATTAATGCATCAGGTGCAAAAATTGTGGCCGTAGATATTCCGTCAGGTGTTTTTGCAGATAAACCATCCTCTTCAGTTAAAATAAAAGCTAATTATACCATTACCCTGCAACAACCAAAATTGGTTATGCTGTTGCCGCAATATTACG
>Ga0302194_10002615_pt1 | contig 11426 bp, 10 predicted proteins | sample II_Bog_N1_1_FD_200227 | JGI IMG/M metagenome (GOLD analysis project Ga0302194, IMG submission 200227) | Peat permafrost microbial communities from Stordalen Mire near Abisko, Sweden - II_Bog_N1_1 | ecosystem: Environmental > Terrestrial > Soil > Wetlands > Peat | place: Sweden: Abisko...
TCCCCACACCCCCCCCCCCCCCCCCCCCCCCCCCCCCCCCCCCCCCCCCCCCCCCCCCCCCCCCCCCCCCCCCCCCCCCCCCCCCCCCCCCCCCACAAAACCACCGCCAGCTACTCGAACGCCGTCCTTAGAAAACTCACCAGCTGCCACCCATCCATGTACTTGTATGGAGTCTCGCCTAGCGTGTAATGGCCGCAGGGCAGCACGACGGCTTTGTGATCCAGGTTATGCCTTTTGAATTCCTCGACTACCTGCTCGGAGAATTCGGGCAAGAACGTCATGTCGTATTTCGCATAAATGATGAGCGAGCGGCGCGGCCAGCGCGAAAACTTGTCGAAGTAAACCATCGGGCTGACGGCTCGCCAAACATTGCGCAGGTTCTCGAGGTCAATGGCGGTTTCCAGGCCTTCGCGGATGTGGCGGGTCGATTGGCCGTGCCAGACTACGTCGGCGAAATAAGTCGAGGCGTGATTGAAGGCAGCTACTTGAATCCGCGGGTCGTGCGCGGTGGCGATAAACGCATAGCACGATCCCAGGCTCGTGCCTACGATGCCCAGGCGGTTACAGCCTTGCGATTCCAGCCAGTCGAGGCAGCAGCGTACGTCGATCACTCCCTGGCGGACGGAGTCGAGAGTGCGTCCGATGTTGGCGGAGACGGCATAGTCGGCGCGGTCGATTTCGGCGGGGCGGCGAATGTCGTGATAGGGCATGGACAGGCGCAGGACTGCAATGCCCATCCAGTTCAGCGCCCGGCACAGTGCGTTGTAAGAAATCGCATCGGCATTCCAGTGGGGTAAAAGCACGACGGCGCGGCGCCCGCGGGCAGGGAACCAGCGCGCGTTGACCAGATTATTTTCGGGAAAAGGCGTTGCCACCGGCGAGGTGAAGCGGAGAAAGTCGGCGTGGGTACCGCGGACTTTTTCTTCCAGGCGCGGGTCGGGGGCTTCGCGGGTGCTGAAGACCTGGACTTCGCGGTGTTCGAGGCGGAAATCGGTGGGCTTCTTGTAGGAGTAAAAATTGTCGCTGTCTTGGATGATGTGATCGTTGAAGCTGGAAAAATATTTGAGGAGATCGCCCGAGGTCTGGCCGGCGGGACCGCCGTTGCGGCCCGGCCAGTTGTGCGTCCAATCGAGGCCCCAATCGAGCGGACGGACTATGCGGTTGTTGTCTACCCGCGTGAGCTGGGTCTCCCAGTCGTACATCCATTGAGCGTAGCGCGAGGTCATCTATCTTCTAGAAATACAGCAATGGGGCGGGATTGGCGACTGGGGTTGGTTCAATGGCAGGATTTTGGCACTTAGCAGTCGGCACCGGGCATTCAGTTGTTTGCTGATGGCTGGCGGTTCAGAGATAAACTCGCGGCACTCTTTGCGACAGGCCGCAGAGAATTTCGTAGGGCACGCTTTCGCAGAGGCGGGCGAGTTCCACGGCGTCGACGGTCTTGCCGCTAGCTTTGCCGGTACCTTGCCCGATGAGGATGACTTCATCTCCAACGGCTACGCCGCCGATGTGGCTCACATCAACGATGGTCAGGTCCATCGAAACGCGGCCGACGACCGGCGCGTATTCGCCGCCTACGATCACTCGTGCCCGATTGGAAAGCAGGCGCGGATAACCGTCGGCGTAACCGACGGGCAGCACCGCGATGCGGCTCTGGGTCTTGGTCACGAATGTGCCCATGTAGCCAACGGCTTGCCCGGCGGCAACTTCTTTTACCGTCAGCACTCGGGTTTTCCACGAAAGCACGGGACGCAAGTGCAGGGCAGCGACCGCAGCGGTCTCGCCGCCTCGTGTGAATTCCAGCGAGTATCCGTAGAGCGCGATGCCGGGACGGACCATGGTCTTCCATGTATCGGGGCGCGCGCTCATGGCGGCGGAATTTCCCATGTGAACCAGAGGAGGGTTGAGGCCGTGATTTTGCAGGACCGCTAGCCCCTCTTCGAAGCGTTTCATCTGGCGCCGAGCGTCTTCGGCGTCCAGCACCTCGGCGGATGCGAAATGGGTGCTTACGCCTTCGAGATGCAGGTGCCGGCTCGCGGATAGCATCTCGCACAAATGCGGCAATGCTTCTCGCGGCGCGCCCAGACGGTTCATGCCGGTGTCGAGCTTCAGATGAACGGGCAACACGCTTTGCCGCTTTCGCGCCGCGCGTTCGAGCGACTCGATGTGCCAGGGTTCCCAGATGGTGGGCGTGAGGTTCTGGGCGACGATGGTGTCTTCTTCGCCCTTCCAGATGCCGGTCATCAGCAGGATGCGGGCCTTGACGCCAGCACCGCGCAGCGCGTGGCCTTCGGCGGCATCGGTTACGCCCAGCCACTGCGCACCCTCGGATTCGAGCGCGCGGGCGCACTCGACCGCTCCATGGCCGTAGCCGTCGGCCTTCACTACGGCGCAGATGGTGACTCCCGGGCCGACATGTTTCTGTACGGAGTGGAAATTGGCGGCCAACGCAGTTAAGGAAACTTCCGCCCAAGTTCGGCCGTCGAGAATCAACGAACGGCTCTCGGGCATCTTCGACAGATCCATTTTTGACAAACCCAGCTTCGACAAATCAGGGCGTGGCGCGTTCACATCACCGATTATAACGAGCGTGGCGCGCTGTTCTGTTAATCGGTGATACGAGTTTGTGACGTTAGTTTCCGACTTTAGCCGCCCGACAGCAGAAAGTTGACGGTGATGTCGGTCTCCACTTCGATCGGCTCGTTGTTCAGCAGATACGGGCGATAGCGCCATTGCTTGACGGCTTCGACCGCGGCCGGCGCTAGCATCGGGTGTCCGCGGACTACGACCAGATTCTCGATCGTCCCCGTCTTGCTGATGATGGCACGCAATTCGACCGCGCCCTGGATGCGCGCCTGGCGCGCCAGGGTTGGATAAACTGGCTGCACTCTGTGGAGGAGATTGGCCTCCGCTAAATGCGAAACCAGCAACGGCTTGGTCGCGACTGTGCGCACGGGGGCAACGACCGGCATGTCCCCGAAGCCGTCGAGTATGCCACTACGCGGTGTGCCGCCGCTTCCAGAACCTGTCCATGGCAGGTCGGGCGCTGATGAATCTGCGCTTGCTTCCGAACTCGCATCGTTGACGGGCGCAATGTGAAGAGGAATCGATGACGGCGCGACGATCTGCCCTGGGCGCCGCACGATCACCGTCGCATTCGCATGATGTCCACGTGCGGGTTGTGTTTCCGACTGTTCCAGCGGGGAAAAGGCCGCCGGCGCCGAGATCTGCAGCCAGCGCACCTCCGGCGGCCTGCCAACCCAGATCCACGAGATTGCCAGCAGCAAGCTCAGAGCAAGAGCCTGCATGGTGAAGGATGCGAGTGTGGTCCATCCGCGGCGGACGGACTGGTCCCATGCGCTTTCGAGTGAGCTGAACATGATGTGTGTCCTCCGATACGGGCCCGTTAGCTATACAGACACCTGCGGCGAGCGATTTGATCCCGTGCAGGAGGAGAAACGGCCTTGGCGATGACGCTCGGCGCTCAAATTAAGCAAGAAAAAGGACCGCGTTTGTACGCGGTCCTGATCAATCGGTTGGAACAGAAGTTACCTGAGCGGTGTCGTTATTTTTTCGGAGTCGCGGGCACCGCTGGTTTGGTTACCGGTTTCACGGGTTTGGTGGGCGAACTGCCCGCAGCGGGAGCGGGCACTCCGGATTGAACGTTGAACGCTTCGATCACGGGTTGCGTGATGTCGACGGCGGGCCCGTACCAGATCACGGGGCCGCGGGGCCACTGTTGGGAGGTGTCCAGAATCATGCCATAGCCGTTATCGCTGGCGTATTTCACGATGAGCGGAGCCATGACGGTGAGGATCTTATTTCCGATCTCGCCCTGCTGGGCCTGGAAATCTTCCTGCGCATCCTGCGTCGAGCGATCAAAACTCTTCTGCTTGGTCTCGACTTCTTTTACCAGCTTGTCGCGGGCGGCGTCGTTGAGCTTGTCCTGCTGAGCAGCAAGCTGCTTCTTCAGGCTGTCGATTTCGTCGGCCTTGGCCTTGAGGTCGTTCTGCTTGGGCTCAAATTTCTTGGCGAGCTCGGCGAAATCGCGCTGTCCCTGGTTGGAGAGGAAGATCGCCTGTTCGATGTTGATGGTGCCAACTTTGGTGCCCGTAGCCTTTGATGCTGCGGCAGCGGCAGCCGACGGAGAATCCGGCGCAGTGGCAGCGCCCGCGGCCGGGGCGGCTTGGGCCAGAGCGAAGAGGGAGAGGCCGAATACGGAGGCCACGGTGAGGCGCACGAATCTGTTGAGAATTAACTTGCTGGTTTTTGACTTGTAAATCGACTTGTAGATCATTGGGTGCTTTGAACTCCTTCGAATTTTTCGCAAATGCTGTAAGCTTTCAGCTCGCTGGGCTCAACGAAAACCGATCGTAACCCGAGCCTATCAGTCGTCAGGCCTGAGACACCGGCCTGACACGCAGAACTGAAACATGGACCTGGAAGCCGGCGCAACGAGCACGCTAGGCGCGGACTATCCCCGGCTCTGTTCACGCCGAAACGGCACAGCGTAGTGGTCAGGTGCGGACGCTCTGGATTATACGGAGGGTATGGGAACAGCGTCAAACGGCGTCGCAGTTCCGCACCAAAAGAAACTCTGATTCAGCGTCGACAACAGGTACACAGTGGGGAACGCGGAGGCCCCAAAGGCTTGGTCAGGGCGTCCTTTAATAGGTGCCCACGCCGTTCGCGTTGCGGATTCGAAACCAATCGTAAGGCATCTTGCTGCGGTTCCAGATCGCATCGCAACGCACTCGCAGGAATGCCTGCTGAATCCGGGTGACGACCTGCCAGTTGTCTCGGTTGCTGCGCGCGTCGCTGCGTTGCGCCCACATCTCGCTCAGTTGGCGCTGCCGCAACTTATTGTAGTCGCCGTCGTAGTTGCCGTATGGGCCGCCGTACCCGTACCCATCCTGTGCCGCTTCCATTTTGATCTGGTTGTGCTGGGCAATTCGGTTGTTGGCGTCGATGGCGGCGGAAAGAACCTCCGCTTGCTCGTCGTACCATTCGTGGAGGACGCGCTCGGTTTCGGCGGGATCGTGGGTACTTTTGAACTGGTGGATCGCGTCCAGCACGGTCTGGCTGTTATCGGGACCTTCCAGCGCAATCGCCGGGATGGGGCTCTTGCGCAGTGACATATCGTCATCCGCGAATACCCGCTTGGCCTTGTTCTTCGAGACGTCTTTATTCTTCTTGGCCGCGTCGGCGAGCGATGTCGGGGCGCTCTCGTCGTTGCTGGCAGTCTGTCCCAATGCCATCCCCGCAAACGGGAGAATCAGAATCAGCGCAAGTAACCACTTCCAAGGCATAAGTCCTCGTTACGGTAGGAAGATATTGGGGGAGACCACGATTTGCACACTTTTATGATACCCACCCAAAGACGAGCGCCAGTAGTTACTTCGACTATAGGACTATGGTGCCCGGCTTTTTACCGCTTCCGTCCGGGCTGAGTCATTTTTTTCTGGCCGCGGCCGTGACATGAGCTGCGTTCTGCATGCTCGCCATCAGCTCGGTCCATGTCCAATTTGTGGACCAGTACTGAGCCACGGTGCCATTGGGGGCAATTAAAACAATATCCATGGCGTGGGAAATCTGGTCGTTTTCCCCTTCGTAGCGAAGGCCAAATGCCTCGGCAAGGCGGCGCAGGTCTTTTGGGTTTGTGGTTGCGAAGTCCCAGTGAGAAAAGCCGCTCGCGTCGCCGTCCAAATACGCCAAGCCGTATTTGCGCAGGACGAGCGGAGTGTCATATTTCGGATCGAAGCTGATGGTCAGCAGATGAGTTTTGGCGTAGTCCTCGGGATTCTTCTTGAGTTCATTGTGAATTTGCGCAAATTGGCTGCTCAGGCGGGGGCAGAAATCGGGCATGGGACAGCGCGTGTAAATGAAGGTGACGAGCAAGGCCCTCCCGGCGAAATCCGAGAAGTGAATCTCGCGGCCATCCTGGTTGATGAGCGCTGCGTCGGGAACGCGCTCACCGGGCAGTACCATTTTCGGCACAACTGCGGGCGTTGACGGACGCGGAGACTGGCGGGTGATACGCACGTCTTCGAGCCAGTAGTCGCTTGGGTTTTTCCCAAACATGACTTCCGCCGCGATTTGGTCGCCGGGTTGAAGCTCCTGAACGACGGCTGGATCCTTGACGCGGTATGGCATGGCCATGGCGGGCATGAATCCGGGGATGTCGCCGTGGTTCACCGTGATCTCGTTCGTAGCTGCATTCTTGGCGACAACTTCGCCTTGCAGCGGATATTTCTTGGTGCGGTTGCAGCCGACGGATAAGGTGAGCAGCAGCACAACAGGCGTGAGCGCGAACTGCAATTTGGCGAGTCTCATCGATTTACTCCTTGTTGCTCCTTGGCGCTCAGTAGCGGAACCGATATCGCAGCTGCACGTAGATTTGGCGCGGAAGATTCCAGTGGAATCCGCCGTAGGTCACGCTGTCATCGTAGATCACGCGATGGTTGGTCAGGTTGAGGGCGGTCACGGAAGCGCTGAAGCGTTCGCCGAAATCCTTGCCCGCAGAGAGATCGAAGGTGGTGTGGCCGGGGAGATATTCGCCCGGGTAAGGCCAGCCGGCGACACCTTGTTGTCCGTTGTCGAATCCGGACCCGTAGTAAACGTTGGTGGAGGCGTAGGAGCGCCAGGGGAGGGTGACGTCGCCCCCGACGTTGAGTGTGTTGCGCTGGTCGTGATCGAGCGGGCAAAGGTACGGAAACGATCCGTTCGGGTTGGGCGAGCAGACATCGGTGTTATTCAGGCCGCCGGTGATGACGCCACCGGCCTCGGCAATCTGATTCGAGTAGGCGAGGTGAAGCTGGGCGCGATGCGCGATGCGGGGCGAGCGCAGGGTTAGTTCCCATCCCCGAATCAAGGCTCTCGTGTCCGTAAGCGGAAAGAAGATGTTGGAGGCTCCGATGTTGTTGTGGTCGAGAAAATTGGCGACATCGGTTTTGAAAGTGTCGGCGTCGAGAATCCATCCGTGGTAGGGGATGGTGACTCCGAACTGATGTTCTTCGTCGCGCTCACCGTGGAGCGTCTCAAACGCGCAAGCGTACGCTTGCTGGTCGCAGAGGGATGCCAGTTGGCCGGAAACGGTTTCGATGGGCGGCGCTTGATAGTAGTGTCCGTAGAAAGCGCGGAATGTCCAGCGGAGTTTGGGGATGGTGACGGTGGCGCCGAAGCGGGGGCTGATGGCGGACTCGGAGATGGGTGCCTCGGGCGAGCCGGCCGGAAAATTGCCTTCGGAGAAACGCGTGGGGCGCAGGCCGGCAGAGAGAGTCAGCCAGGAAAAGGGATTGAATCGGTCGTCGATATAGAAGGCCTCGAGATTGGCGGTCGGGCTCTCACTGATGTTGAAGGGCGAGTTTCCGCTGCCGTCGTTGAAGATGAGGCCGAAGGTCTGGCTATCGTGCTGGTAGAAGCTGAGGAACCCCACCTGCAAATCGTTCATCTTGTAGTTGGCGGCGAAGCTGGCTTGGCCCCCGACATAGGTGGAGCCCCGGTTTTCGGTGGTGGCGATGGGAGTATCGTTGGGATTGCTGGCGTAGTCTCCGCTGTTGTAGTGGTAGAAGGGAGAAACCGTGGTTAGCAGATGGGAATTGAAAGTGTGAAGCCACGTGAAGAGCACGCCAGTATCGAGTTCGGTTTGGTTATCGCGAACACCGTAGCTGGAGTAAAGCTGGTTCTCGATATCGTTGGGATTGGGATCGTAAGGGATCTGATAATAGTCGCGGCGGAGAGACGTCATCAGGCGAAGCTGGTTCGATGGGTCAACATTTAAGATGAACGACCCGAAGCCGCCGACGCCATTCACGGCATCGTGCACAACCTGGGGAACCGGCGGCTGCAGGCCGAGATTGCTGCGATTGGCATTGACGCTGGCGTAGTACGCGAAGCGGTCGGTATGACTGCCGAAACTGAAGAGGTCGTCGGTCTGGTAGAAGTCTCCGGCGGTGACGGTGAGCTCGGCTTGGTTATTGCGCTCGAAGCCGGTGCGGGGCACGACGTTGAAAACTCCGTAGGTGCGGTCGCCGAACTCCGCGCTATAGCTGCCGCGATTGACTTCGACGTAATCCAGATCCTTGGGATCGAACTGCGGCCCGAGATTTTGCGCAATAGCGGTGTTGATGATCGGAATACCGTCGAGGAGCCATGTGGTCTGGTGGCCGCCGCGCATGTGGAGCATGTCGTGGGTGACATAGGCTCCGGGGACGTAGTCGGTGATCATCGCCATGCTGTTGGTGCCGTCGGCTCCGGGAGTGCGCTCGATGTCGAGACGGCTGATGAGCGTAGTGGGAGTGAAGCTGTCGGTGGCGACGACGGCGGGCGTGTCGGAGACGAGGACCTTTTCGTTCGCCATGGCGACCTGCAACTGAAAATGAACCACCGGCACAGATCCCGAGATGACGATGACATTTTGCGCAGTTTGCGCGAAGCCTTGACTGGCGACACTGACGGAGTATTCGCCGAGCGGAACAGCGTTGAGTTGAAACTGGCCGCTGGCGTCGGTGGTGACGCTCTTGGACCACTCCGACGATTTGGCCTTGAGCATAACCATGGCGTCTTGAATGGGGCGATGCTGCGGGTCGTGGACAACACCGCGAACGGCCCCGTAATCGTTGGCGAAGGCGGCGGAGGTAATGAAGAGCAAAGTGGCGAAGGCGAGCAGTTTGAAGAGAGTCATGTCTTGATAAGTCCTTTGTGATTGCCGGCGTACCGGGCTGAACGGAGCTACGGGTTGCCAGCAAACGACACTTGTCGGCGCCAGCCCGAGGCTCGGATCAGAACTTTATTTCAGGGTTCGGGACGAGGACTCGCTGCAGGGCGGGGCGCGGGCCGAATCTTGGCGGGAGACATCGCTGGAGCGGAGAACCGCGTCTGGTGACGGGCGAGCTAGTTCAATCGCGAGACTGATAAAAGTCGGCAGACTGGCGGTGGGCCGTGTCCACTCAGAAGTTGTAGCGCCGCAGCAGCAGTGGTGACGACAGCAGTCGCCATCATTTCCGGTGTGAAACGATGCCCCCGACTCTCCGGGCTGCGGCGGATTCGAGTGCGCCATCGCGTGATGGCATGGCATCGCAGGCTGTCCGGTCACAGCTTGTCCAGACATGGGCCGGCGCATGCACTGCATGGCCTGCGGCAGGGCAGCGCAAGGCATCGCCATCGGCCCAAAGGCCGGGACGAGCATCACCAACAGCAAACATCTAGCCGCCCAGCGGTAAGCTCCCCACATTTGCGGAACAGCATAACAGAAAGCCAGTTCCCGGTTCCCAGTTCTCGGTTCTCAGCAAAACCGGTGCCATTGGGAACTGAGAACTGGGAACTGGGAACTGGTTCCGGTACCATTTCCTCGTGCACGGTCTCGCGGAGCGATTATTGAAGACAATCCGGAAGCAGAATTCGATTCGGGCGGGCGACCGCGTGGCAATTGCGGTTTCTGGCGGGGCGGATTCCGTGGCTTTGCTGGTTCTGCTGCTGGAGTTACGGGCCGAGTTGGGAATTGTGCTGTCGGTGGCGCACGTCAATCACAAGCTGCGTGGCCATGAATCGGACGCGGACGAGCAATTTGTCGCGAAACTGGCGCGGAAGCACGAACTGGAACTCCATGGTTGTGACGCGCCCGTGGATGGTCGTGCGGGCTTGGGCATCGAGGCGGCGGCGCGCGAACTGCGCTACGATTTTTTTCGCCGGCTGGCGCGAGAAGGGCACGTCAAGAAGATTGCGACAGCGCATACTCTCGACGATCAGGCGGAGACGATTCTGCTGCGCATTTTTCGTGGCACGGGCATTCGGGGACTCGCGGGCATTCATCCGCGGATCGTCTTCAAACAACAGGGAAGCGCGCTGGGCGAGGTTGTGCGCCCCCTGTTGGGTTTTCGACGCGCCGCACTGCCGGAGTTTCTTCGCGAACGCGGGCAGGTCTGGCGGGAAGATTCGTCGAATCTGGACACTGTTTTTCTTCGCAATCGCGTGCGGCACCGGCTGTTGCCCATCATCGCGGAAGAATTTGGCGAAGCCGCCATCGAGCACATGGGGGAACTGGCGGAGATCGCGCGGGCGGAAGAGGAGTGTTGGGAACCGAGTACCCAGTACCCAGTATCCAGTACCCAGTACACGGCATTTTCTGCGTCTCGGGCGAAGTTTGATGTGGGACGGTTGTTAGCGCTTCCCTTGGCGGCGCAGCGGCGGCAGGTGCGTGCCTGGCTCGAGGCGAATGCGCCGGACTTGAAGATTTCGTTCCGGCTGATCGAAGGCGCGCTGGATTTGGCTGGCGAACCAGCGGGCAGGAAAATGGAGATGTCGTCCGGGTGGAACCTTCGGCGCGGGCGGCAGGAACTTCTACTGGAATCGGAAGCCTACAAAGGGAGGGAGGCGGCCGCGGATTATCAGTACAAGTTACCGGTGCCGGGCGCGGTGGAGATTCCGGAACTGAGAGTTCGCATCGAAGCCCAAGTCATCGATACCGGTGAATTTCCCGAGCGGGAGCGCGGGCAGTTGCTGAACCTGGAACTCATGCCGGCGGAATTTCTGATTCGGAACTGGCGGGCAGGAGATCGTTACTGGCCGGCACATACTTCGACGGAAAAAAAGGTAAAGGAGTTGCTGGGCGATCGGCATGCGACCGGGGCCCGGAAGAAGCTCTGGCCGGTCGCGACGGCCGAAGGATGCGGACTGGTCTGGGTGCGCGACTTTGCGGCACCGGCGGCCTTTCAGGCCCCGCCAGGGGCTGCTCAGGCGATTTGGATTCGGGAGATTGGTCTATGATGTACCATGCGATGGATGAGATCGGGAATGCAGAAGTCAGAGGTCAGATTGCAAAGGTGAAAATCCGCGCCGTAACCTCTTTAATCTGACCTCTTACCTTTGACCTCTCACGCTGGAGGCGCCACTTCCGCTATGAACGCTTTGCCGAATGCCGGGTTGCGCCAGGTCATCTCGGCCGACCAGATTCAGAAACGAGTCCGGGAACTGGGTCGTCAGATTTCCGACGACTATCGCGGCCGCACGGTGGTCGCGCTCGGGATTCTCGAGAACAGTTTCCTCTTCATGGCCGATCTGGTGCGGTCGGTCGATGTTCCGGTCACGTGCGCCTTTATCAAGCCGATCTACAAGCAGAGCAAGCAGGGCGAATCTCCACTGCTTGAGATTCTCTTTAGCCACGAACTGGCCATTGCCGGCAAGCATGTGCTGCTGGTCGAAGGACTGGTGCACTCGGGCGTGACCAGCGAGTTTCTGATGAGCGACCTACGCGGGCGGGGCGCCGCTTCAGTGAAACTGGTGACGCTGCTCGATCGCCAGTCGGCGCGCCGGGTGCAATTGCAGCCGGATTATTTCGGGTTTCTGGTGGATGATGCGTATCTCTGCGGCTATGGGCTGGGCAGTGCGGAGCAGACGGGGCGGAATCTGCCGTATGTGGCAGCAACGAC
>Ga0302194_10002620_pt1 | contig 11422 bp, 9 predicted proteins | sample II_Bog_N1_1_FD_200227 | JGI IMG/M metagenome (GOLD analysis project Ga0302194, IMG submission 200227) | Peat permafrost microbial communities from Stordalen Mire near Abisko, Sweden - II_Bog_N1_1 | ecosystem: Environmental > Terrestrial > Soil > Wetlands > Peat | place: Sweden: Abisko, Stordalen...
GACAGTGATATTGACCGTTTGTTCATGATCTGCCCAAGCCGCAATTTGCATACAAGCGGTTTCCAGAACCCAATTACCCAACGGTAGAATCTGCCCAGTTTCTTCAGCCAACAGGATGAACTCGCCAGGCGCCAGGATACCGCGGCTAGGGTGTTTCCATCGGATGAGAGCTTCAGCGCCAACTATGCAGCCGCGGTCCACTTGAGGTTGATAGTAGAGCAAGAACTGGTTCAGTCTGATCGCCTGGCGGAGGGCCTCCTCCATGGTGGCGCGTGCATTGACGGCAGCTTGGAGTGCAGGGGCAAAAAACCGAATCGTATTGCGCCCAGCGGCCTTTGCCTGATACATGGCAAGCTCGGCCTTTTGCAAGACGTCATCGACGTTTTCAAGATGATCCCAAAAGACGGTGATTCCGATACTTGAGGTGCTGAGACATTCGCGGCCATTGAGCATGTAGGTTTTGCCAACGGCTGCAAGAATCTTTTCGCCAACGGCCTTTGCTTCAGCCGCAGCGGACTCAGAGTGCTCGTTCAGCCCTTCGAGCAACACCACGAACTCGTCTCCACCCAGCCGCGCAACAGTGTCGACATCGCGGAGGGATCCGGTAATTCTGTGCGCAACTTCCTGCAGAAGTAAATCGCCGGTGTGATGGCCAAGCGTGTCGTTCAACGTCTTGAAGTTATCGAGGTCGACGAACAGGAGCGCCACCATGCGGCCAGTTCGGGAGCTTGTGTTGAGGGTCTGGAACAACCTATCCAAGAGAAGGCGGCGATTGGGCAACCCTGTCAACGGGTCATAGAAAGCGAGCTGCCTGATCTCGACTTCGGCTGCCTTGGCATCGGATATATCCTTCACGACGCAGAGAACACAAGAGGCGCCTTCAATCTCAATGACCGATGCCGACATCAGCGCCCAGAATAGCTCTCCGTTGCGTTTTGTGAACTGGGTCTCAATATTCCGGATGTCCGCATGTTGGCTCAGCACACCTTCTAAAGTCTGAAGGAATCCCTGGCCGGGCAGAATGTCGAATTCTGCAAACGATCGTCCAATCACGGCGTCGTATTCAAAACCCACAAGACTGAGGAATGCCTGATTGACATCGATGAAAGTCCAATCGCTCATGCGAGTGATCATGACGCAATCAAGGCTTGTTTGGAATACGGTGCGGTACCGGGCCTCACTTTTCCGCAGTGCATTCTGAGCCTTAACCAAACATTCTTCCGCTGCCTTCCAGACGTTGATGTCTTCGACGAGAGCGATTGAGTGAAGGGCGAGTCCCTCAGCGTTTCGTTGCGTGGAGACTGTTACCTTTACCCAGCTCAAACTGCCATCTTTGCGGATGTAGCGTTTCTGCCACGCTGAAGCACCAAACGTGCCGTTTGCCATTTGTTGGAGCGCGTTTTCAGTTGCGGCGAGGTCTTCCGCGACTGTGATCTCTAGGACCGTCAATCCGGGGACCTCTTCGATGGGATATCCGACGATCTCGGCGAAGCGGGTATTACACCGGATGAACTTACCATCGAAGGAGCAATGAGCGATGCCGACCGCAGCCTGTTCGAACGTCGAACGGTAGCGGCTCTCACTGTCACGAAGCTGCATTTCCGCCCGCTTTCGCGCGGTGATGTCTTTAATGATGCCCCGCATCTTCATAGGTCGCCGGTCTGCATCAAACTCGAGTGTTCCTATTCCGTGAACCCAACGCTCCCCATGGTCGTTGTGTCGAATGATTCGGTATTCTTTTTCAAATGCATTGCAATTTCCAACTACTTCCCGCGCGAAATAGCCCACCATCCGCGACCGGTCGTCTGGGTGGATCAGAGCGGTCCATCCGTCCACTGTGCGATCGTATTTGGCGTCTATTCCAAAGAGGTCGTCCAGTACGCACGAACTTGTCCACAGCCCTGCGTGAATATCCAGGACATAGCAACCAAATGCCCCGAACATCTGTGCATCTTTCAGAAAGTCGCCATGCTCTCGAAGAGATTCCTCCACACATTTGCGCTCGGTGATGTCTTCAGTGAACCCCTCGTAGTAGAGAAGTTGTCTATCGGCGGCGCTGACTTTTCGGCAACTGAGCGAAGTCCAGACTATTCCCCCATCTTTTCGTCTAATCTCGCACTCGAAGCGTCGAACGGAACCATCCAGATCGAGTTTCTGAAGGAATCTGGAACGCTCATCCTGATGGACCCACGTTATCTCAGCGATATTGTCAGCCCTCGACAGGATCTCATCACCGGAATCGTAGCCTAGCATCACCGCCAAAGCACTATTCGCAGCGAGGAACTTACCCTCAAGGGATACTTGAAACATTCCCTCCATCGCTCCATCGACAATTCGGCGATATTTGTCTCCTGCTTCCTGAAGCTCGCGGTCAAACCGCCTGCCCGCGCTGATGTCTCGGGAGATGGCAGAAGCACCGACGACCTCACCTTCTGAATTTCGGATTGGTGAGATGCACAGGGAAACCTCAATTGGGGTGTTGTCATTTCGCTCGCAGGCCGGGTCGAAGGGACGGACATTGGGTTGCTCGTATACGAATTGTATGATTCCATTCGAGTCAGTGATGATGGCGCCGTCGGCTTGATCTGCTTCTGTAGCCATCCCGATCGGTTCCATCGATCCGATTTCCCAGCCCACTGTAAGCCTCGATCTTGCGTTATCCATCGAGTAAGTATCGGCAAATATGCCAGGTTCGTTTAGCCCCTAAAGGTTTCTATCCGCTCTGAAGCGAGACGGTAAATGGTGAATGGAGGTGCACTGTTCGCGTCCCGGTACGGTGACATATTGTGTTGCATAAAGTCCGACACCCAGTGATGGCCATCGTACATTTCAATATGGCCAAACGGATGTTGGCTTGTCTTATCAAATACGACGACATCACCAACCTGTGGAATGTACGAGTCCTGTGAGATGGTTTGTGCCCCATGCCTCAGCAGGAAGGGGCCATAGTCTCCGGCATCCCCTGATTGAGGACGATCCGCGGTGTTAAGACCCGCAGCCTCCATCCCCAATCGACAATACATTGCGCAATGATGAGTTGAGCGGGTGAGTGCGTGCGCATCCATCCAATTGGAAAGCTCGTTCTTATTGAATGTGCCGGAGGCGTTTGGCGCAATGGCGAGGCTTCGATCGGGAGCGGGCGCTTGCGCGGCGCTTTCTATCTGCTGTGCTCTTGCATCTGGTGCTCTCGCCTGGAGTGCCTGGCTACTCTGCGGTTCGTTAAGCATTGAGCTAGCTGTGGACATCGCCCGAGTTGGCCTGGACAGAGACATGATCCGGCCGATTGCGTCGCTGTTGTACGTTGCTCCCAGGCCGCGAGAATCGAAGTTGGCTTGCGATCCCTCGTCGCCAGCATCCACATCGAATGGATTGTTCGATCCGCCGATCTCGGGACATTGCCCGTCTGAGATTCCCAGGGCCGTTTCAAACAAAAGCGCGAAGGTGGCTTCCGCGCCATCGTCATTGGCGAAGATGCCGCGAACTGCGCGCAGGTCCGCAACGTCGAACGGGAGGCTCAAACTTAGTTGTCCGGTGTGCATCGTTCTCTCTTGTCGGGTTTATTGCAAGCGGATCGTTTTGCAAATTGAAGCGTAAAGTCCGCGAGTGGACACTCTGCATCCCATGGAGTCATGTGAGGGCGTCCAGTTTGGCGTTGAGGTTGTTCTCCGCGTTCTGGACGCTTGATCCGCTTGCGCTGGTCCCGGGTGGGCTTGGTACAGAGGCAACATAGCTGTCCCCCATTTCTACGACGCTTCCTGAATAGCTTTTTCCGGATACTGTTGGGGAATAGGCCACAGCCAACGCTGACACGGAACTGCTTGGAGAGATCTGGATTTGTGCCGGGGAAGATGCTGCGGTGCTTGCGGTTGCCGGGCCGTGTGATGAAACGTCGTGCGCGGTGTACGGAGCGGCTGCGGAGGACGATGAGAGTGCCGGTTTGGGTGGGCGTGGAGGCGTCGCCGCACCCGTGGTGGAAGCACTGACCTCTGCGATGGCGCTTATCTGCATGATCCCCTCCGATATTTGCCAAGTGAACCTTGTGAAATCGACTATCGGCATATTTTGCCTACTTGTTCAATCCTCTCTCAGGCGCGGAAGGGTTATCCATGTCAAGGCACACGCGATGTGTCTTCGCTGTCTGGTCGTCCGCAGCAAGGATCGGGCTGTATTAGCGCTGCATGAGAGAGCGCGGTCGATCAAAGACCAGGATTCGAGTTTTGGCTCGACTGGTCGTGGCGACTTGCATGCATTCGGCTTAGCTCTTGACAAGTTTGATTTGAGCACGAGGAGGGCCTACAAGACCGAGACGGTTCATCGAATTCCATGCCAAGGAGAGATGGTCTCCGAATTGCACACTAAGCAATAGAAGACGTTAGGCTCTCATGGTCGGAGAGCAATCGAGTGGCGACAAACGAAGGGACTTCTCACTCGCAGCGCCGGAGCGAATTCATGGAGCCGTCCGTGACCAACCGATGACCAGTCGCGGCGCTTCGCCACGCAGTATGGTTTTCGGTTGCCGATAGACATTAGGAGCCAAGGCATAGGGCATTGCTGAATGATCGGGCTAATCAGACGGGAGTTCCCCCGGCTCTGCCGGGTAGGCCGTAAAACTTTGAGAATTCCGGGAGTATTCCCTCGGCTGTTGCTTTGGTGTTGTCGAAGCTCCTTGTCGAACGAGCTCCATGCTGTTGCAGTTGCTTTTGCTTTTCACCGGTTGCGATCAGGCCCCTTTGAGGGGCCAGCAACCGAAAGCCTCCGGCTCTGCCGCATAAGCGCTAACTTGTTTTGGAGAATTCCTGTTCTTGCGATTTGCGCTTGCGAGGCGCTTCCGCTAAGCCTTTAGCGATCTGGCTCCAGTTTTCCAGCATGTCGCTCAGAGCAAGGGCCGGTTGGATCGCTGCGGTAATTTGGTGAAATGCAAATGAAAACTCACGCCATCGGCTGGGAGGTCGCTTGGTGTGCCAATGGGTATCCCCAGGGGGAAATGGCACGAGCGTGCTGGATGAGTTTCTCGGTGAGTAGAGTGACGAACAGCTTTCCATAAAGCCAGGCTTTGGCGCTGTCTTGATCGTATTTAGGCAGGTGGCCCAGCTGGGCGATTTGCTTAAATCGTTTGAAGACCAGTTCTATTTGCCAGCGAAACCGGTAGTGGTCAAGAACCTGCTGTAGGGAAAATTCCGACGCGGGAAAAGTTGTCAAAACCATAACATATCGCGCATAGACCAAGGTTTCAGGTTGCAGTTGGGTGCCGTGCTTCGAAGCATAACGCCTGAGCTTCTTCTGGGCCAGTGCGATGGCCGTTTGACTCTTGCGAACCACGCATAGCCGAGCTGAAACCGGAGCATTGTCTTCGTAGGGAACCAAGACCTCCCATTGCTTCGTCTGCCCCGTTGCGGCGATCGATTTCAATCTTTCCAACAAGCCAAACTTAGATCCATCGGGCGCCTGCAAGAGGATGCCGTCCGGGTTGAGTCGAACCGCAAGGTAAGCTTTTTGGCTGGCAGCATAATGGATTCCACTCGCATGACAGTAACCGCGGTCGACAATAACGTAATCTCGGGGCTTTAAGGGAAATTGACGCAGCGATTCACCATTTCCCTTTCCCTCCGCCGCGGTGATCTTGAAATGATCGCAAACCAGTGTGGGCCATTGCAGACTGTAGTGAATGCGCCATTGACTGCCCGTCTTTCCTGGCTCCTTGACTACCGTCGCATCGATCAACCGTAGGGTTGAAACGGACTTCGATTCGGTAATCAGACCGCGTTCTTCAAATAATGCACAACAGAGCCGATACAGCCATTCCTTGCTTTTGCGCAGCCGTTTGAGCAAGGCTACGTCGGAAAGTTCCGCGATCCTGGCCTGCCGAGCCCTCACCACGGTCTCTCGCATGGAAAAGCCGCACCCCAAGTGCAGCAAGAGCGTGCGCATATAGTTTTCTTCACCTTTATCCTGACGTAACCCTTTAAGCGCCTCAGTCACTTGCCCCAGCTCTTTCCAGTTCGGCGGAAAGAAGGAAAGCAGGAGTTTCCAATCCTCATTCGCTGCATTGGCGGTCGTCATGCATCCAACGATATCAAAAGTCAGGCGGCCAATGCAACAAACAAGTTAGCGCTTATGCGGCTCTGCCGGAGGATACTTACTTGCGGTGGTGGAAGGGCTGACAAAGTGCGAAGCCAAAGAAGATGAACAATCGGCTGCTTTGGTGCAAATAGGAAATCGAGAACGAATTAACCGAGACGGGAGAACAAAGTGGACCAATTGCAACCGATGAATGGATTCGACGAAGTGTCAGAACTTGAAGCGATCTTGATAAAGGACGGCCATGACGAAGTGCGGCGCGAGATCGTGCATTTGCAGGCCACGCTCAAAGCGTTGGCCGCATTGCTCCCACACCCAGACAGGCAATGATGAATTAGGGAAAGGGCCGGCCGGCATCTCTCTCATTCTCTTGTGGCGAGAACAGTGACCCAGAAATGACCCGCTGCGCATTGAAAAGCGAGCCTTTCGAGAACCTGGGACCCACAGACACGCACATCATAGTCGTTGCCCTCCATGACAGTGGGCATGGAAAGGCGCACACCTGCTGCCATGCCACTCTTCAAATTCCCTCCAATCATGTTCGCTAATTCGCCGATGACGTCGCGCACGTCGTCATCCACAGCCTCGGGTGGGTCCATGGCGAGAATAAAGCCTGCGAACTGGCAAGCCTGATGCCGGTTGCATTCGAACAACACCGCACCGTTCCAAGCGCCCGTGAGATGGACGAAGGACGTCAATCGGTCGCCATGAGAAGTAAACGGCGCATCGCTTTCGGACACTTCCAGGCCCATCATCGTCGTGAATACAGACTTCACAATTCCCGCCAGCATATCTAAGCTCACTTCGGTTTCCATCAGCATCCTCTCATCGGGCGACATACACTGTCGTGTTGCCTATTGTTCTTTTTTCAAACCATTCGTCAACGGCGAAGGCCGTCTCGGCGCCGCCCAGAAGTAGCCAGCCACCTCGAAACAGGGTGCTATGTATTTCTTTCATGATGTTCAGCTTGGTTTCGTTGTCGAAATAGATCATGACGTTGCGGCAGAAGACCAGATCGAAAGGCCCCAGCGTGCGCATGCTATTGCGCAGATCTATGGTTTCAAATCGGGCCATCTGGCGCACCTGATCACTCAACTGCCAGTCCATCCCGGAACGGCGGAAATGCCTTACCAGGAGCGCTGCCGGCAGTCCCCGGTTTACCTCAATCTGTTGATAGGTGGCGGCCTGGGCACGCTCCACGACCTTTGAAGAGAAGTCGGTTCCGAGGATTTGAATATTCCAGCTCTGGAATCCTTCTTCAAGGAGCATCATGGCCAGGCTGAAGGCCTCTTGACCAGTGGAGGATGCGGCGGACCAAAATCGCAGTTTCCTTGCCGGTCCACGCTCTTCTTTCAGCCTGGGTAACAAGACGGTTCGTATGGCTTCATATTGGGCCGGGTCGCGAAAGAAGTAGGTTTCGTTCGTTGTCATGGCCTCCGCAATCTGGTGGCCTACTTCCGCGTCGTCCCTGGAATGGAGCTGCGCGCACAAGTCGTTGATGGTGCCGAGGCTGAGTTGCTTGACGAGATTCGCAAGGCGGCTTTGGAAGAGGTACTGCTTGCTGTCATCCAGCACAATGCCAACCTGGGAATAGACATACTTCTGAAGAAATCGGTAGTTCTCCGAGCTGATGTCCGTCACTAACGTTTGAGTCCCCAATTGACTTCCTCCTAACCTCTAGTCGTCCTTCGTAGAATCTCTGGCACGACTTCATCTATCGACAGCACGCGGTCGGCAAGGCCGGCATTCACCACAGCTCCCGGCATGCCCCAGACAACACTGGACGCCTCATCCTGAGCAATTACGCTGGCCCCGTGCGCTTTTAGAATCTCCGCACCATGCAAGCCATCCTGGCCCATACCCGTTAGAACGACGGCCAGGACTGCCCCACCGTATACTTCTCCTGTCGAAGCGAAGAGCGCATCAACCGCGGGGCGGCATGAATTTTGGCGGGGCGATTGGTCGAGGATCACTCGTGCGGAACCGCCATAGGAATCCAACTTCATGTGAAAATCTCCAGGCGCAACCAGAATTGTTCCGGGCTCAACCGGGTCGCCATGGCTTGCTTCCTTCACTCGCAATTGGCAGGTGGTGTTCAACCTTTCCGCGAGCAGCCGGGTGAACAATGGCGGCATATGTTGGACAACAAGGATAGGCAGCAAAAAACCAGCCGGTAGCCTGGGAAGGATTGCTCCCAGAGCGGTCGGCCCACCTGTCGAGACTCCAATCACCACCACTTTGGGCTGCAAACTCCTCATTTGCAGGTTTGGCGGGTCCGGGAAATCTGAATGAGCTTTCGAGAATCGTCCCGCTTCTGGGCGTGGCGCAACTCCCTTCAGAGTTGGAAAGCGGAAGAACTGCTTGATCTTCGGGATCATCTCGTCCCTCAAGCGGACCATGGAACGATCAAGCGAGCCCTCGTTGGAGACCTTGGGCACGTAGTCGTCGGCTCCGAGAGTCAACGCTTCCAGCGTCTTCGCGGCTCCACGCTCGGTGAGCGTGCTGAACATGATCACCCGCAGTTGGGGATAATCGCGCCGTACGCGCCGCAACATCTCCAGTCCGTCCATATCCGGCATCTCGATGTCCAACGTGATCACGTCCGGATTGAACTGAGGGATGCGCTGCAATCCGATGGCGCCGTTGGAGGCAGTCCCTACGATCTCAAGCAATGGATCCTGCTCGAGCGCGAGAACGACCAGTCGCCGAATGACCACTGAGTCATCGATCACCATGATTCGAATTCGTTCGCCGGGCTGGAGCAATCGCTGGTTCAAGACGCTCATGTCTACTCCCCTGCGAACGACGGGATGCCGAGAAGTTCCAGTTTTTCCTTGAGGATGCTCTTCGTGAAGGGCTTCATCACATACTCATTGGCCCCTGCGTCCAAGGCCGACGCCATTTGAGCCAACTCGGTTTCGGTGGTAACCATAATCACTTTCAAATGGCCATACTCGGTGTCCTGGCGCAGGCGCTTGACCAGTTCCAGTCCGTTCATCTCCGGCATGTTCCAATCGGCCAGCACCAGATCTACCGCGGCATGCTCGGCTTCGAGCACATCCAGAGCCTCTCGACCATTGGACGCCTCGCAGACCTCATATCCCAGTTCAAGTAGGATTCTGCGGATAATCATGCGAATTGTTTTGGAATCGTCTACAACGAGGGCCTTGCTCATTCTTGATCTCTTTTCGCTTGTTTTGGGATAGCCCGGCGGAGCGGGCTACCCCTCCGCCGGGCTGCGTCTCAATCCTTACAAAGGGTCAGAACGTGAACTTCGAAACGGAAGCCTGTAGCCGGACTGCCATCTTGCTCAACTCAAGGGATGCCGTCTTGGTGTCATTCGCTCCCTGCGTCGTGTTCTTTGCCGAGGTGGCAACACCGCTGATGTTCTTGGCGATGTCGTTGACGCCCTGTGCTGCTTCGGTTACGCTGCGGCCGATTTCGTTGGTCGTCACTGTCTGTTCTTCGACCGCCGAGGCGATGCTGTTGGAGATGTCGTTGATCTGGTTGATAATTGTGCCAATCTCCTCGATCGCCGTGACGGCGCCTTTGGTGACGCCCTGGATGGCCTCGATCTTCTGGCTGATTTCCTCGGTGGCCTTGGCAGTCTGCTTGGCGAGTTCCTTGACCTCGTTCGCCACCACCGCGAAGCCTTTACCAGCTTCACCGGCGCGTGCAGCCTCAATGGTTGCGTTCAGTGCCAGTAGATTGGTTTGCTGCGCGATCGAGGTAATCACCTTGATCACGTTGCCGATCTCCTGGCTGGATTGGCCAAGTTTCTTCATGGTTTCGTTGGTGGTCTGGGCTACGCTGACCGCGTTTTTGGCGACGCGCGCCGAGTCGTTGGCGTTCTTCGAGATTTCGCGAATCGAGGCTTGCATCTCTTCCGATGCCGTGGCTACCGAAGCCACATTCCTGGAAACCTGCTCGCTTGCAGCTGACACGACGTTAGCCTGAACAGCGGTCTCTTCCGCGGTGCTTGCCATGCTCTGGCTCACTGCAGTCAGCTCTTCGGAGGACGAGGCCAGCGTGCTGGCGTTCTCGGCCGTAGCCTTGAGCGGCTCCACAATCGCTTCCAAGGTTTGATTTACGCCCTGGACAATCTTGCGGTAGTCTCCCAAGTGCCTGCCGGCGTCGATGCGCGTCCCAACGCGGCCTTCAGAGGCAGCTTTGGCGAGCATGTCGGTGTCGTCGATCAGCTTGTTGATGTTCGTCTTCAGCAAAAGCAGCCACTCGTGAATCTGATCCTGATCTGAAGCTTTTGCGACCGATGCGCTCAGGTCTCCGTTGGCAACCTTTGTAATGAATGCGACAAGATCGGTCAGCCAGCCATGGACGCCATTAATGGCATTCTTCATCTTCTCGTGATCGCCCTTGCAGGCAATCTCGACCTTCTCGCGCAGATTGCCGCCGCGGATCAAAGCGAGGACCCGGTTGCCTTCGCCGATGGGCAGCAGGATCGCATCCAGCATGTCGTTGACGCTCGTGACGATTCCAGCGAATGCGCCCTGGAACTGGGCGGGATTGCCGCGTTCAGTGAGCAGTCCTGCATGGGATGCCGCTGTCAGGCTCCCAAGTTCTTTCTGTAACCCTTGCAACACGGCAGCCACGTTGTTGATCGCCTGCTTCATCTTTTCGTGGTCGCCGTTGTAGGTTTGCGAGATCGACTCGTCGATCTTGCCTGAGGAGATCTGCGCCAGCACCCGGTTGCCTTCACCGATCGGGAGCAGGATGGCATCCAGAATTCGGTTCACGCCCTCGATCACGTTACGGCTATTCCCTTCAAACTGCTCTGACCTTCCGCGCTCAGAGAGGCGGCCTTCGTGCGAAGCCTGAACCAGCCGGGCGATCTCCTGTTGAAGGCGATCATCGTCCTTGGCCTTGGAAGGGTGAATCGCTGGACGGTCCAAAACGGCGGCGCCGCTGGACGAATTTCGGCCGGACGGTACCTGCCGAGCGTTTTTTGACTGGATTGCCATCTCTTTGCTCCTGGCAACATCTCTGTTGCTTTTCTGTGGCGCTACCGGCGCCTGGTTATCCTGCTCAACTTGATATGCGAAAGTCGAAGGGCTCTCGCCGAAAGCGGAATCGAATCATTCACTTCGTGGTTGGCAATGCCTTGCATCTGGCACTAATCTGCCCTCCCAATGGCGAGGTCCACAGTGCGTTCCTCATCGAGGACCAAGAGCAGTCGGTCCTGCAATTTGTAGACACCGCGGATCAGCTCCTTCGCAGCGGAGTCAAGGTTTTCAGGCGGCCGCTCGTAGGTGGCCGCGTCCATGTCCAAAACATCTCCGATTTCGTCGACCAGCAGGCTCACGGCACCATCAACAGTGCGAACCAC
>Ga0302194_10002627_pt1 | contig 11417 bp, 10 predicted proteins | sample II_Bog_N1_1_FD_200227 | JGI IMG/M metagenome (GOLD analysis project Ga0302194, IMG submission 200227) | Peat permafrost microbial communities from Stordalen Mire near Abisko, Sweden - II_Bog_N1_1 | ecosystem: Environmental > Terrestrial > Soil > Wetlands > Peat | place: Sweden: Abisko...
CAAACGCAGCGGAAAGACGAAGACGCGGTGAAATAAATCCTGGCGGAATTTGCCATCGCGCACTTGGGCTTCGAGGTCGCGGTGGGTGGCTACTACGACGCGCACATCGACAGTGATGGCGCGCTCGCCGCCGATGCGTTCGACTTCGCTTTCTTCGAGCACGCGCAGCAGTTTGGCTTGCATGGTGAGCGGCATGTCGCCGATTTCGTCGAGAAAAATCGTGCCGTGCTGCGCTTGCTCGAACTTGCCGAGATGGCGTCCGGCAGCGCCGGTAAACGATCCTTTTTCGTGGCCGAATAATTCGGATTCGATCAGCTCCGCCGGAACCGCGGCGCAGTTCAGCGTAATGAACGGGCCCCCAGCCCGCGGACTGCGCTCATGCAGCGTGCGCGCGACGAGTTCTTTGCCGGTGCCCGTTTCGCCGAGAATGCAAATGCGGGTTTCGCTCGCGGCTACGCGTTCCACTTGCGCTATCACGCGACGCATGGTCTCGCCTTGCCACACGATTTCGTGTTTGCCGAGGCGGCTGGCCAAATCGCGATTTTCGCGCTCGAGGCGGCCGAGTTTCAGGGCGTTCTCCACGGTCAGGAGGAGTTTTTCGGTGGAGATCGGCTTTTCCAGAAAGTCGAGCGCGCCCAGGCGCGTGGCACGCACGGCCATTTCGATGTGCGCCTGGCCTGACATCATGACCACCGGAGTCGCCACGCCTTGCGCTTTGAGTTCTTCGAGAAGCGTCAGCCCATCTTTGCCGGGCATGACCACGTCGGAGAGGATCAAGTCGAAGGATTGTGTCTTGGCCAGTTCCAGAGCTTTGTTGGCGTTGTCGCAGACGGCGGCTTCGTGGCCTTCCAGACGAAAGGCGCGCGCAAGCGACGCCAGCGTGTTGGCTTCGTCATCGACGATCAGCAGGTGCGCTTTTTGCGCCACGGTCGTTGGCCTCAACTCTGACGTCAACTGAAATGCAAACCCAAATCTACCGCAGAGACGCGGAGTGCGCCGAGAAATCGCACGGCAATTCAATGCGAAATGTGGTTCCTTTTTCTGGCGTGCTCGCAACGGAAATCTTGCCGCCGTGATCGCTCACTACCGACTGTACAATCGCGAGGCCGAGTCCGGTGCCATGCTGCTTGGTTGTGTAATAGGGAGTAAACAGGCGCTCGCATTCTTCCGGGGTCAGGCCGGAACCGGTATCGGCGACCGAAACTTCAACTCCATGGGCGATGGCGGCGGTGCGAATCGTCAACTCTCCGCCTTGCGGCATGGCATCGATGGCGTTGAGCACCAGATTTTGCAGGGCGCGATGCAGCAGATCGGAATCGGCGGAAATTTCGGGCAGCGGGTCGGCCAATTCGGTGCGGACGGCAATGTGATTCTTCTCCTGCAATTGCGCTTGAAAGACGCGAAGTACCGAGCGCACCACATCGTTTACGTGGGTCGGCCTCCGCTGCGGCTGCGGCATCTTCGAGAATTCGCTGAAGCGGCCGACGATGGTTTTCAGGTTGTCGATTTCCGCCAGCAGGGTTGCAGTTCCCTCGTGAAACACTTCCTCGAACATCTCCGGCGATTTCTGTTTGGCGCGCATCAGGTTTTCAACCGTGACCTGCAACGGGAAAAGCGGATTTTTCAATTCGTGCGCCAAACGCCGGGCCAGTTCGCGCCACGCGGCCACGCGCTCGGATTGCAGAGTGCGGTCTTTTTGCTGCGCAAGATCTTCGGTCATGCGGTTGAACGATGCGGCTAACTCGCCGAGTTCATCGCTCGATTCCACGTCGACCTTGGCGCCGAGATCGCCCGCGGCGACTCTTCTTGCAGCTTCTGCCAGCGACACGACCGGGCGCGTGACGCGAGCGGCAAACCACAGGCTGGCCAACACGGCTGCCAAAATTCCCATGCCGCCAACCAGCATCGCAGTGGAGAGAATCCGCCTTTGCAACTCGATCAGCGGACGGCGCGAGCTGCCCACCAGCAAAACGCCCAGCAATTGCCGATTCGGCGAGATCGGAGTTGCCGAATTCAGACTTGCTGAATTCAGGTTCGGTCCGGTGAGCGGAATGGCATGAAAAACTTCCGCATCGGCGGAGTCGGAAGTCCAGTTGATCACGCCCTGAGATTCCTGTAACGTGTCGCGCGCATGCGCGACCAAAGGCGCGATCTTGTCGGCGCCCGCTGCTGGTCCATTCAAATCAAGCAGCGTCCTCGGATTCCATTCTGCGGCAAGGTTTTGATAGAGCAATACCCGCGTTCCGGCGGGGATGTCGAGCGTCGAAAGAAAACCCTGGTCCAGGCGTTCGCCGCCGATCACGTATAAAGGTTGTTCGCCGACGCGGGCAACCCGCACGGCAAACAGGCCGAGGGTTGCGCCATTCGGCAATTCTTCGCGTTTCAGAAACGATCCGGCCATGCCCACATCCGCGGGAGTCTTCGCTTCCGAGAGGCGGCCTTCGGGAAGCGCAGCTTCGGGATAGCCGAATTTCGCCTGCCACTGCGCGGAAGAAAGAATTACGCCGCGACTGTCGACAAGTTCCAGAAAGTCGAGCTGCTGTTGACCGGCGAGCGTGCGGGCGTCGCCGACGTATTCGCCTGCGTCGGTTGCGCCGCGGTTCATGTCTAAAGCGATGCGCTGCACGGCTTCACTGGCTGCGACCGACTCGACTTTGCGCGCAACTTCTGACCCGCGCCGCTGGAATTCGGACTGAAACTGCGCCGCAACCGCTTGGGCACGGACTTGATCGGCCTGTTCGAAAGAGCGCCGGATGGTGCTGTACACCGATGCGGACATGACCGCGACGCAGAGCAACACGGTCGCCGCAAATAACAGCAGGAGTTTCTGGCGGAAGCTCATCGCGTGCCTGCCTCGGCACGGGTTTCCAACCAAATGCCGGACAGCGGCGATCCCGCGTCACTCCAGGTTGCCAGCGGACCGGGCGTCCATCCGCGCACACGAGCGCCGGCCGCGCTGGCGACGGGCAGATGGAAAAGCGGGATTACGGCGTATCCGGCGAGCAACCCGCGCTCGGCCTGATAGAGATCGTCCACGGAGTTGGAGCGAGGCGTCGACGACTCGCTCTGCGGTAGTCCCAGTTGCCGAGCGGCTTCGCCGAGCGACGTGGCGGGATCGGGACTCGGCAAGACGACGCGCATCAGGCGGATGTCTTCGGCTCCCGACAACGATACTTGCACGGCGATGCCGACTTCGCGCGCGTTGAGTGCGATGCGTTCGGCGATGAGCTGGGCTTGCGGATCGCGCGGGTCGTAACTAAGACGGTAGCTCGTATTGAGCGCGGGCTGCCGCAAGTCCGCAAGCAAGACGCGCGCGCGTGGCAAATTCGCTTGCGCGGAGAAAACGGCGCTGTAGCCGGTCATCCAGTTGGGAAGGATGCTGGCGGCGGGCTCCCCGGCGCCCTTCAACAGCACGGACTGAATCGGCTTGCGATCGATCGCCAGCGCCAGCGCCTCTCGGACGCGAGGGTCTTGCGCCTTTGAATTCGTGGAGAAAACCAGCGCCAGCAATTCCACAGGCAAAGACAACGAGGACGACGCGCCATGTCCCTGCGGCGCAGTTGCCGCCTGCGGCGCGGCTTCGATCAGGTCGGTCTTGTCCAGTTCGAGCGCGATGGCCTGGTCGTGCGGCGATTTGCCGAATTCGATTTCTACCGCATCCACAAAAGGACGACCCTCCCAACTGTCTTCGTTCGCGGCGAGCTTGAGCAGTTTCGCGGGCTGCCAGTCAGCGACGAGGAACAGGCCGGTGCCGATTGGAATGCCATTCGTGTTGCGCTTGAGAATGAGATTGCGCGGAAGCGCAAGTTCGGCGAGCAAGGATGGCGTTGCCGGTTCCGTTTCAATCGAGATTGCATCCGCCGATGCGCGCACATTCCAGGCGGGATGCAGTGCGCCAAGAATCTGCGCCACGGCCGCGGGCGACGCGGCGCTGCCGTCGTGGAACTTGACGCCTCGGCGCAGGGTGAGTTGCCAACGACGCGTGCTCGGGTCGCTCTGCCACGCCACGGCGAGAGTGGGCTGCGGGCGGCCTTGTGCATCTAGGCTTACCAAAGTGTCGCCGACCAGCGAGAGCGTGCGCGCGAGGTCCCAGTAGTCGGCGGGCGTGGCATTGGCTGGAAGCGTGAGAGCGTCGGGCGCCGATTGCATCATCACCCGCAGGGTGCCGCCATAGTGCGGACGCGTCGCCGCAGTTGCTCGGCTCCCAGACGCGCCCAGCAGACTAATTGCCGCAAGAAACAGATACGCGATACGCCTCATACCATCCTGTGCCGTTTCGTTGGTCGTTTTGTTCCATGATTGCGGTTGCGGCGTTGCCGCCGCTCTCTTGCCACAGCGCGACGATCCGTCCGTCGAACTCTGCTGCCGCACTGACGGGCAACGGATCGCGGTCGGGAATCTCGAATGCGCGCAGGCTGTCGCGCGGCGCATCTCCGCTGTCTGAAACCAGCAACTGAGTGCCCGCGCTGCAGTTGGAGTTCACCGTCGCCACGTCGCTACCCCACTTTGAGCTTGCGTCGCGGATTGCCTGATCCGTCATGCCATCGACCAAATGCAGCGATCCATCGACCGCCGCGAACACCCACAGCGTGTAAGTCGAGTGTGGAAGCGCCGCCGCCGAATAAAACGCGGGAACATTAGAGATCTTCCCAATGCCGGGAGAGAGCGCTCCGGTAAAGAAGTTGCGCGAGCCGGCATAGAAGGCGCGCAGGCTGCCATCTTCCGGCGTCAGGGGCCACGGGTCGTCGTAAGTTCGGTCTTCATACGTTCGATCGTCGGTGTCATTGCACGTGAGCGTTAGCGGCGCGGCTGAGTTCGAACGGCAGAACGTCCCGGGCAGATAAACGTCGAACAGATGATCGCGGCGCAGGAGCAGGCGTCCGCGCAAGTCGCGGGGAAAAGCGCGCGCGTGGGCGATGGGCAACGAAGATTCAAGTTCCCATCGCCCAGCTGGACTTCCCTGACGGCGATAGATAACAACTACGCTGTTGCCTAGCACAATCAGACGAGATCCACCGGGTATTTCGACCAAGGCGACGTCAAGCATTGGTTGCTCTTGCGCGAACAGCAGGGTTTTCTTGAGAGTGATTGGCAACGCCGGAGCGAAAGGCCTTCCCGTCGATGATCGGGGCAAGGCGACCAGCGCGACTTTCTTTTCGTCGGAGCCGACCACGATCTCGGCGGACCAGACATATTCGCGCAGGTTGTCGGAAAGGACGACCTCGACAGTTCCCATCGCCTGCTCGGCTTTGGCGACTTGCACGCCTTCGGCCTGCAGTTCCGCTTCGAGCGCGCTGCGCACTTCGCGTGCCGCTTTGTCGTCGAGCGACGAATGGTTCGTGACTTCGAGAGCGAAAGCGCCGGGGCCGGAGGCTGCCGCGATTTTGTGGGCCAGTTGGCGGGCGGTGTCTGCCAGCGGCGAAGCGGATAAGGAAAATGGAAGAAAAACAGCCGCGAGTACGAAGGAAGTCAGCCAAGCAAACCGCAGACCGCTGGAAGCTCGCGCTCGCATGTGTGGAATGGGCTGATTATAGCGCGGGATGAGGGATGGGCTGTTCATCTCATTAGTTGTGGGCCACTGGCCTGCATCGTTATTTTCAAGCAGGGACGGACGAATGCGGCCGTCCCTACGCAACCCGGACCCGCGTCTATTGCGGATGTCTTCCATCGCCTTCCACGTCTTCCGCCTGGCTTACGTGGCCGGGTGCGCCCATGCCGCGCAACACGTCGTTGGTGAAGAAAAACTTGCCGTCGGCTGGGACCATCATGATCTGGAGTTTGTCGGAGAGACGCTCGGCGACGATTTTGTTGATCAACAGCGGATTCTGCTTCAGGATCGCGGCCTCGCTCGCCATGCGCTCGGCGTCGGCAGCGGCGGTCAGGCGGATGCGCTCGGCTTCGGCTTGCGCCAGCAGCTTGCGGCGTTCTCCCTCGGCCTTGCTGTCGATGAGCTTGGCTTCGCCGGCCGCCTCGGCATTCTTCACCGTCGCTTCCTTGCGCGCTTCGGCTTCGAGTTTCGATTGCTCGATCTGCTCCTTTTTCAGAGGCAGCGTGTACTGCATGGCGTCGGCCTCGCTTTTCGCTTGCAACACACGGACGGCGGCTTGTCCCTCGGCCTGTTTCACTTGTTGCACTTTGGAGGCATCGGCGTCGGCTTCAGCGATCTTCACCTGCTTCTGGTGGATTTCGGTCTCCACGCCCATTCGGTCGTTCTCTTGTTCCTTCAGCAGCAGCGATTCGAGGCCCTTGGCATACTCCTGCGGCAGTTCGATGTCGCGCAGCATGACTTCTTTGACCACGATGCCGTCGGCGCCCAGCCGTTTGCGAATCATCTCGGCGGAGCGCTGCCGAACTTCTTCGCGTTTGGCGGAGAACACTTCGCGCACCGTATAGCCCGGCACCAGTTCACGCCACGCGGTGGCGACGACAGGCGGGACGATTTCCCTTTCCAGAGGCTGCGGCAGGTTGGCCTCAATGTAGTCGAGGCGCTTGGGGTCGATCTGGTAGCGGACGGTGATGGCGAGGCCGAGCGTGAGACCCTCCTTGGCCTGTACGCGCAGCGCGTCGCCTTTCGCCGCGCCCTTGGCCGGCGCATCTTCGCCGATGCCGGTGGTGAACAGCTGGTCGCGCGTGTTGAAAAGTTCGACGCGCTCGACCAGCGGCACCACGAAGTGCACGCCCGGATACAGCGTCCCCGCCAGCGTGCCTTTAGTCTGGCTCACGCGCACGCCAGCCATTCCGCTCGGCACGATGACGATTCCCGCCGAGACCAGCAGCGGCACCCACGCCAGCATCACGAGCGCAACCGATGTACGCCAGCGCATCGCTGGAGCAAGTCCGGGCGCGCCTGCCTCAGGGTCCGGGTTCAAACGCCGGCGCTGCCAGGCAATCAGCAGGTACGCGTCATAGGAGAGAATTCCGGCGGCGATCGCGAACATCGCGATCCCCACGCTCAACAGCAAATGCTTCAGCAACAGCATGGTAATGCTCCTTTCAATTCTTCGGGTCTTGCTTGCGAGCTTCCGGGCGGCGCGCGAACGCCACCCGTACAATCTGTCCAAATATGAGTTCTTCAATCAGCAAAGACGCGGCCAGCGAGAATGTCAGACCGCCGACGATCACCAGGCCTTGCAGCATCGTTTCCATGATTGCCTCCATGCTCTCGCGAGAGAGGAAGGCAAGCCGGAGGCCAGACCCAGACGATTGAAAAGAATGAAGTTAAGATGGGTCGCGAGCGGACTGGCGTGTCTTCCGCCACGCGCCCGTGTCCGCGACGACACGACTGCGCTGCAATCGTTTTATCAACCCCTCGCGCACTCCTAACGACCAGCGACCACGACCCCGACGAACCATGAAACTTCGCCCCTGCTCCCGCATCCTATTTCTGTGTTAAGGTCTGCTCTCTAGAGGGACGCTCATGATCACTCGACTCGACGACCAGGAACTCAAGCGGAAGAGTCGCCGCCAGTTGCTCAAGCTTGCTCCCATCGCCGTCCTGGGAGCGTTCGCGATCCCGAAGCTGAGGGACCGTCTGGTTGAGGAAGGAGTTCGCTTCAGCGATTGGGCCTCCGGCGCGACGTTTCGTTCGCAGCATCTCGCCCAGACATTTTCGAATTCCGAAGTTGTGCCGTTCGAAAAGTTCCCCTACAACGGCTACGACGTTCTCGACCCCGAGGTGGATTTGGAGAAGTGGACGCTGACGGTCGAAGGCGACGTGCAGCATCCGGGCGAATACACGCTGGCCCAGATTCAGGCGCTGCCGAAGCTCAGCCAAAATACGCGCCATATCTGCGTGGAGGGCTGGGACGTGGTCGGCTCGTTTGGCGGCACGCGTATCTCCGACTTCCTGAAGCTGGTGGGAGCGAACACGGGTGCGAACTTTCTCGAAGTCGAATGCGCGGACGATTATTACGAGTCCATCGACATGGCGTCGGCGCTGCATCCGCAGTCGCTGATGTGCTACGAGATGTATGGGCAGCCGCTCGACCGCAAACACGGAGCGCCGCTGCGCCTGCAAATGCCGACCAAGCTCGGATACAAGCAGGCCAAGTATCTCGACACCGTTCGCGTCACCAATATTCTGAAGCCCGGCAAAACCGGCTACTGGGAAGACCAGGGCTACAGCTGGTACGGAGGCCTGTGATGCCGAACGACGAGAATGGCAATAACAATAACAATAACGAAGCAAAAAAAGATTCCGTCCCGCAGCCCGATCCCGTGCCAACCGCCGAGGCCGGTCCGGTGGAAGCCACCGTGGCAAGAATGGAGATGGTTGCCGACCAGACCGCTCCACAGGAGTCGGCTCCTTCGGCGCCAGTAGCCATTGAGTTAACCGCGGAAGAAGATCCCTCGCTCGTGCGTGCCGCCTACGAGCATCCGCTGCCGATTCGGATCACGCACTGGGTGAACGCCATCAGCTTGTTCGTGATGGTGACCAGCGGCCTGCGCATCTTCCGCGCCTTTCCCAGTTTCGGGCCGAAGATTCCGGAACAAGTCCTGCTCACGATACCCAGATATGTCACGCTCGGCGGATGGCTCGGCGGCGCCTTGCAGTGGCATTTCACCTTCATGTGGTTCTTTGTCGCCAGCGGCGTGCTGTATGTGGCGTATCAGGTCTTCAGCGGCCACTATCGCACCATGCTGTTCCTGCCTCGCGATGTGGCCGGCGTGTGGCCGATGGCCAGACACTATTTTTTCTTCGGCCCCAAACCGGCGGCGGCGGGCCAATACAACCCGCTGCAAAAGCTGGCCTACACCTCCACCATTGGGTTCGGCGTGCTGTCGTTGCTCACGGGCCTTGTCCTGTTCAAGCCCGCACAGTTTTCTGGGCTGGCGTTTCTATTCGGAGGGTTTCACCTCACCCGCATCTGGCACTTCGCCGCGATGTGCGGATTCCTCGCCTTCATCCCCGGTCACCTGATCATGGTTCTGCTGCATGGCTGGTCGAATTTCTACTCCATGCTTTCCGGCTGGAAACGCGAACCCGAGTACCAGGAGTAGCGAAGAATAGATAGGGAGCGGGGAAAAACGGCAAAGAAAATGGAAAGCCGGGCGTTCCCGCCCGGCGGCCAGACTGTTGGACAGGCAATACGCCCCCGGCGTATCAACAAAGACGTTTACGGTGAATACTCCAACATCGGGTCTTGCGGCGGTCTAGTGCTTCATGCTGTCGTCCGGCTTCATTTGGTCTTTCTTCATGTTGTCGTCTTTCTGCATGGCATCCCCGCTCTTCTTCGCTTTCTTGGACTTCTTCTTCTTGGCGTCTTTCGCCATGTCGTCCTTCTTCATGGTGTCGCCCGACTTTGACTTGTCGTTCTGCATTTGATCGTTCTTCATGTTGTCCTGCTTCATGGCATCGCCCGATTGCCCGAACGCCAACGCACCGAACAGCATGGTGACTGACATCAGTTTTACAAACATGTTCTTCATAAACACATCTCCTGTGGTTGAATTGTGATGGATTCGTCGCCCCATTCCGCGGGGCCGTCCATTAAGATGCAGTCGCGCGAAGAAAGTTACACGCCATGGCGCTGGGGATTCACCACCGGGCAGCGGGCCCAATGTCCAGCACCAACCTCGACCAGCGGCGGAGGCTCGACAGCACAAGCGGCAACGCGGTACGCACAGCGCGGTTCGAACGCACATCCGGCGGGGGGGTGCGCAAGGGATGGAACCGCGCCTTCAATGGTCGCGAGCGGAATTGTGCGATCTGTAGCCAGCGTGGGAATCGCGCGCAGCAGCCCTTGCGTATAAGGATGAGCGGCCGCGTGAAAGATGGCGGCCTTCGCGCCGAGTTCGACCAGATTGCCGGCATACATCACGGCCACGCGGTCCGCCACATGCGAAACCACCGCCAGGTCGTGCGAGATGAAGAGCATCGCCAATCCAAATTTGTGGCGGAGTTCATTGAGCAGATCGAGAATCTGCTGTTGGATGGTGACGTCAAGCGCCGTCGTAGGCTCGTCGGCAATCAGCAACTGCGGACGGTTGACGATGGCCATGGCGATCATCACGCGCTGCCGCATGCCTCCCGAGAGCTGGTGCGGGTAACTGCGGGCGCGCTGCTCGGGCTCGGGGATGGCAACTTCGCGCATGCCCTCGACCGCTCGCCGCCAAGCTTCAGCCTTGGAAACGCTGTGGTGCGCCAGCACCGCCTCCGCAATCTGATCGCCGACGCGCATGACTGGGTTCAGCGCAGTCATCGGCTCCTGAAAAATCATGGCGATGCGCGAGCCGCGAAGCTGACGCAGTTGATCGGCCGCCAAACTGGTGAGGCGCGTGGGCGCGCCGTCCCCGTTCTGAAAGATGATTTCACCCGTGACGGCTGCCGCCAGCGGCAGCAGGCCCATGATCGCCAGCGACGTTACGGATTTTCCCGAGCCCGACTCGCCAACCAAGCCCAGCACTTCGCCGGGGGCGATGGAGAAGGAAAGGCTGCGCACCGCCGCCGCGCCCGTCATTGTCGTGCCCAGCCCGGCCGGATGAGCGGACGAAAGCGCCCGTCCAGCGAGCGACTGCGGGAACTCGATGGTCAGGTCGCGGACGTCGAGCAGCGGTCGCACGAACAGTATGGTATCAGCGACCGGCGTCTCGCCCTTGCGATCAGCTTGCGCCCGATGTCGTTCCAGTTCTCTAGCAGAACCTGCGACGGCCCCAAAGCTGGTTTCGGCGGCGCTTCTTTCTTCATCGCGACCTGCGCGAAAGCGAGCGCGACAAGAATCAATACCGCAAAGACTACTCCTGCGATTCTCTTTTTCATTTTGTCCCTCCTTAGGCAGCGCGATGGCCGGCCTGCGGCCATCGTCGCTAGTCCAACCCAGCTCTCTCCAGCATTTCCAGAAACTGCTTCTGGGTACGCATATCGATCGACTGCGCCACTAGTTTGCCTTCACGGTCGTAGACAAAACTCTTCGGAATTCCCTCCACCACAAACATGCCGTTTACTTTTCTTCCCGGGTCGAGCAGCACGGGGAACGAAACCTTGTGTTCGAGGATAAACGGCTTGACCTCTTTCGCCTTTTCATCGGAGATGCCGAGCACGACGAATCCCTTTGCCCCAAAGCGCTCGTAAAGCGTCTCCAGATCCGGCATCTCCTTGCGGCAGGGTGGACACCATGTGGCCCAGAAATTTACCAGCACCACTTTCCCGCGCAACTCCGAGAACGTCCAGCTCTTGCCCGAAAGATCCTTCAGTGTAAAGTCGGTATGCTCCCGCTGGTGGTCATCGGCTTCCAGTCGCGCCATGGCGGCACGAAACTGACCCTCGTCATTGTCAAAGGGAAGCGCCTCCACATGCTCGTACCGCACCAGGGAGGCCAGTTCAACATACGGAGAAGCTGGTTGTCTCGTGGCGCTCGCGCCCGCGTCCGCTTTTGGCTGTATCCAATGCACTGGCCGTTCACGCAAAGTCTCAGCCA
>Ga0302194_10002631_pt1 | contig 11405 bp, 8 predicted proteins | sample II_Bog_N1_1_FD_200227 | JGI IMG/M metagenome (GOLD analysis project Ga0302194, IMG submission 200227) | Peat permafrost microbial communities from Stordalen Mire near Abisko, Sweden - II_Bog_N1_1 | ecosystem: Environmental > Terrestrial > Soil > Wetlands > Peat | place: Sweden: Abisko, Stordalen...
GTTTATGCCGCTTTACGAATACGAAATCTGCGACGGCGAGTGCAAGGTGTGCGGCGGGACGTTCACGCTGAACCGCCCGCTGTCCGCCAAGCCGCTGACCAAATGCCCGGCGTGCAAAAAGCCGGTGCGCAAGATCATTTCCGGCTTCAGCACGCCGCACAAGCTTAAGCCGCTCTCCATCTCGGACGCGAAGAAGTCCGGCTTCCAGGTCTATAAGCGCCTCGGCAAGGGCGAATACGAAAGACAGTAATCCGCTAAATCGTCGAGTGGTTGAATCGGAACACCTATTCAACCATTCAACTTTTGACAAATCAGCCATTTCACTTTGAATTCATTTTGACGGCGGTTGTCCATTATTCTAGCGTGTAGGAAGCCAGATGAATTTTTCCCCGTCCAGACTGATTGTGATGCTCGCGGTGGCGGCGGCGGCCGTGGCCGCGCCGGCGCAGCAACAGCAGACGATTGTTTTTTCCAAGCCGGCGGATGTGCCGGCGGAAAAGGCCAAATCCTATCTGCCCACCATCACCTACCACGTCAGCGATTTCAACGCGCCCCATCTGCTGTTCAACAATGCCATGCCGGATCCGCCAGCGCCCCGGCCTCAGGTAAATAACTACAACAATGCCGAGGCGCAGGACGCCCTGAACCGGCGCAGAAACTGGACGCTGCTGACGCCGGAAGAAATCCTCGGCATCCAAACGCCGGAACAGATTCTCGGCCTGCCGGACAAGAACGCCGGGGATAAAAAATTGTCGCTGGAGGAACAGTTTTTGCAGCGCGAGAACAAGGCTTTTTCCGAGTCGCACTCCAAGGATCATCCGGGCGGCCCGGCCTGGCACGCCATGGACGAGGCCGACGCCCTTGCCGCCAAGGAAAAGCCCGAGGAAGACAGCCCCTTTCGCCAGTCCCAGCCCAAAACCGAGCCGGGCTCGAAATTCTTCAACGGGTTTTTGAACGCATCCGGGCCGTCAGCCAGACCGGATGAGAATCAGGGTTCAACTTGGAACACCGCCTTCACCCAGCCCACCCAGCCGAAACCGACGACCGAGCAGCAGGCGGATATGGAACGTTTCCGGGCGCTGATGGAGCCGACCCCGCCGCCGGAACAGCCGCAGGCACCGACGCGCTTTGTCGCCGCACCCGCGCCCGCACCGGATCCATTTCTCCAGGCGATGCCGGTGGTGAACCCAGCGGGTCGCGGCTTCGCGCCCCTGGAAAATTCCTTGTCCCGCCCGTCCGGTCTCCAGCCGCTGCCCGGCATCAGCACGCCCGCGCCCCAACCGGCGGCGGTGCGCCCAAGCTGGCAGGCACAGCCGCCGCCGTGGATGCAGTCCGGCCAGCCGGCGAAGCCTAACTGGAGTTATTAGTAGGCGGAAGTGCCGAGCATGACCTGCTCGAGCGTGGAAATTCCCTCACGGGCGCGGTCGAGCGCCACCATGCGCAGCGTGCGCATCCCCTGGTTGACGGCGAGCTTGGCCATTTCCCGCGTGCTGGCGCGGGAGATGATGAGCTTGCGAATCTGGTCGGTGATGGTCATGGCCTCAATGATGGCCATACGGCCGACGTAGCCGGAATTTTTGCAACGGTCACAGCCGCGGCCGCGGAACAGTTGCACGCCGTCGAACATCACCGGGTCAATGCCGAGGTCTTCAAACATTTTCGCCGGATAGGTCACCGGCTCCTTGCAATGCGAACAAATGCGGCGCATCAGGCGTTGCGCGCAGGACAAAATCACCGAGGACGAAATCAAGAACGGCGCGATGCCCATGTCGTCCAGGCGCGCGATGGCGCCGGGCGCGTCATTGCAGTGCATCGTGGACAACACCTGATGGCCGGTGAGCGCGGCTTCGATGGCGATTTCCGCCGTCTCGGTGTCGCGGATTTCGCCGATCATGATGATGTCCGGATCCTGGCGCAGGATGGAGCGGAGTGCATTGGCGAAGGACAAACCGATGTCCTTTTTCGTCGGCACCTGGTTGATGCCGGGGATTTGAAATTCGACAGGATCTTCGACGGTGATGATGTTCCACGTCGGGTTGTTCAGCTCGTTCAGCGCGGAATAAAGCGTGGTCGTCTTGCCGGAACCGGTCGGGCCGGTGACGAGAATCAGCCCGTGCGGCGCGTCAATGGCCGCCTTGAACTGCTTGAACGTCCCGTCGTCGAGGCCGAGCTTGTCGAGGCTGGCGGACAAATTGGACTTGTCGAGGACGCGCAGCACGATCTTCTCGCCGTGAACCGTCGGCAGCACCGACACGCGCAAGTCAAAATCCCGGCCGCCGACCTTAACGCGCATGCGCCCGTCCTGCGGCAGCCGGCGCTCGGCGATGTCGAGGTTGGACATGATCTTGAAGCGCGACGCCAGCGCGAGTTGCATCTGCTTCGGCGGCGGCGTGGCATCAATCAGCACGCCGTCAATGCGGTAGCGCAGGCGCATCACCTTTTCAAACGGCTCGATGTGGATGTCGCTCGCGCGGTCCTTGATGGCCTGCAGGACAATCAAATTTGCCAGCTTGATGACGGGTGCCTCCTCGCTGGACGCGGCCAACTGGTCGAGGTTGACCTCGTCGCGGGATTCCTTGACGGACTCGATGGTGTCGGACTCGGCCTCGGCGTCGCTGCGCTTTTGCGCGTCCTGAATGATGTCCTCCATCGAGCCGGTCTTGGCGGCGTCAATGGCGTTCAGCTTGTCCGTAATGGCCTTTTCCGAGGCGATGAGCGGGAAGATTTCCAGCTTCGTGATGCGCTTGACGTCGTCGAGCGCCATCACGTTCAGCGGGTCGGCCATCGCGAGGAACAGCCGGTTGTCCAGCCGGCTGACGGGAACCAACTTGTGGTTATGCGCCGTCTCGCGCGGCACCAGATCCACCACGTCGGGCAGGATGTTAATCCGCGCCAGATTGATCGGCGGGACGTTCAGCACGCGGCCCATGCAGACGGCCAGATCGTCGGGACTGACATATTGCCGGTCCTTGTCGATGAGCAGTTTTACCAGCCGCGCGCCCTCCTTCTTCTGGCGCTCGAGCAGCTCCTCAATCTGGTTCGGGCTCAACAGCCCGTCCTCGACCAGCGCGTCGGCGATGCGTTCCGCAAATGATTTTATTTTGGCCATGGTCAGCGGAATGCCTTGCGGAGGTTGCCCACGATGTCGTTCGGCGGCGCGATATACCACAGCAGCCGGTGCGTGGTCGCCTCACCGAGCTCCTTGGCCGCCTGCTGGTTGAATGGGTTCGCCGTCGCCACCAAAATCGCCTTGCTCATGCGGTCAAACGGCAGCACGCACCAGCGCCGGCAAACGTCCGACGGGAACCCGCGCGCCAGGTCCATCTCCACGTCATAGCGGTCCAGCGGCAGATACGCCAGACGCGACCTGTCCGACAGCAGCCGCAGCGATTTATCAATCAGGAAAATGCCCTTCTCATGCAGCATCTGGATGAACGGCTCCACCGGGTCGGTCGGGGTCAGCGTCAAATCCACGTTCCGCCAGCACAAATCAAAATCCCCCGCCGTGATGATTTTGCTCTCGACGAAAATCTTATACATCGTCTTGCGCCCGTCATCCACCTCCTCGGACGCCGCCGTCCGCGCCTTGCGCCGCACCACCGAAGTTTCCGACACCGAGGCCAGCGCCACCGCTTCCTGCGCCGGCTGCACCACCGCGCTGCTCGCCTTGGCCTCAATCTGCATCAGCGCCGCGCGCACGTCCGCGTCGTCCGGCCGCCGCTGCAGGACCGTCTCGTATTCCAAAATCGCCGACGACAACTGCCCCTGCTGCAGGTAGCCCTGCGCGATGCGCTTGGACGTGTTGATCACATCGTCCTCGCGCCCGAGCTTCGAGTAGGCCTCCTTGAGGATTTCCAGCGACTGCGTGTCGCTTGACTGCGACTGCACAATCACCTCGAACATCTCAATTGTCTGCAACAATTGAGCTTCCTCACCCGGATTTAATGTTGGCGTCGCCATTGGGGAAAATTAAGCAAATCCGCTGCCAAGTTAAATCGCCCCCGCCGCCAACGCAACCCAAAGAAAAGGCTAAATTACTTTGAAGAAAATAAAATCTCGCCGCCGGGCGTCAATGCACCCCGCCGATTTTTTTCTATTTTCAAAACGGCTGGTGGTTCTTGACCATCTCTGTCCGCTTGTCGTAGGCGGTTTTGAGAATCTCGTGTTGTTCCTTGCGGTCTTCCGGCGTCCACCACGCCATTTTCCAACGCCAGTTGGCCAGCAGGTTGGTTGGGGCATTCGCGGCCAGCGCTGCCTGATACGCGGCCAGCCGGAATTCGTCCTGCATGGCGACACCGTTTGGCACGGCATACGCCGTGTCCAGTGCCGCCCACAGTTCGCGCGCCTTGAGCAGTTCGGGAGTTTCATGCGCGGGGTCTGCCGGTGGCACTGTGGGCGCGTCATACCAAGTATGCTCCATGGCTGGCAGCCATGAATTATCGGGCGTGGCAAAACCGGGGCCAACCAGCCGGTCCACAAACACCGCGTTGCACATGGTGTTGAAACTGTGGTTGCGACCAATCTTGAAATGATATTTGCCAGCCCCGGTCACGATGAAGGATTTATACACCCCACCCCAAAAATCATGCACCCGGCATTGCGCCAATGTGGGCTGCTTGTCCCACGCCGCCGCGTTGGTGACATACGGTTTCAGTTCCAGCAGATAATCCCGGTTCCGCTCTGCGCTGCTATGTCCATTGTAATCGCAAAAATAAATTGAGACGCGAAACACCCCGTCCGGCAGTCCTACGGCTATCCACACATCCGGCCCATCATAGCTCATCGAATACGCTTCGCCGTGGTCGTCCCATTCGCCAATCCGGCGGTAGCCTTTAATGGGTGTGTAAGGGCAACGCGGATCGGAGGTCTTGACATGGCTGGAATCAATCCAATGCCGCAGGCTGTCGCCTGCCGCATGGTGTTCGCCCATGTGCGGATCAATAAATACCCGCCAGCCCCAGCCCACATTATGATCCATTGGACTGGCGGCAGAACACAAGATGCCATGCTGCCGGCCGTAGCGTCCCGACCAGTCGCCCAGCGTCCGCCAGTCTTCGCCCAAATAGGCTGCATTGGTGGAATAGATGTCTGGCGGATTCCATTGTTTGACCGCTTCTTGCATTGGCAAGACTTTCCATGCCGGCAAGCTTTTTTCTGCCTCCAGGTTTTTAACGGCTTGCAGCATCGCCGTGAGCTCCGCCAGCGTCGGCGGCTTGGCGGGCGAGGGAAACGGCGCATCCGCCGCCACGTCGGGGAGTTCGGGTTTCGCCACAGTCTTATGCAGCAACCGCCGGGGTTCCGCCGCACGAAACAAGCCCTTGCCGTAGCTCGCCAGCCACGGACGAAAATCCGGCATCGGCAAAATCGCCCGGCCATAGTCCGCCCCGCCCGTTTTGGCAGCAGACACCTTTTCCAACTCCTCATACCCGTAGCCGGACAAGGCCAGCAGCCCGTGTTGCCGAAAATCCGCCCAGACCACCCCCGCATCATCTTCCGCCAGACAGGTGACATAATCCTCCGGCGGCACATCCCTAGGCATGGACTGCGCCGACCAGCCGCGCGGCGGTCCGCCAGCCAGCCCTTTCATCTTGTCGGCAAAATCCTTGCCGCGACGGAAAGTCCACGTCGCCCCGCTGTCCCGGCTCCATGCCAGCCCGCCATCCGTCGCCGCGTAAATGGTTCCATCCGAAGTCACCAGCAAATCATTGATCAACTTTGAAGGCAGGCCATAGCCGGCAAAAGTGGGCGTCTCTTGATCTGCCATTGGAGCCTGCCGCCAATCCGTATAATCCGAACCCCGGCTCGCCATCGCAATCCCGTCGCACTGCGTCCCGACGTAGAGGTTGCCCTTCGCATCAAACGCAATCGCACTAATCTGGTCGCTGGGCAGTCCCCTCACCCCGTCCCTCTCCCCATCCGATGGGGAGAGGGTGGCCGACAGGCCGGGTGAGGAGTTTTCCCCTTCTACCTTCCGACTCCTGACTCCTGAATTCCTCGTGTAGTTTTTCCACTCATCCTTCCCCACCTCATACCGCGTCAACCCCGCGCTCGTGCCAATCCACACATCCCCGTCCGTGGGGCAGACGGCGATTTTGAAGACCCGCTCGCCGATGGGGCCGTGGGGAACATCATAATTGCGCCAGCTTGTGCCGTTATAGACCGAGACGCCGTGATTAAGATGCCCCACCCAGATGCGCCCCAACTTGTCCACTGCCACGGAATAGGCATAATTATCACCCAACCCGTCTTTGGTGGTGAATTGTTTCCATTTCCCTTCTCCGCCGACACCGAGGCGATTCGTCCCCGCTTCATCATTCATCATTTTTACTTCATCATTTCCCTGGCGTCTCCAGACGCCCGTCCCCTCCGTGCCTACCCATACGTTGCCCATCCCATCCCGCGCCAAAGCCATGATGAATGAACCCGGTTGCGGGAAGATTTGCCACACCAAACTGCCTCCTCGCCCACCGGATGGGAGAGGGCTGAGGTGAGGGAACAACTTTTTCGGAACGGCATTGGTAGCCGCCACCACTGAAAAAGTGAGCAACAGAAAAAAAACAATGTTGAAGTATTTCTTCACACAGTTATCACCTGCATATACAACAAACCAAGACTAGGCCAATTACTTCGTGGAGCGAAGTCTAACATATAAAATAGCAAACGTAGTCAGTCCTCCCATATAAGTTCCGATAAGCGGCCATATAATTCGGTCGCCGCCATAAGTTGGAGAGTGATAATCACCGACTAATTCCCACGCAATAAAACCCCCAATGAGTAATAATATGGCCGCAACGCCAAGGCGGTGGGTAGGTGCCATGAGAGAACCAAACAACAGAACTAGCGATGCTGCAATTGCTCCGTCATAGGGCAAGACCAAGGCTATGAATAGTTTTCCGGGCATATGGTGTCCGCTACTCCATAATATCGAATGAATGAGACCGTTAAGCAGCCACGATATTATAACAGCGACAATGAATCCAAGCATGGCAGCCACTGGCACGAGTGCCCATCTTGTCGCTACAATCTTATGCTTAATTGCCATATTAAATCGAAAGTCTGACTCACCCAGCACGGGTGTGGAAACTTACTTGCTTGTATTTGTGGATTTTTTTGAATCCATGTTCGTTGCAGTGTCAGGCAAAGTTGCAAAATATCCATCTTTTTGCAAAGCCTTGATCATTGGACTAAAGGACATAGTTTTCCCCACAGTATTTGTCTTTTTTAAATCAGCAGCATATTCTTCTGGTGGATAATTCGTAATTGCGTCGTTCAATATTTCAAAGTCATCCTTTAATAAAGGGAATGCTTTTGAAAAGTTTGTGCCGGAATATTTTTTACTAACCTCAAGAACTTTGGTCATATCATTGGTAATTCCGCCAAATTGCAACATTTCAGATTGATATTCAATCTTGAGCAATAAGCCTGCAATATCATTTGGGTTTTTCCCAAGTCGCTGTTCAGCAATTTGCAGCACTTCCCCCTTTTTTCCAGAAAACCATAGGGAAGACACATGTTCATAAAAGTTTGTCTGGCACTTTGCAATACTGCAGCCAGCCAAGAAAACCATCAAAACAATCAATGAGATTCGATTCATATTCTTGCGCTCAATCAAATGTTATGGATTTGTCATGTATAAAAAACCAGGCGAAGTGAATTGATGATCGGGGTCTCCCCAACTATCTGGCGCAACATAATTGTCAACCGGAGGATAATTAGGCCAGAGTTTTTCATTCTTTCCATCTGATTTATCCCAAACATATTTTACCATCGTAGCAACCGTAGAGTCATAAGAGGATCCCGCGGCAACATCCCAGCCCGCATTCCAGCTTTCTGTTGCGGACACATCGTTACCATGGCCTATTAAGAAATTAGCTATCCAAGCCTCGGTAGAGCGGACGCCAATTTTGCGCGCCGCATATGCAACAATAAAGTTACTCATTTTCGCTATCTTAATTGGTATCCCCTTCCAAGTTGCTACGGCTCCAAAACCATCAGAGCTTACTTGATTATACGCCCATACAGTTGGATAGGATGCGTTGTCTGGTCGCCCAAGATAGTCGCCAGCACCATTATTATTAAACCATATTAACGCATGCGTTCGTTTTTGCCACCAATAATAATGAGCATTTACATATACGGCAAAACTGTCTGCTCGAACAATATCCGCCTTAACTATCGCATCCACTTCAGCTCCTGCCAACGGTAAAACTAAAGTTGCTCCATTAGTGCTGCACACACAATCACTACACAATCCCAAATCAAAATTAAATCTATAGACACCACCAAGTGATGGAGTGTCGCACATAAAAGTAAAACTAGATGGACCATCGAGACTGCCGGAGTCTGAGCCGCTAATTTTAGACCATTTTTCACTATTATTTATGTCTTGAGATGTAATGTTGGGACAAATATTAGCCTGAAATTTAACTTGAAGACCGTCTTTGATATTAAAAGAGGAATAAATACAATCTTTGTAGAATACAACAACATGTTTGTCTGGGTGTGGGCTATGGGTTACATCAAATGTCCATTCTTGCCCACCTGCAAATGGAGGCGGATTTAGTGAACCCGCTGTCGGGCCATCAATCGACACAACATGAATCGCCTGCACCGCAACGCTGGCACTTCCAGAAGCGGTGGTGGAATAGCCACCATTGCAGTTGGTTCCCTGAAAGGTCACCGTGGCGGAGGCAGTAACCGTCTCGTTGCCGCAATTCGCCGGAATCCAAGGAAAAGTCCAAGAGGCACCGCCGTTGGAATTGGAGGCTACTTGACCAGTCTCGTCAGAAGCCGTCCAGTTCCAAATCGTATTGGTTATGGTAATCTCACAGGTGGAATTTGACGGATCGGTGAGTGTGCCAGAAAAACTCACGCTCACAGGGCTGCCCAGACAAACTGGATTTGGATTAGGATTTCCGGGCAGAACGGTAACAGCAGCGCCATCGTCGGCCATCAGTGTGCTTGACGCTACAAACAGCCCTGTGAAAAGGGCGAGGGTGAATTTCAGTCTCATATTTATATTTTCAAATCTAATGCTTGCTTCCTTGCATTTATGGGGATGTCTTTAATAATGCAATGATTTCAGCCTTTAATTTTTCATCTGGCTGTTTGAGTTTTGCGCAGGCGTAATCCACGGCTGTCAGACCTTTCTTGTCCTTCAAGCCCGCCTTTGCTCCGTGTTCCAACAGATACTTACAGGTTCCCATGTCGCCCTCTTCCGACGCCCCCATGAGTGCGGTTTTGCCAGACACATCCTGAAGGTTGATCACGTCGTTGGTGGTCAGGTTGTTGGTGACGCCTTTCTGGGCAAGGGCGTCTTTTATCATCTCATAGTAGTCTTTGACGCCCTGTTCGGTGGCCGCTGTCGAATCAACAGGTATGACTTTCCCCTGCTGTTTCAAATGCGCATCTTCCAGCAAATCTATGATTTGTTTTTTGACTTCCGGGGCAATCGGGGGCTGGCCATGAAGGCGATCCAAAGCGGTGAAGCCGTAGCTGTCTTCTACGTCAACAGCCGCCCCATTAGAAATCAAAAGGTTGCATATTTCCACTTGGCCTCGTGTCGCCGCAAACATTAATGGTGTCCATCCATATTTATCCTGTGTGTTTATATCCTTTTTAGCCAATATCAATTGCTTGGCTGCAATAATATTGGAAGAGCAAATTGCCGTCGTCAGTTCGCTTCCCATTATTGTTTGGCTGGCAAGCAAAAGAATCAGGTAAAATATATTTTTTTTCATAAAAAACTGTTCAGATGTTAAATTGTATTTTTCAACTTTATTACATTGGAATTGCTGCCCCCAATTCTACCAACTACCCCCTGCACCATGCCAACCACAACTTACGGGCTGTTCATATTTCGGATCAATTAAGGTGGTCGGCTCGGTTAATTCAAGACCATCAATGGAAGCCCCTATTGCACGCGGCGTGTCCAACGGAAGGAGATAGGGGAAGACTGGAATGGGAAGCCAATCGAGCGCGCTAATATCATTCGGTTGCGCTCCAGACGCCCAAGTTGCACAGTTCCACCAACGATGCCATGCAAACGGAGTTTGAATGAATTGCGCAAGGGCGGCAGTCTGTGACGGTGCTAACAGGAAATGCCTGATATGTAATCCGCCAATGGGGTCAGCTCCAATCCGAACACAACTGCCTGGCGCGGCTTGTGGATAATTTGTCACACCTGCAAAATCTAATGGGTAAGCACCATACGAAATATCTGTTCCAGCATTCAAATCTGAAACATTAATATAAGCATGACCATGGTGTTTATAGGAATTTCTTGTGGCTTGTGTAGCAATAATGTCAAGAATTGTATTGCAAATAAGAAAGTTGGGGTAACTTACGGTTGCCCCGCAATTTCCACAGATAATGGTTTTCAGGTCGCTGTCACTTGAGGATGTATTGTTAAAAGTCACAGTGGTGGTGTCACCCACCCCGGAAGCTTCTCCGCCCCATACAGGAGTGCCGCTTGGAAAAGGCACGCCATGCGGGCTGGCGATAGCCTTGAATGACACACTTTTCCCTTTGGGAATCTTAAAATTACCTATATCCGCCCAATTGCCTGAACAATCCTGATATTGAACTTTTTCAATCGCCACCGCAATGATTGTATTCGTAACAGAGGCATTTGTGCTGGTTTCCCAATAATTAGTGCCAAGGTATCCTTGAAAGCGGACAGTGGCAGTCACCACAACAACATTGGTTCTAGGCCCGTTGAAGGTGTTTGTCCAAGTGGTGCTACCATCTCCATCTGTAGGTGAACATCCACCGATCCCGGCAGTCCAGTTCCAAATATGATTGGTAATGGCAAATTCTGAATTTGTGGATGTTGGATCAGAGTATGAACCGGAAACACTGGCCGAAACAGGCACTCCGACACAAACGGGATTTTGGCTTGGGCTGCCTCCTTGTAAATTTAGCGAAGGATTGCTGGGATCGCTTGCCAGAAGCAATTCTGGCAATGAAAACAGAGCGATTAGAATTGCAGCTTTTATCATTTTAATGCTTTCACTGTTGCAAAAAGCCACGCAGAAATTGTGCTGGCATAATTTTGTTGGTTTTATCTTCATTGTTCAATTTCAATTCTTGTTTTTAGGTTTAGATTTTTTTGAAAAATTTGGCGAGAAGAAGTGCCGAAGAATCTAGCTTGATAAAAGCATAGCTTTTCTGCCAGCCTAAAATAAGCATCAGCCGTTCATCTAAAAATCGTTGTCCTGAATCCATAACCGGAGTTTCCCTGCCACATTCTTCCGACTGTTCCAACAGCCATTCCGTAAGAGCCTGTCTGAAAAAGCGGACGGATTGGTTTGGCGGCAGCGCGGTGAAAGAAAAGCGTATAAAGTGCTTGATTTGAATGGGTGTTTTTTGAATTTATTTTCGCGGTAGCGCCAGTCAGGCGATGA
>Ga0302194_10002634_pt1 | contig 11396 bp, 7 predicted proteins | sample II_Bog_N1_1_FD_200227 | JGI IMG/M metagenome (GOLD analysis project Ga0302194, IMG submission 200227) | Peat permafrost microbial communities from Stordalen Mire near Abisko, Sweden - II_Bog_N1_1 | ecosystem: Environmental > Terrestrial > Soil > Wetlands > Peat | place: Sweden: Abisko, Stordalen...
ACGAGGCCGTCAGCCTGGGACTCAAAAACAATCTCGGCCTCAAGGAGGCCGAGGCCGGCGAAAAGACGCTGCAAGGCGAAAAGAACGAGGCGCTCCAGAATTTTCTGCCCACCATCACCCTCACCGGCGACACCGGCGTTTACCAGCACAATCTTGCCGCGCTGGGCTTTGGGCCGGGCGCTATCAAGCAATTTGCAAAGCTCTTCCCCGGTGGCCAGACCCCGGCAGGATTTTCGTCAATCACCCGCGACGACCTGACCGAGGGTCAAATCCATTTCAGCCAGATGCTCTTCTCCGGGCCGGTCCTCGCTGCCTTCAAAGGGGCCCGCGCCGGGGAGCAGGCAGCGCATTTTGCCAAGATGACGGCCCGCGGCGAAGTGGTGCAGCAGGTGGCCTCGGCTTACCTGCATGCCATTGCCGCCTCAAGCGAGGTAGACAACGCCAAGGCGCTGGAGGCTGCCGGCCAGGTGCTGCTCAACCAGGCTCACGCCGCCCATGAAGCCGGAGTTGTCGCCAATCTGGATGAGTTGCGCGCACGGGTCCAGCTTCAGGCCCAGCAACAAGCCCTCATCGCCGCTGAAAATGCTGAGGAAAAGAGTCTGATCCTGCTCAAGCGCGAGATCGGCATCGATCCCGGCCAGAAGATTGCGCTCTGCGACCCCGCGCCCTACAGCGATCTGGCCGCGCAAACACCGGAAGAGGTGCGCGCCGTCGCCTACAAGAACCGCCAGGACTACCAGAATCTGCAAAATCAGGTGGTCGCATACAAGGCTATCCACTCCGCCTATCGCAGCCAGCGCCTGCCCAGCCTCGCCTTCGGCGGCTACTACGGCGTCAGCGATGTGAGCGGCGTGGGCACGCACGGAAACTTCGTCGCCCAGGGCGTGCTCAGCGTCCCGCTTTTCCGCGAGGGCAAGCTGCGCGGCGATACCGAGTCTGCTGCGGCTCAGTTGGCCGCCGTCCATGCGCAACTGGACGACTTGAAGGGCCAGATCGACCAGCAGGTGCGCTCGGCGCTGCTCGACGTGGACGCAACCTCGAAGCTGGTGGAGGTTGCCCGGTCCAACGTCGAACTTGCCACCCGCGCCCTCAGCGACGAAACCGACCGCGTCAACGCCGGTGTGGACGACAACCTGCCGCTGGTCACCGCCCAGGCCACGCTGGCCTCGGCGCAGAGCAACCTGGTCGAGAGCCTCTACCAGTACAACCTCTCCAAGCTGGCCCTGGCGCGCGCCACGGGAGTGCTGGAGCAGCAGTATCGGGTCTACCTGGGGCGGTAACGTTCATCACTGGCGGTTAGCTGTGGTAACGACCTGGGAACCCCACTTCTGTGTGCCTTTCAAACGGGCGCCGTACCTCTGCTATGATCCCGCCATGCCACTTTCCTGGAATGAAATCCGCCACCGCTCCATCGCCTTCTCTAAGGAATGGGCGGGTGCAAAGAGCGAAAGCGCAGAGAAACAAACCTTCTGGAATGAATTCTTTGATGTGTTTGGAGTGCGACGCCGCGTTGTTGCGTCCTTTGAAGAACCCGTAAAGAAGATTTCCGGGGATTACGGCTACATCGATTTGTTCTGGCCCGGTACTGTGCTCGTCGAGCACAAGAGCCGCGGCAAAGACTTGGGCAAGGCGGAATCGCAGGCATTCCGATACATCCAGGATCTTATACGGCAGGGGCGGATGGATGAGGTTCCGCGCTATGTTATTGTTTCTGACTTCGCCCGCATCGCCCTGCACGATCTAGAGCCCGAAGAACAGCTCGACTTACCTCTCTTCCACGGCCTGAGCGTGCATACGGTTGAGCTGCCTCTCGCCCAGTTTCACGAATACATCCACGCTTTCGCATTTATCCCTGGATATAAGCAGCATAAGTTCGAAGAGCAAGACCCGATCAATATCGAGGCAGTCAAGATCATGGGCCGACTGCACGATACGCTTGGAGCGGGGGGCTACGCGGGGCACCGGCTGGAACGCTTTCTTGTCCGAATCCTTTTCTGTCTTTTTGCTGAAGACACCGGCATCTTCGAGCGAGAGTCGTTCCACCTCTATCTGGTCAACCGCACAGCCAAAGACGGCTCGGACCTCGGATTGCACCTCGCACGCCTTTTCGACGTACTCAATACGCCGCCTGAAGAGCGCCAAGCCAACCTCGACGAGACCCTCGCGGGATTTCGTTATGTGAATGGAGAGCTATTCGCCGAGAATCTCGGCTTTGCGGACTTCAACGAAGATATGCGGAATGCGCTCTTAGGTTGCGCGCATTTCGACTGGTCGCGCATTTCGCCAGCCATCTTTGGTTCCCTCTTTCAGGAAGTGACGAAACCAAAAGAACGTCGTCAAATTGGCGCCCACTACACCAGCGAGCGCGACATCCTCAAGGTGATTCGCTCGCTGTTCCTCGACGATCTACGCGCCGAGTTCAATCGCGTAAAAGGGAGCAAGGCGGAACTCAAGCGCTTTCACGATAAACTGTCCACGCTCCGTTTTCTCGATCCTGCCTGCGGCTGCGGAAACTTCCTCGTGGTCACCTATCGCGAGTTGAGGCTGCTCGAGGTCGAAGTCCTCAAGATACTGTTTCCCTCCGGCTCTCAGGAACTCGACATCCAGCGTCTCTCACTTGTCGATGTAGATGCCTTCTACGGAATTGAGATTGTTGAATGGCCCGCGCGCATTGCCGAAGTTGCAATGTGGCTGATGGACCACCAGATGAATATCCGCCTTTCCGAGGAGTTTGGCCAATACCTTGTCAGGCTTCCGCTTAGGAAATCGCCCACCATCGTCTGCGATAACGCGCTGCGTATTGACTGGAAAGGCATTCTGCCGCCTGACCGATGCGGTTACATACTCGGCAATCCTCCATTCGTAGGCAAGAAAGCCAGAAACGCCGAACAACAAGCCGATATGGAGATCGTCTTCGGCGCTATCAACGGAACGGGTGTTCTCGATTATGTATGCTGCTGGTATCTTCGCGCCGCGCAGTATATTCGAGGGTCCAAGATTACGGTTGGCTTCGTTTCGACAAACTCCATCACGCAGGGAGAGCAGCCCGGAGTCCTGTGGCCAACCTTATTCAATCTTCTCGGCGTAAAAATACATTTCGCCCATCGAACCTTTGCCTGGGAAAGCGAGGCGCGTGGGAAGGCTCACGTTCACGTGGTCATCATCGGATTCGGCGCCTTCGACGCACCGGACAAACAACTCTACGACTATGAGGGCGGCGACACGAAGAAGGTATCGGTGAGCTACCCCAAGAATATTAGCCCCTACCTAATCGAAGGAAATGACAGAGCGTTGCAGACACGCAGGCGCCCAGTCAGCAACGTTGTTGAAATGCGCTTTGGAAGTATGCCAAATGACGGCGGCCATTTGCTTCTTACCAATGAGGAAAAAGACCAATTACTCCTGGATGCGCCGGAAGCGCGGCCCTTGCTTCGACCGCTTTTGAGCGCTGACGAGTATCTGAATGGAAGGAACCGCTGGTGCCTCTGGCTAGAGGGCGTCTCGCCGCAGACAATTCGAGGAATCCCCGAGGTTTATCGCCGCGTTAAGGAGGTTCGGGCCTATCGCGAATCCAGCAAGAGGGAAACGACCGTCAAGCTCGCCAATTTCCCGGGTCTGTTTGGTGAGAATCGCCAGCCCACCACAAAGTACGTATTAGTGCCGCGCCATAGTTCTGAGACGCGGAAGTATATTCCTATCAGCTATTTCACACCTCGGTATATCGTGAGCGACAGTTGCCTTTGCTTGCCCGATGCAACGCTCTACCATTTTGGTGTTCTGTCTTCTGCCATGCATATGGCCTGGGTTCGCCAAGTTTGTGGGCGGCTCAAATCGGACTATCGGTATTCAGCCATGCTCGTGTACAACAACTATCCGTGGCCTGAGCTGCCAACACCAAAACAACATTCAGCGGTTGAAGCCGCTGCGCAGAGGGTTCTTGACGCTCGAAAGGAGTTCCAAGACTCCACGCTGTCAGACCTTTATGACCCAATGGCAACGCCGGCTGTTTTGTTGAAAGCCCATGCCGCGCTGGACCGGGCGGCTGAGCTTTGCTACCGGCTGAAACCGTTCGAAAGCGACCGCAAGCGCGTCGAGTTTCTCTTCGCGTTATATGAAAAGCTGTCTGCGCCCTTGAATTTTCCTGCAAAAAAGCCGCGTCAAAAAGCCTAGCTTACTTCTCCTGAGACCTCTCGCGTGTACCCTAGGGTTAAAGAGGCACCCATGCGCGCGGGCAAACTATTGAAGATCAAGTACTACGTGGAGCCGGATGCGGCGGCGCTGGCTCGCCGGGCGGCGCAGTATTTTGTCGAGATGGCGGGCGAGGCGATGGATTACGGCAAGCGGGCGCGGATCGCCCTCAGCGGCGGCTCGACGCCCAAAGCCGCGTTTGAGATGCTTGCCGACCCCAATCAGCCCTGGCGCAGCCGCATGCAGTGGGAGAATCTCGACCTCTATTGGGTGGACGAGCGGGCCGTTCCTCCCGACGATGCCGACAGCAACTATCGCATGACCTGCGAGGCCCTGCTGGACCATGTGCCGTTGCGTCCCGAGCAGATTCACCGCATCGAGAGCGAGCTGGAGCCGGAGCTGGCCGCCGCCCATTACGAGTCGGAGTTGCGCGACAACTTCCGCCTGGAGGGCGCCGAAATACCGCGCTTCGACCTCATCGCCCTGGGCATGGGAGCTGACGGTCACACCGCCTCCCTTTTCCCCCGCACTGAGGCGCTCACCGAGATGAGCCGGCTGGTCACCGCCAACCATGTGCCTCAGAAGGACACATGGCGCATCACGCTCACCTGGCCCGTAATCAACCACGCCAATTCGGTCTTCTTCCTGATTGCCGGCGCTGACAAGGCTGAGGTATTGAAAGAAGTTTTGACCGGGCCGCGCGACCTGGAGAGGCTCCCTAGCCAGCTGATTTGGCCCGCAAGCGGTATACTGACATTGATTCTAGACAAGGAAGCAGCTGCACTTTTGCCCGCGACTGACGCGGAAGGCTGCGGTTTTTTGGAGAGGGAACGATGATTTTGGCGGGCGACGTAGGCGGCACCAAGGTTGATCTGGCGCTGTATGACTTTACCAATGGAAAGCTCACAATCTCCCGCGACAAGATCTATCGGGCCAAGGATTACTCTGGCCTGGAAACGATTGTGAAAGAGTTTCTGGGCGCTGAAAAGGTGACCGCGGCCTGTTTTGGCGTGCCGGGTCCGGTACGCGACGGTCGTCTGCGCCTCACAAATCTGCCTTGGACACTGGACAGCCGCGAGTTGTCGGCTGGTCTCGCCATTGAGCACGTCTTCCTTATCAACGATCTCGAGGCCAACGGCTACGGGATTGCCGAACTCGCCGACGGCCAGATCTACACTCTCAATGAGGGTGACCCCAGCCAAACCGGCAATCGCGCCCTGATGGCCGCGGGAACCGGCCTGGGCCAGTCCTTCCTGGTCTGGAACGGCCACAGTCACATTCCGTACCCCTCCGAAGGCGGCCATGCGGACTATGCGCCCCGCAACGAGGACGAGATCGACCTGCTGCGCTTTCTCAAGCAGAAGTTCAACGGGCGCGTCAGCTATGAGCGTGTCATCAGCGGCATGGGACTGACCAATATCTACGAATTCCTGCGCGAGGTGCGCGGCATGGACGAACCGGCCTGGCTGGCCGAACGCATCGCCGCAGTCCACGACCCCAACGCGGTAATCTCCGAGTTGGCGCTGACGGCCAAGAGCGAAATCTGCGAGAAGGCGCTGGATATGTTCGTATCAGCCTATGGCGCAGAGGCCGGCAACCTGGCCCTCAAGATCCTGTCGGCCGGCGGTCTCTATGTGGGCGGCGGCATCGCGCCGCGCATCCTCGAGAAGCTCAAAGACGGTACCTTCATCAAGGCCTTCACCGACAAGGGCCGCCTGAGCCAGTTGCTCATTCATATGCCAGTGCGCATCATCCTTGAGAGCCGCGCCGCCCTGCTGGGCGCCGCCGCCTACGCAGAAGCAAGAGCCGCCGAACTGAGCGGAATCTCGCCACGCGCCGCCTCGGTCAAAATCTAAAGCGCATTTCATAGGAAGAAACTCGAGAGCCAGCCGGATCGGCTGGCCCTTGCCAAGGCAAACGCATCTAAATCCGCTCCTATACGGGAAGAGAAAAACGCTGCGCAAAATATTGAATTCATGCGCTTTGTAACAAGTCCTCCACCGGCGTTGCCGACCCGCCATGGATGAAACGGGTGGCTGTCATCGGATAGAGTTTTCTTGTGCGGCTGGCACAGAGGTTGGTATTTCCCTGGTGCTCTGAGCCCGTTCAACAAGTCGGACCCGGAACCCTTGAGCACCCCCGATTGTCGCCACGGACGCTTTCGTCCCGGAGCACGCTTTTTAGATTACTTTTCACGGGGTTCCACGCCTGCCGCCGACAAGGAGACTCGCGATGGAAGTTCTTCACCCGATTTGCGCTGGGTTGGATGTTCATAAAGAGACGGTGGTGGCCTGTGTGCGCCACATGAGCGGCGGCAAGGTTAAGACCGAGGTCCGCACCTTTGCCACCACAACCGGGGCGTTGCTGGAGCTGCCGGCCTTGCTTGGGGCCGGGCAAGTCACCCACATTGCCATGGAGGCCACGGGGGTCTACTGGAAGCCGGTGTGGCACATTCTGGCCGACGGCGATTTTGAGCTTCTGCTGGCCAACGCCGCTCCACCAGACTGAGAAAGGGCGCGCCGTGGCTCAAGACGATTCTTGTCCAATGCGGCTGGGCCGCAATGCGCACCAAAGGCAGCTATTTCCAGGCTCAGTACTACCGCTTGCGCTCGCGCCGCGGCTCCAGAAAAGCCATCTGTGCCGTAGCCGCCTCGCTACTCACCACCGCCTACCACATGCTCAAGAACGGCGCCTGCTACCAGGATCTCGGCGCAAACCATTCCGACCAGAGGGCCAAAACCAAGCACGTTCAGCGCATGGTCAACCGCCGGGAGAGCTTGGGCTACGACGTCAAAATCCTACCCAAGGCGGCGTGAGACAGAGTAGTTTCTTTTTAGGGCACGACTTCAAAGCCTGCCCTTGTTACAAAACCGACCGTGGATAGCGATCAGGGAGATCAAGATGCGTTTGCCCTGCCCATGACTGTACCGTGGGCCTGCTGAAACCAGCACGATGCTATTCTAAATATCAGTCAAGAGGAAGCAGCTTCACAGTTCAAATCAAGTCAGGTCATAAGAGCAAACTATGTCATTGAACGATCTCGAATTCGCCTTTGCTCCCGTGCGCGATCAAGTCCGCGACCTGCGGGAGTATCTTTGACCCGGCTCGCATCCGCCGGGAACTCGCCGAAATAGAAACCAAGCTGGCCGATCCGGCCCTCTGGTCCAACCCCAACGCGACTAAACCTCTCATGCGCGACAAAAAGCGCCTGGAAAACCTCGTCGCCGACGATGACGAGCTTGTGCGCCGCACAGAAGAAATCGCGACCTACTTCGAGCTGGCCCGCGAGGGCGAAGACGTGCTCGCCGATCTGGAGCGCGACATCAAGGCTCTGTCTGCGTTCAATGAGGATCTGGAAGCCCGCACCATGCTCAATGGCGAGGCCGATCCGCTGAACGCCATTGTCACCGTGCACCCCGGCGCGGGCGGAACGGAAAGCCAGGACTGGGCCGAGATGCTGATGCGCATGTATCTGCGCTGGGCCGAGCAGCAGGGCTTCAAAACCGAGATCAACGACTATCAGGACGGTGAAGAGGCGGGCATCAAGTCGGCCACGTTCACCATCCTCGGCGAGAACGCCTTCGGGCAACTGGCCGGCGAGAGCGGCGTCCACCGGCTGGTGCGCATCTCGCCCTTCGATCAGGCCAAGCGCCGCCACACCTCGTTTGCCTCGGTCTACGTTTCGCCGGAGATCGACGACACCATCCAGGTGGATCTGAAAGTCGAAGACCTGCGCATAGACACCTATCGCTCCGGCGGCAAGGGCGGCCAGCATGTGAACACCACTGACTCCGCCGTGCGCATGACGCACCTACCAACAGGAATTGTCGTCCAATGCCAGAACGAGCGCAGTCAGCACAAGAACCGCGAGAAGGCCATGAAGATGCTGCGCTCGCGGCTCTATGAGTACGAGCTCGAAAAGAAGCGGGCGGTCAGTAGGAAGGTCGAAGACTCGAAGCTTGAGATCAACTTCGGCTCGCAGATTCGGTCGTATGTCTTGCAGCCCTACCGCATCGCCAAGGATCACCGCACCAAAGTCGAGGTGGGCGACGTGGACAAGGTGCTCGATGGCTATCTGGAGCCGTTCCTGCGCGGCTATCTGCTGGCCAAGAGGCGGGGCACCGCCGTTGCGGCCGAGGCGGACGACGATCTGGATGTGTAGGGGATATCCAGACATATCGCTGTTTTGAAAGGGCACGGCTTCAAAAGCCTGCCCTGAGCCTGCCGAAGGGTGCCGCAAATGGAGCAGAATGAACGCGGGCTTTAGCCCCCGAAGGAATTTGATTTGAACGGCATACATTCCCTCGGCGGCTGAAGCCGCTTTCTGTTGGGCGTTTCAACGGCATGGCTGAAGCCATGCCCTTTCAAAACGGAGGAATCCGATGAACGATCCCGCCATCATCGACGAGATGCTGCGCACGGCGCGAACCATCGCCGTCGTCGGCCTTAGCGACAAGCCCAGCCGCGCCAGCCACCTCATCGGAACCTATCTTGCATCCAAGGGCTACTACGTGACGGGCGTCAATCCTACGCTCGTCGAGGTGCAGGGCATCAAGTGCTACCCGGACCTCGACGCGGCCCAGACCGCCGCCGAGCAGTCAACAGGCTCAGGTATCGACCTCGTCAACGTCTTTCGCGCCTCGGAGCATGTTGCCGCCATTGTGAAGGATGTCATCCGCCTGGGTATTCCCTGCCTGTGGCTCCAGGATGGCGTGATCGACGAGACGGCTGTTGCCCGCGCCCGCGCCGCCGGGGTTAAATGCGTCATGAACGACTGCATTTATCGGCGTCATGCGATGCGGTCGAATCTGCACCCCAGATAGCGAAATCAGGAACTTGCTGCGACCATCCTCCGGTACACTGAGTCCAACCATCAGGAGTCAGCATTTCGCCGTTATGCGCCTTCCCCGCTTAATCTTCGTATTTTTCTTGTTACTTGCCGCAGGGCTGCCGGCGCAGGCTGCGTCGAGTTTTGCCGACGCGGACCACGTGCATGTGCAGTTGGTGTTTCCGACGGGCTATCTCTATCCGGGCGTGAGCAGCAATGCCGGCCTTTACTTCAAGCTGGAGCCAGGTTGGCACGTTTACTGGATGAATCCCGGCGATGCGGGCGAGCCGCCGCACATTCAGTGGACGCTGCCGAAGGGAATCACCGCAGCACCGATGCAGTTTCCCACGCCGAAGCGGCTACCGCTTGGGCCGTTGATGGACTACGGATACGAAGATGAAGTTCTGTTTCCGTTCAAGTTGGTTGCGGACAAAACGGTCAAGACCGGTTCCGTCGTCCTTCATGCCAAAGTGGATTGGCTAGTTTGCCGAGGAAGTTGCATTCCCGGCAAAGCGGAACTAGAAACTTCGCTTCGGGTTCTCCCGGAAGAACCGATGGTGGTGATTGTTTCCCCGTCGGATGCAGCTCTTTTCAAGCGGCTGGGGAACGCACTGCCCAAGCCACTGCCAACCACTGCCAAGGCCAGATTTCAGCCCACCCAGGAAGGCTTCCGCCTCTCCGTCGAAACCGGCCAGCATGAGACTGAGGCCGCATTCTTCCCTGAAGATCAGGACATTCTCGACAACCCCGCTCCGCAGAAGCTCACCTCTACGGCGACAGGCTTCATCCTCGACCTCAAGAAAGATGCCAATCTTACTGCCAATCCCGCGCAATTGCGGGGGGTTCTGGAGCTTTCCGGCGGGCGTGCGTATGAGATTGCCGCGCTACCGGGAGGGAAGACGGCTACACCAGCTGGCTTGGGCGCGCCTATTGAACAGCAAGCCTCAGGGCCTAAAGGCCTGGCTGATTCGGGTGCCTCCATTACCGGGGCTAAAGCCCCGGCCTACCATGCCTCGGGCAGCGCGTCCGTTTCCGGATTTTGGCATTTGCTGCTGCGCACCTCTGGCCTGGCATTTCTCGGCGGCTTGCTCTTGAACCTCATGCCCTGCGTCTTTCCTGTGCTCTTCCTCAAAGGCCTTGCTCTGGTTAACTCGGGTAGCGAAGAGCGGCACAAGCTGCGCGCCCATGGAATCGTCTACACCGCAGGCATTCTCGTCTCTTTTTGGGCGCTGGTGGCAGTGCTTCTCGGACTGCGCGCCGCGGGGGCCACTCTCGGCTGGGGGTTCCAGTTCCAGTCGCCCGTCTTTCTGTGCCTGATGGCAGGATTGCTTTTCTTCCTGGGCCTGTCGCTGGCTGGGCAGTTTGAAATCGGCCTCACGCTCACCGGCGCGGGCGATTCGCTCGCGTCGAAGCACGGCTACACCGGCAGCTTCTTCACCGGCGTGCTGGCTGTGGTGGTGGCCACGCCCTGCACCGCGCCCTTTATGGGAGCGGCCATCGGCTACGCGTTGGCTCAGCCCGCTGCGGTCACCTTTGCCGTCTTTACCGCCCTGGCGCTCGGCCTGGCCGCACCCTACCTCGCGCTCACCCTGCACCCGGCCTGGACGCGTCTACTGCCCAAGCCCGGTGTGTGGATGGAGATTCTGCGCCAGGCCATCTCGGTTCCGATCTTCATCACCGTCATCTGGCTGGCGTGGGTGCTGGCCCAAGCCTATGGCGCCGGTGTGCTGGCCACGCTGCTGGGCGGGTTCCTGATGCTGGCCGTTGCCGGTTGGTTCCTGGGCCGCTGGCCGGCGCAGCGATGGGCCACCGTGGTCGCCGGGCTGATCCTGGTTGCGGTCATTGCCCTCTGCGCCATCGCACCAGGGAAGTTGGTTGTCGCTTCAGAGAATCTGACTACGCCGGAAGCTCACGGCGCTTGGCAGCCGTGGTCGGCCGAGGCGGTGAGCCGCTATCAGGCCCAGGGCCGGCCGGTCTTTGTGGATTTCACCGCAAGCTGGTGCCTGAGCTGCCAGGTGAACGAACGCGTTGCGCTCGACCAGCCGGAAGTGATGCAAGCCTTCAAAGATGGGAATGTAGCGCTGCTCAAAGCCGACTGGACTCGCCACGATGAGGCCATTACGCAATCCCTGACCGCACTGGGCCGCAGCGGAGTTCCGGCTTACGCCCTCTACGCTCCAGCCCAGAGCCAGCCGCAACTGCTGCCCGAAGTGCTTACGCCGGGGATTGTGACGAATGCGCTGAGCAATCTGCCGAAGGCGGCGCGCTGAAATCTGCAATCCTGACAGCCCGTGGTAAAAGTCCAAACTATTTAGAACTCATCCGCAAATTGTGCATTTGAGTAGCGCCGCTCTCCAGAGCGGCGCTACTGGCGGCGTCC
>Ga0302194_10002647_pt1 | contig 11366 bp, 9 predicted proteins | sample II_Bog_N1_1_FD_200227 | JGI IMG/M metagenome (GOLD analysis project Ga0302194, IMG submission 200227) | Peat permafrost microbial communities from Stordalen Mire near Abisko, Sweden - II_Bog_N1_1 | ecosystem: Environmental > Terrestrial > Soil > Wetlands > Peat | place: Sweden: Abisko, Stordalen...
CGTGCTTCAGTCCGGCCTGGATCCCGAACTGATTGCGGGAAACATCTATCGGGATGGGTTGGTGGCTCCAACGCAATTGGCGAACATCTGGCTGGCCGGCAACTACGTGCTGGTTGAAGCCGGCGGAGCGATGCTGCGCCAGGCGCCGTTGTGGCTGCGACTGGTGCGCGCCACCATCCCGGCGCGGCTGGGGTCGATTTTCGGCGACAGCCGTCTTCCCGCACGTTCCGTGGTGGTTTGCGTGAGCATCGAGCGGATACTGGCTCCGAATACTTCCGAGCAAATTCGCGCTCTGGCGCAGGGACTCAACGAGCGGCTGCGGCAGCTCTCGCAGACGCTGGGTATCTCGCTTCCTATCTATGTGCTGTTCACAAAGCTGGATAACATCACTCCCTTTGCCGAGTATGTGGGACGGCTCACGGATGAGGAAGTGAAGCTTCCCATCGGGACGCTTCTTTCCACGCTTTCGACCGGCTCGGGCCTTTATACTGAGCAGGCCACAGCGATGATCGGCGCTCGATTCGACCAGCTTCTGTACGCGCTGGCCGAATTTCGAATGGATGTTCTTTCACGGGGCGGAGAGCTGCAGAACCTGGCGCGGGCGTATGAATTTCCAAGGGATCTGCGCAAGGTCCGGGCCGGGGTTGTTTCTTTCCTCGCGGAGGTTGCGCGTCCCAGCCAGATTGGCGTGAACCCATTCCTGCGCGGATTCTTCTTCGCGGGCATGCGCGCGCATATTGTGGAGGATGTTCTGGAGGTAGGGCCGGCCCAACAACAGGCGGCCGCGCCGGTAAATGCTGGGGCAACGCGCATCTTCTCGCTGGCCGCGATGCAACAGGAGCAGGCCGCGCCGCAACCGCGGCGAGGCGGCACGCGCAAGGTTGCGCAGTGGGTTTTCCTGCCGCACCTGTTCTCGAAGATTCTGCTTGCCGACAAGGCGGCGCTCGAGATCAGCCGCGCAAGCACGCGGACCAGCTTGCTGAAACGCACGCTGCTGGCAACTGTGAGCATCGTGGTTCTGATCCTTTTGACGCTGTTCACCATTTCGTTCTTCCGGAACCGTTCGCTCGAAGAGCGTGTTGCGAAGGCCGCTGCCGTGCCGGTTTCGCCGGTGACCGCGGGCGGATTTGCCGCGCAGGGCGATCTTGAATCGCTGGAGAAGCTGAGAGTGGTGCTGGCTGAACTGGACGGATATCGCAAGGACGGGTCGCCGATTCTCGACCGGTTCGGACTGTACAAAGGCGAGGCTCTTTACCCGGTTGCGTGCCAGGCGTATTCCAACAAATTCCGCACGCTGCTGCTGGCTCCAACGCAGGCAAACATCGTTGGCAAACTGAATACCGTGCCCGCTGCGCCGACTCCGGATTCAAACTACGGCGCAACTTACCAGCCACTGAAGACGTACTTGATTACCGCCTCAAATCCTGACCCCGACACGGCGCAGGACACCGTCGACTTTCTTCCTCCCGCGCTGATGACGGAATGGGCGGGAAGCGGCGCGCCGGATCCGAGTGTGGCGCAGATTGCCCAGGCCCAGTTCCAGTTCTACGCCAATCTTCTTCCGGGGAACTCATCGTGCCTGGCGAACGCGGGCGGAAGCAAAAACGATGCGGCGATCGCGCATGCGCGCCTTTATTTGAGCGGCTTTCAAGGATTCCAGCATGTGTATCAAAGCATGTTGGCAGCAGCGAACCACAAGGTGCAGGGTTTCGACTTCAACAGCAAATTCCCCGGATCCTCGCAGTATATTCTTGACAATTATCCAATCCAGGGCGCCTATACGAAGGCGGGTTTTGCGTTCATGCAGGACGCGATTCTGCACCCCGATCCCTACTTCAGTGGCGAGCAATGGGTTCTGGGCCCATCCTCGGGACCACCGATTGACCGGGCCGCGCTCAGCGTCCAGTTGAAGTCAGCCTATACGGCCGACTTCATCCAAACCTGGCGAACCTACATGGCGAAGGCGCAATTCATCCCGTACAAGAGCTTTGCGGAGGCCGGCACCAAGCTGGGCGCGCTGGACTCGAATACTTCGGCGATGCTGGAGCTCTTCTCGCTCATCTCGATCAACACGGGGGTTGCGGCGCCGGAAATATCTTCAGTGTTCCAGGCGCCCCAGGCAGTAGTACCGCCGTCGATGCCGGATAATCGCCTGATCGGACAGTCGAACCAGGGTTACATCCAAGGCCTTCAGGGTCTTGAAGGAGCAGTAAAGAACCTTTCCCTGAACCCGATCAGCGCAAACGATCCAGCGGCGGCCGCACCTGTGGTGCAAGCGGCTCTTGCCGCGGAACAGGCCGCGGAAAGCCTTCGCAACGGGTTTGTTCCCGATCCGGCAGGCCTGGACAAGACGAGCTTCTCGCTTCTTGAAGCTCCAATTGAGTCGACCAAAAACCTGGCCGCGCAAGCGCCGGCCAACGCCGCCGGCGGCGGGGCGAAGGCGTTCTGCGCACAGATTGGGCCGGTGCTCGCCAAGTTCCCCTTCAGCCCGCAATCGACAGCGGAAGCTTCGACCGAGGAAGTGGCGCAGATCTTCTCGCCGGGCTCAGGATCGTTTACGCAGTTCGCCGGTTCGCTGAAGGCGCTGGTTGTTCCGCAAGGCCCTCAGTATGTGGTGGCGCCCGGCTCGGCGGTTAAAATCAACCCGGCCTTCCTGAGTTTCCTGTCGAACGCCCAGAAGATTTCTACAACACTGTTTCCGAGCGGAGGAAACCAGCCGTCGCTGGACTTCACGCTGACTGAGGTGAAGACGACGGGCGTACCCGATGCGGTGCTCAACATCGACAATCAGCAAATTACCGCCGCGGGCCAAAAGACTTCGTTCCACTGGGTGTCAAAGCCGGATGGCAAATACAGCCTCTCATCGGAAGGAAATGCCTCCGCGTCCGCACCGGGCCCGTGGTCGGTATTCCACTTTGGCTTCGCCGCGGCGCATATTCCTCCAGACCGGCTCAAATACAGCCTGCAATTGAACAGTCAAACCAATGGAGTGGTTCTCTTCGATGCTTCTGGTCCGGGCGCATTTTTGCTGAATCCCGGATTCATGAAGGATTTTCACTGTGTTTCAAACGTTGCTCGCTAATAAGGCAACCCGAGGCTCCGTTTCGTCTCACGAGTGGCGCTGAATCGTGAGAGGATGGCTGGAAGAGATCACAACCCAAATAGGCATCGTGCAAACAAACTCACCCTGGAAGGCATTCCTCTCAGGGCTCACTAAAGCGAGATCATGAGCGAAGAATTCATCAGCGAACCTTCCAATGTCGAAGCAGCGGGAGCCGGTGACGGATCCACGGGCATCCGCGTCTCGGTTTCGGCGCTCAGCGATGTGGGCTGCGTACGAACCAACAACGAAGATGCCTTCGGCTATGACGAAGGGCTGGGCATCTATGTTGTGTGCGACGGCATGGGTGGAATGGCCAGCGGAGAAGTAGCCAGCTCCCATGCGGTGGCGGCAATTATGAAGAGTTACGCTGAGAGCTCGGCCATGGCTGTGCCCATCAGCGCCAGGCTGCTGCTCGCCATCAACGCAGCCAACCTGGATGTCTGGGAGAACGGGCAGATTCCCGAAAACAAGGGAATGGGAACCACCACGGTGGCTTCGGCACTGGACGGGAATAAGCTGATCCTGGGTAACGTGGGCGATAGCCGCGCGTATATCATCCAGGACGGTCAATGCGTGCAACTCACTGTCGATCATTCGTATATCAACGAACTTATCCGCAACGGCACGCTTACCATCGAGAACGCGCATACCGCCGACCTGCGAGGGATGGAGTCGATTATTACGCGGGCTGTGGGTGTGGCGGCGGAGGTTCAGCCGGATTTCTTCTCGGTGGACCTGAAACCGGGAACCGCGGTCCTGCTGGCAACGGACGGCCTGACACGTTATCTGCTTGCGGACGAGATCGCTGCTATCCTCGGGGCATCGCCGTTTGAATCTTCCTGCACCAACTTGATTGAACTGGCAAAGCAACGCGGTGGACAGGACAATATAACCTGCATCCTGCTGGTGGCACACGCAGCATAACTTCACACTTTCTTCGAAATAAAAGGAAACCAGCCGGAACTTTCGTTTGAATGCTGTGTTGGACTAAGCAGAATCCTGAGTGTTTCTGCCAGGTCCAATCTTCTTGACATCTATTCGACCTTGGTTTAAGTTTTTGGGGTCTGTCAAAGAGCTTCCCTCAAATCATGAAATGGATGTGTAATATGGCTCTAACTCATAAGATTGGTGTATTGGGGTTCGCTATTGCAAGCACGTTGATCACGCTTGCTGCGCAGGCCCAGGCGGGTGATCCGGGAACAGCCATTCAGGCGAAGCTTGCATCGCAGATCAAGCTTACGAAGCCCACAGCGGACCGCACGGATATCGTTACTGCCGGCGATGTCGTGTTGTTGCAAAAGGACGGCCTGATGATGTGCAGCTCGGCTTCGACGTATGCCTTCTCGAATACGTACAGCAGCGGCGTTCTGAGCGCGAATTACAACAATCGCGCGAAAGATGCGGCAAAATCGTTTCTCAAGGGCCGTCTTCCCTTCGGCGGCGGCGGCAGTGTGACCGATGCGGCTAACAATGGATGCGCGTCCCGCAAGTTTGTTGCCGGAGAGAAATTCTGGGTGACGGGCGTGACCCCACAGAAGGACGGGATCGTCGTGGCGACGTTCAGCGATCCCTATCCGGATCCTTCGAATCCCGGCGGGGACCCGGTTCACTTTTACGGGGAGATCAAGTTTGCTTATCCCCATGGCGTGGCTCCGGCGTCTGATGACTTTGTGAAGACGGTTTCTGAGGTGATGACTGTTGCTCCCGCGGACGACAGCGACAAGGGCGGCGCCTCTTCAGGGGGTGGCGCTCCGGCGCAAGCTCAAGCGCCTGCTGCTCCGGCTCCGGCGCCGATGATGGCCATTGCGCCCCCGCCTCCGCCCGCCGACGCGCCTCCGCCAACCATCGCGATCGGGCAGACAAAGGACCAGGTGACGGCTGCATTCGGGCAACCCACCAGGATGGCAAAAGTGGGAGTCAAGGAAATCTTCTATTACAAAGACATGAAGGTGACTTTCACGAACGGGAAAGTCAGTAACGTTGAGTAAGCTGGTAGCCCATCCGGGGTGGATGCGCAGAGAGAGCACAGAGGAGTGAGGCCACGATGATGATTCACAAGTTTCGGAAGTCCATAACCAATGGTTCAGCAGCGCTGATTCTAGCGGGGATGCTTGCAGTGACCTGGCTGGCAAGCGCAGCCGCCGACACGAAGAAACCCGCCGCGCCCGCCCCTAAGGCTGCTCCCAAAGCTGCTGCTCCCAAGGCCGCCGCTCCGAAGGCGGGCGGAACCACCGGCGGGGCCACCACGCACGGGCCAACCACCACCTCGCACGGGCCGACGACAGGCGGGACCACCACGCACGGGCCAACCACCACCTCGCACGGGCCAACCACTGGCGGAGCCACCACGCACGGGCCGACCGCTGGCGGCGCCCATCCAGGCGGAGTAGGTGGTGCTGGTGCGCACGGTGGCGCAACCGGCGGGACCAGGAACACGTCTTTCAAAAGCCCGGCGCCAAAAGGCAATAACGAGCACGTAACCAAGAGCGGCAGCGCGGTCCGCACGCGTCCCGGCGGCAGGGTTGCCGATGTGCATGATGCCAAGCGGGGAATGGACGTGCATCATGGCCTGGCGGGCGGGCACAGGGTTTCAATGGAGCGGCACGATGGCAGCCGCGTATACTCGGAGCGGGGCCGGCGCGGCTATGTGGGGCGCGGCTATAACTATCATGGACACGATTTTGAGCGCCGTTCCTACTTCTATCACGGCCACTCGTACGACCGCTTCTATCGCGGATATGGGTATCGCGGCTTGATGCTGAACGTCTATGCGCCAGGCTTCTACTTCCGTCCCGCGTTTTACGGTTGGGCCTATAACCCGTGGGCGGCTCCCATCGCCTTCGGTTGGGGATGGGGAGCGGCCACACCGTGGGTCGGCTTCTACGGTGGCTACTTCCACCCGTATGCCGTGTATCCTTCAGCGGCATTCTGGCTGACGGACTACATGATTTCGCAGGACCTGGCGGCGGCCTATGCGGCGCACCAGGATGGGGCCGAGCAGGCTGCCGCACCACCGGAGGGTGGTCAGCCGGTACTGACCCCCGAAGTGAAGCAGATGATTGCCGACGAGGTGAGAAACCAGTTGGCGCTTGAGAACGCAGAAGCGGGGCAGAATGCGCAGCAGCAGGATGTGGATCCCGGTTCCAGCGGCATTGCACGGCTGCTGAGCGATGGTCGCCCGCACGTGTTTGTGGCTGGCGGAAACCTGGATGTGACCGACGCATCTGGCCAGGAGTGCGCGGTGAGCGACGGCGATACTTTGCAGTTGCGCGAACCGCCTCCGTCTGATGCGACTGCGGCGAATCTCGTGGTTCTTTCCAGCAAGGGGAACCCGGAGTGCCAGATTCAGCTGACGGTTTCGATACAGTTGACCGACCTGCAGGAGATGCAGAACCACATGCGGGAGACCATCGACCAGGGTCTGCAGGATCTGCAGGCGAAGCAGGGTACGGGCGGCTTGCCCGCGGCTCCGCCTTCCGCAGCGGGTCCAGCAGCTCCCGCGGCTTACGCTGCGGTGGCGCCTCCACCGGAGCCGAATCCCGGCGCGGATATCCAGGCTGCGGATCAACAGAGCGATCAGGCTGAGAAGGACGTAACTGCGGAAGCCGCTGCGGATACAGGCGGGCAGGCAAGTGCGGCCCCGGCTTCACCCGATGCGCCTGCCGCCCCGGCGGCTCCTCCGGCTCAACCAGCGTCTGTCGAGATGGGCCAGACGACCGACCAGGTCACGGCGGCTCTTGGTGCGCCAACCAGAATTGCGAACCTGGGTCCAAAGGTCATCTACTACTACAGCGGTATGAAGGTTACCTTCAAAGAAGGAAAAGTAAGCGACGTTCAGTAAAAGATGCGCAAAAAGCGAAGGGAGGGAATCATCGATTCCCTCCCTTCGCTTTTTGGTGTTCTGTTGTTTTCAGCTCTCAGGGCGCATGTGAGCTTAACAAGCGACCCTCCTGTTCGCAATAAAAGATGAAGCAATCGCGTCTCTGGCGTTGCCTTTCGGGCAAGGGCCGGGTGGAATTGCGGCTGACGCCTGGACGTGAAAACAGCAGCAACCTTCCCTTTTTGTGGTGATTCCGAAGTCCGTCAACGGGTTGTCCCCGATTCCACCAAACCCGGTGAAATCAGGTTGAATCATCTTTTCATTCGTTCTGGCGGGCACCGCAAAGTGCCGGCTCCGATGGAATACGATGGGCATATGCCGCTGCTCAACATCCGTGACCTGCAGATCCGCTTTGGGGCAGCGGAAGCGGTGCGCGGCATCAGCATGCGGATTGAGGACGGCGAGGTGCTGGGGCTGGTGGGCGAGTCGGGTTCCGGCAAGAGCGCCACGGCATTGGCGATTTTGGGACTGCTAGGCACGGCTGCGCAGGTCGACGGAGAGATTCTCTGGCGGCAGAGCACAGGAACTGTCGACTTGCTGCGGCAGGGATCCGACGCTCTTCGGCGTCTACGGGGCCGCGAGATCGCCATGATTTTTCAAGAGCCGATGACGGCCCTGAACCCGGTGATGCAGATTGGAAAGCAGGTAGCGGAATGCGCGGCCGCACATTCCGGCGCCTGGACGGGCCGCAAGGCGAAGCACAGGGCCATCGCCGCGCTGGAGGCGGTTGCCATTCCCGAGGCAAGCCGCCGCTACTCCGATTATCCGCACCAGTTTTCGGGCGGACAGAGGCAGCGCATCATGATTGCGATGGCCCTCATCAACAAGCCGAGGCTGCTGATTGCCGACGAGCCCACCACCGCTCTGGATGTGACGGTACAGGCGCAGGTTCTTGCGCTATTGAAGGAATTGCAGCAGGAGCACGGGCTGGCGATGTTGTTTATCTCGCACGACCTGGCGGTGGTGAGCCAGATAGCCAGCCGGGTGGCCGTTATGCGAGCGGGGCTGGTGGTGGAGACGGGGGATTGCACACGGCTGCTTACACAGCCTGAGCATGAATACACCAAAAGCCTGCTGGCCGCGGCGCCCACGCTGCGCACGGACCGGAGCCGGCCGCTGGCCATGGTGGGCGCCGCGCCGCCGGCTCAATGAGAAATAGACACCGCTTCCCGGCACGCCAGGAAGCGGCGGAAACTACTCGGCTACAGCTTCTTCCTCAACCGGCTCAGCGGCGGCTTCAGACGTGCCATCGCTGATGACCTTCACCTTCACATGAGCGGTAACTTCGCGGTGCAGCTTGATGGACACCGTGAAATCGCCCAGGCTTTTGAGAGGCTCGTCGAGCTGAATCTTACGGCGATCCACCTCAAACCCCTTGGCAGCCAGCTCAGCCGCGATATCGACCGAGGTGACGGAACCGAAGAGATGGCCGGCTTCGCCACTCTTGCGGGTGAAGCTGAGCACGAGCGGCTCGAGCTTGGTGACCAGGGTCTCGGCCAGCGCCTTTTCAGAAGCAGAACGCCGGGTTGCGGCAGTCTTCATCTGTTCAACGACGGCTTTGTTGGCCAGGGTGGCCTGCAGCGCAAGCTTGCGCGGCAGAAGAAAATTGCGCCCGTATCCCTCTGCGACTTTGACCACGTCTCCGCGGTTTCCCAGATTGGCTACGTCTTCCTTCAGAATTACTTCCATGACAAATTCTCCAGTGTTACGGGCACCCCCTGCGGAGGACGCGTCCTTGGGACGGGTCCGGACCCAGGTGGTGCCGCGCAGGATCAAACCTTCGCATCGCGAAGATTGCCGCCGGCGTCATTCGATTCGGTTCGTACCGCTTCTCAAGCAAGTGAAATGCGGCGGAACCGAACAGACCAGTGCGCAGGCAGGCAATCAATCGCCGCGAAGACTAGTGCCGCGTGGCGAAAGGCAGCAGGGCGATATTGCGAGCCTGCTTGATGGCGCGCGTGAGACGGCGCTGGTGCGTGGTGCAAACACCGGTGAGCCGCCGCGGGACGATCTTTCCGCGCTCGGCCACAAAGCCTTGCAGCAGGCGGACATCGCGGTAGGGTATCGCGTCAATCTTCTCGGTGCAGAACTTGCAGACCTTCTTGCGGCGGAAAAACTTTCCGCGGCCGCCGGGACCGCCGGATGGCCGGGAACCCGGTCCGCCGGAGGATGGCCGTCCGCCGGAGCGGGCTGGACCAGAACCAGAACCAGAACCAGAACCGGGCCCGGATTCCGATCCGGATGAGTGCGGAGCTGCGCCCGTCTCGGGCGCCTTTCCAGGAGTTTCTTCAGGCATGATGTTTCCTCTTTACTCTTCATTGCTCCCGTTGGGTCCGCTGGCGGACTCGGGACACAGGATATGGCCGGCGACGGTTCAACTCAAAGAAACCGGCAACGGCAATTCTTTTCACAACCACCTAGGCGCTGGCCTGAACCGGCTCGGCAGCTTCAACGCGGGCCGGCGCGGGCGCTGCCGCCGGCGTCGGTGCTGCTGCCGGCGTGGGGGCTGCATGCTCGGTGCTCACCTTGCGGCGAGTTCCACGCAGGGCCTTCACCTTGGCGAGACGCTTTTCCTCCTCGTCGATGCGCACGGTGATGAACTTGATCACCGGCTCGGTAACGCGCAAGCGGCGCTCCAGCTCCAGGACCACCGGGCCACCAGCCTCGATGGTCATCAGGACGTAGTTGCCGTCGTTGAACTTGCGCACCATATAGGCGAGCTTGCGGCGGCCCATCTTTTCGACAGTCTTCACCACTCCACCGCCGCCGGTCACGGTGGCGGAGAAGCCGGCGATCAGCTTGTCGGCGTCTTCCTCGGCCACATCGGGCCGAACAATGAACATTACTTCATACACACGGGACATCAGCATTCCTTTTCCGCCAGGCTCTAGCGCCTGGCCTTCACCGCCGGTTGGAGCGGAAAGCCACCCGTAGGGTGGAAGACCGTTCATTCGCCTTGGCGGCCACGTACGTTTCATCCTGCTGCGCCGGCGAATTTACTCGCGGCGGTTAAACTCGTTCATCGCGGGTGCCGGGCCTTCGCCGATGATGCGCCTTGTGGCAGTGGCCACCCGGTCAAGCACCTCGTCGAGCACCGTCAAATCCGCCTTGCGCATCGGCGAAAGCAGATAATCCCTGCCATGCCGCCTGCCGCCGGCTGCAATCGCCTCCGGAGGCAGATCTTGTGCTACCCCGATGCGCAGGCGCAACCACTCCTGCCCACCCAGGGTGCCGGTTATGCTGCGGGCTCCGTTGTGGCCCGCCGTCGAACCGCGCTCCCTGATCTTGAAGGTCCCCAGCTTCAGATCGAGCTCGTCATAAATCACGAGCAGGTCCTTCGCCGGGTCCGCTTCAAACTCCCTCACCAGAGCGGCCACTGCAAGCCCGCTCAGGTTCATAAATGTCTCCGGCTTGGCCAGGACCACTTCGCGCCCTGCGATTCGGCAGGTTGCGGTAACGGCCCGGCAGCGCCGGTTCTGGACCACAACGCCCTCTTGCGCGGCGATGCGATCGATTGCCATGAACCCCGCATTGTGCGGTGTCCATGAATACTCCGGGCCGGGGTTGCCAAGACCCACCACCAAAAAGGTGCCGCGACGGTTGCCGGACTCGCTTTCCTCAGGCAATGTTTACTTCTTCGCCTCGGGCTTTTTGGCGTCGGCCTTCTTTGCTCCGGCAGCTGGTGCCGCGTCAGCGTCAGGCTTACCCTTCTTAGCCACTTCGGGTTCGCCAGTCGTAGCTGCAGCGGCCACGGCATCGACCGCAGGCGCTGCTTCTTCGCGGATGGAAACAACGTGGGCCACGGTTGCGTCCTCGGCATTGAGGAACTTGATCGAACCCGTGTGAGGCAGGTCCTTGATCCTCAGAGATGCCCAAAGTTCCAGGTTGCTGACATCCACATCGATATGGCTCGGAATGTCGGCGGGGAGGCACTCGATCTCGACTTCGCGCAGGACCTGGTCCAAGATTCCGCCGGTGGCTTTCACGCCGACGGGCACACCCAGCAGCTTGACGCGCACGCTGACCTTGATGGTCTTGTCCATGGCGATGCGCTTAAGGTCGATGTGGATCAACTGGTCCTTGATGGGCTCGCGCTGCCAATCGACGATCATGGCCTTTGCCGCGGGCGCGCCGGAAATCTCCACATCGAAAATGGTGTTGTGACCGGTCTCCGAAAAGAGAATCCGGGAAATCTGCTTGGGGTCCACTTCGACGGCAACGGGCGTATGGCCGGAACCGTAGAGCACGGCGGGAATCTTGCCCGCGACACGCACGCGGCGCGCTGCATTCTTGGTGAACTTGCCCTCACGGGGCTTGGCTACGACTACTTCTGGCATTTGTTCTCTCGTTTCCTGGTATCGGGCACGGAAGAGCAGCCTCTAG
>Ga0302194_10002650_pt1 | contig 11357 bp, 15 predicted proteins | sample II_Bog_N1_1_FD_200227 | JGI IMG/M metagenome (GOLD analysis project Ga0302194, IMG submission 200227) | Peat permafrost microbial communities from Stordalen Mire near Abisko, Sweden - II_Bog_N1_1 | ecosystem: Environmental > Terrestrial > Soil > Wetlands > Peat | place: Sweden: Abisko...
AGAAACTGCTGGGCGTAGCCGCGGTTGTGGATGTGGATACCAGGCGCCGCTTCGGACTGGAAGCCGAGGGCCGCTGGCTGATGTTCCACGAGACCAATCAGTTGCACGCGACCACCTGGATGGCGGGTCCGCGCTACCACTTTACGAGGGGCAAACTCCAGTTTTATGGCAAGGGCCTGGTGGGTGAGGGGCAGTTTTATTTCCCTTATAGCTACGCACAAGGAAACTACCTGGTGATCGCGCCCGGCGGCGGTGTCGACTATCGATGGAAGCGCCGAGTCTCCTTCCGGCTGGCCGATGTTGAATATCAGATCTGGCCCCAGTTCACCTTTGGCTCCATGAGCTCTTACGGGGTCAGTGCCGGCGTTCTATACCACATCTTCTGATCCTGTTTGTGCATAGTTTATACCTGCAAATGCAGCTCTGGTGAGCTGCATTTGCGTTTGCGACGTTTCCGCGGGATTGTCAGTTCGTTCCTGCCCGGCAACCAGACCCCAACATGAAACTGAAGCGTCGGACGGTGGCGGTTTTTGCAATCGCAGCCGCGCTTTTGCTTCTTGTTACCGCCGGTGCTGTCGTCTGGCGCGTGGAAAACGCGTTGCGGAGCTCGCAACGCGATCCGGCGCAAGGGGAGCTGCTTGGCTTCGAAGTTCGAACGCTCGGCCCCATGGCGAATCCTGGTTTTGAGTCAAACGCTGCCGCCAACCGTAAGGAGAAGCAGAGGCAGCAGCCGGAACCGGGCTTCTTTGAGGCCACTGCGCAACTCTCGGTTTCGCCGCGGGCTCTAAGTCAATTCCATTCACTCCCTATCGCTGTCCGGCCGTGCTGTATGGTGAGCCTATGAATTCACAGACGACACTTCCCTCCTTGCATCATTTCAGTTTTGATTTTGTGGCCTTTGCGGGACAACTGAAGTTGTGCCTATTACAAAGCGACCTTGTGCCAAGCTTGCCTGGATCACTTTTGCGACATATGCCGTACATACTCGATCAGCTTCTGAATCTGCTCGCTGTCCAGGCGGGTTCCAAAGGCGGGCATCAGGCCCTTTCCGGCACGGACGGTCTCGGTCAACACCTTGGATGATTGCGCCTGGACTTCCTTGCTGCGCAAATCCTTGACGTGAAGGCGATTTCCCAAAACTGTTCCGGAACCATCTTCGCCGTGGCAAGCTGCGCACTTTTCTTTGTATAAGCTCGCCGCCGTTTCGGTGTTCGCTGGTTCTTGTGCAACCGCGAGCGAACCGGCTGCAACGATCCCGAGAAAAACAATGTGTGCGGTCTTCAGGTTTCCATGAAGTCCCCACTTACGAAGACACGCAATCATTTCTGCTGAACCTTTCTTATCGTATGTCAGTGAAGACCTCCGCACATTTCTTATAGGCCGCCGGGCGCTCTTGCGAGTCATACGCCAGGCACCGGGGGGCATCCTGGGAACTCAAGCAAAAACGTGTTGCCCACATAGCCCAGGTATGCAATTCCGATCTTGCTGGTGAAAAAACCATCCGCCGTAAAACTGCGCAGAAAAGCAAAGAACTCCACACCCTGACTCAGGCTCTCGTCCGTGGCTGCATTCTTGCGATATGCAATGAGGTCGAGAATCTCTTTCTGTTGTTGCACCGTGCAGTCCAGGAACAGCTTGCCATAGCGGTCCTCACAGGTGGAGTCAAGCCACATCAATCCGCCGCCGAGTTTCAATTGGTAATCCGGATTCTCGCTGGTCAGCAGATCGATGAACTCCGGCGCGCCGGCCTCAATGGCGCCGCCTGAATCCGCGTCCGCTGGAATGATGGTTTCGCAAAGCATGCGCAGCGTCTTCGATTGGTGCGGAGGAAAGAACTTGGTGGCGTATCCGCTTGTCCTGGCTCTTTCGGTCTCGATGACGCGTTGGGCATACTCCGCGGCCTCCACCGGGATGGCGCGCAGCACCGAGCCGGCAACGGCTCCCATGGTCAACGACTTCAAGACATTACGCCGAGTTACCTGGTCTGCAGCCATATGTGCGTCTAAAGCTCTCCTTTTTTGGCCTGGTCCAGCAGATACTCCGAGGTTCTCCACGACAGCGCCATAATACTCAGCGTCGGATTCTTGTCGGGATTGGTTACAAACGGAGCGGCATCCGCTACGAATAGATTCTTTACATCGTGCGCCTGGCAATTGCTATTCAAAGCTGACGTCTTGGGATCGTTCCCCATGCGCACCGTGCCCAATTCATGAATGATTTCGCCGCCCACCGAGATGCTCGACGCGGGTCTACCGTGCCTGCCGACAACGAGCACCGTTCCGCCGCCGGCTTCAATGATGGAACGAAAAGTCTGCTGCATGTCCTCGGCCATCTTCATCTCGTTCGCGCCCCATTGCCAGTGGAAGCGCAGAACGGGAATACCCCAGCGATCGACCAGGTCGGGGTCAAGTTCGCAATAGCTTTTGTCATTGGGAATCATCTCGCCGCGCCCGGCGAATCCGATGACAGTTCCATAAGAGCTGCGGCATTTCTGTTTCAGGATTGCTCCATAGCCCTCATGCTCTTTGCAGACTCCATCGAAGTCACCCACGCCGGGCATGCCGCGTCCACCACCGAATTCGATGTGATATCCGCGCAGGAATTCGTTCTTCTTTCCGAAGCGCCACCACGGCATGTACATGTGCATGCCGCCCACACCGTCATGGTTGTGCGCCGGCATCTTTTCCAGTTGCGGGAAGTACCCGGCCACGCTACTGCCCACCGAATCGGTAAGATAGCGTCCAACAACGCCCGACGAATTCGCCAACCCATTGGGAAAGCCCGACGAGCGCGAATTCAACAGCAGCCTCGCCGACTCGCATGCGCTGGCCGCCACCACAAAGGCTCTGGCATAGACACGGTTTTCGCTCTGTGTCGCCTTGTCGATATAGGTGACCGCTTCAACCTTTTCGTTCTTGCCGGCCACAAGTTCACGGGCCATGGCGTTGGCAATCATCGTAAAGCGACCGGTAGCCTGTGCCGGCGGAATCATCACCTGACTGGAACTGAAGTTGGAAGCGGTCATGCATCCGCGGCCGCACTGCGCACAATAGTGGCATGCGGCGCGTCCATTCAAGGGCTTGGTCAGAATAGCCAGCCGTGACGGGATACAGGTGATGTTCAGATGGTCGCAAGCCTTCTTGATAATCGTCTCAGTGCAGCGGGGCGGCGGCGGTGGCTGGAACACACCGTCTGGTGAGTTAGGGATGTTTTCCTTCGACCCAAAGACGCCGATGTACGACTCAACCATGTCATAGTACGGCGCGAGCTCCTGGTATGCAATCGGCCAGTCGTCTCCCATTCCGTCCGTGGAGCGCGCCCTGAAATCCGCTTCGCCGAAACGCAGCGCGATGCGCCCCCAATGGTTCGTCCGGCCCCCTTCAATCCGCGACCGAAACCAGCGAAACGTTGTGCCCGGCGCCGTCGTGTATGGCTCGCCTTCAATGTCCCAAAAACCATTGGGCGCGAGAAACTCATCGTTAAACTGGCCTTTTCCTTTGCCGGCAACACCCACGCCCCGATGAGCCAATTCGTAGGGCCACACATGCTCTTTGAAGTCCTTTTCAGGATCGAGTCGCGGGCCGGCCTCCAGCATCACTACGCTCAGTCCACCCTCGGTCAGCACCTTGGCGGCTGTTCCGCCGCCTGCGCCAGATCCAATGATGCAGACGTCGTAGACCTTCTTGCGCGAATTCAATTGCGGCATCCATACACTCCAGCAACGAAATGGGTATTCAACGCGGCTCCACTGCGCGCCCGATCGGTGGCCAGCGCCAACCTAATCGCAAGCTTCATCCAATCTTCAAATGGAGATCTTAGTTCTGTTTTGGCAACGAACCAATATAACTCGCTGCTGCCACGGTTTGCGATTCATTTCTTCATTCGTCTACAGTCCAATGCTTCTGCCGCGCCTGGCAGGGCCTCACCGGAGCTACTTCGCCTGCACGAGGCCAATCCGGCCACGGCACATCGATTGAAAGAGACCTTCGACCTGAAGCGCAAAGCAGCGCAAGCCTCGATTCGCATTCTTGAAATACAGCGCGACCGCACCCGCGAAACCATGCTGCACGCGCAAGCCAATTCCGCGCTGATGGAGATTCATGCGCCGATCGACGGCATCGTCGTCTTCAATACCATCTGGAAGCAGGGAAACATGGGAGAGGTGCAGGAAGGCGACCAGGTGCGGCCGGGCGTGCCTTTCATGCAGGTGGTTGACCCTTCCATCATGGAGGTCCAAGTGCGGGTTAACCAGGAAGATCTACTTGGATTGAAGCTGGGCCAGAAAGGGCAGGTTCATCTTGACGCATACTCCGATCTGGTCTTCGACGGGCAACTGGAATCGGTCGACCCAATGGGCAGAACAGGCGACTTCTCGCCGAAGCTTCGCAGCTTCTCCGCGACCTTCTCGATCAAAGGCCACGACCCCAGGCTCATGCCCGATCTATCCGCCGCGGTTGAGGTCGTTCCGGCAGGCGCCGACAGCCCTGGGGGTGGATCGAAATGATGCGGAAGCTCAGCGGCCTGTGGGTGAAGCGACGGACGATCGTTGTCATCGTCGTTCTTGCTACTGCCAGTGCGGCCGTATTCGGAGTGGCGCATTATTCCAGCAAGTCCCCAACCGCTCCGACATTTCAGGTCAAGCGTGGGGAGTTTCTCGATGCACTGCAGTTTCGCGGCCAGTTGAAGGCCATGAAATCGATCGGCCTCACGGCACCTTCCAATGCTGGAGACCTGCAGATTCTGAAGATCGTCCAGGACGGAGCCCAGGTGAAACAGGGAGACGTTGTGGTGGAGTTCGATCCATCGAAGACTCAGCAGGATCTGGCGCAGGACAAGTCGGTACTCAAGCCTTCGCAAGCTGAAATTGATCAGGCGCGTGCCCAGGGCCGCCTCAATGAAGAAGTAGATACCACCGTCGTCATGAAGGCGAAATACGATGTCGAGGTAGCCAAACTCGACGCCAGCAAGGCGGAAGTCGTCTCCAGAATCGAAGGCGCGGAGGCCAACCTGAAAGTGGCCGATGCGGGGCAGGCGCTGCGCGAAGCTCAGGAAAAGCTGAAGTCCGATTCAGCAGTCGATCAGGCGACGATCGAGGGGAAGAAACTGGCCAGCCGCAAAGCGGATTATGACGCACAGCGCGCGGAGATCGCATTGGCTTCCATGACTCTGAGAGCTCCGTCGGACGGAACTGTGAGTCTGCTCGCCATCTGGCACAACGGCTCGGAGGGCCCATTCAAAGCCGGCGAGCGCGCGTGGCCGAAACCGAACGGGGCCGGCTCGCTCTCGAGCAACCGGTCACGCTGCAGTTGGATGGCATTGCCGATCGTCAGTTTACGGGAAAGGTGGAGCGCATCGGCACGATTGCAACTTCGGACTTCTCTGCGGGCTGGCCAATCCCTCGAAACTTCGATCTGGAGATTGGCTTCGATCAGACTGACCCGCGTCTGAAACCTGGAATGACAGTGCAAATCACGGTCATTGTCGATCGCGTGCCGGATGCAATCGCGATTCCCGCGCCGGCCTCGTTTCTGAAATCGGGACAGACGGTCGCCTATGTATGGAATGGCGCCGCATTCAAAGAGCGCGCCATTCAAGTTGAACGCAGAAGCCGCGACCGCATTTTGGTTTCCGGCGGCTTGCAGCCAGGCGATCTGGTGGCGCTTAAAGACCCAACGGGGAAGGAGTGAGATGGCGCGCATAAAACGGCGTCGCATCCTCATTTGGGCCGTGGTTGGCATTGTACTGGCAACCGGCATCGGCGCTGTTGTTGCCGCCAGTCGCGTGCGCCTGCCCGCAAAGAGCGATGACATTCCGCTGGCCGTTGTTAAGCGCGGCGACGTTGATCTGCAGGTGCATGGCGCCGGAGAACTGCGCGCCAGCCATGCAATGATGCTCACTGCGCCCGCTGTCGGCGGAGACTCGCTGCAGATATCCGGGCTACGGCGGAACCCTTTCGCTGACGCTTCTCGTAAGGAATCGAGGCGGCCAGTAGATAGTAGACACTGCTTTGCGACTCACCTGCTTGAAGCCGGCGCCGACCTGCGTACGATTCAGATTTTGCTAGGACATCGAGACCTCGAAGTGACGACCGTCTATCTGCATCTGTCCCAACGGCATCTCAGCGCGACCGCCAGCCCGCTCGACGCACTCAGCTTGTCTTCGCAAGGAGGACGCAAGCACAGTTCATGAATCGGCCTCTTCTGGAGATGGCCGTCATTTTTCACGCTGTCGCTGCTCTCGGTACAACGGCAGGAAAACCGGCTATCACGCTCGCTTTGGAGTAAAACTCTTCTACCGGTATTTGGTTCAGCAAGGCGTATGGCAGAGCCTTCCGACTGATGAAGTTACCAACGATCTGCCCGCATTGGTCATTGCTTTCCGCGACTGGCTTCACATACATCGTGGCGTTACTCAAGGGACTCTCCGGTATTACACCCGTGGCGCGGCGGAACTGATCCATTCACTTGGGGAAGATGTCCGTCAGTGGAATGCCCAGGGCGTCCGTGCGTTTTTGTTGGATCGCGCGAGCCAGTGTGGCAGTGAAGCGACCCAGAGGCCGATCACAGCCGTGCGAGCGTTCCTGCGGTATCTCATTTTCTGCGGCGAAGCCAGAGACGATCTCGACCTCGCCGTTCCGGCGATCGCCCATTGGCGTCTGGCCACACTTCCGCGCTGTCTCTCAGCACAGAAACTCGACCGCCTCATCACCGCCTGCGACGGGGCTACTCCAGAGCGCCTTCGCGACCGCGCAATTGTATTGTTGCTATCCCGGCTCGGACTCCGCGCTGGCGATGTGGCCCGGCTTCGCTTTGCCGATATCGACTGGAAGGCCGGCACCATACACGTTACCGGGAAGGGCCGACGCCAAGTGAGTTTGCCTTTACCCCAAGATGCCGGCGAGGCTCTGCTTCGCTACTTGGATTCCCGACCTCGAGTTGGCGATGCTAGTCATGTATTCGTTCGCAACATCGCTCCGTTTAGGCCATTTGTCTCTGGCGGCAGTATTTCTAATGTTGTGAAGCGTGCTCTTCATCGCGCTGGTATTGAGAGTCCGGCAAAAGGTGCTCATTTATTGCGACACACCGCTGCAACAGCGATGTTGAGACACGGGGTGCCGCTCGACAAGATTGGCCTCGTCCTGCGCCATCGCAGCATCGATATGACGGCTTACTATGCCAAGGTGGATTTCGCTCTCCTCCAGCAAGTCGCACAGCCATGGCCGGAGGTGAACTCATGATAGCCGCGATCGAAAGGTACTTGGCCACAGGGCGCGCTGCCGGCTATTCCCTCAGCAACGTGGAATATCGATTGCGGAGCTTTGCTCGTTTCGCTGCCGATCGTCAGCAAACACATGTCCGCCGCTCAGTTACATCCGAGTGCATGAGATGTTCCGTAGACTGCTGAAGTCTGCAGATATCCAGCCTCATAATGGACGCTGGCCGCGGATTCACGAGCTACGCCACACGTTCGCAACGAGGGCTCTGGAGTCAAGTCCAGCCGGCCGTCGGTCAATCGGTCAACACATGCTGGCTTTGGCCACGTACATGGGACACGTCAACATCGACTCGACATTTTGGTACCTTAACGCCACCCCTGATCCGATGCAGGATATCGCTGTGGCAGGAGAGAGTTTCCTGCACGGAGGGCGGTCATGACCTCCATCGCACCGCACATCGAGGCATTTCTCCGCGAGTATCTTGTCCGGCATCGCGGCAACAGCAGACATACCTGCGAGTCTTACGCATACAGCTTCCAGGCGTTGTTTGAATTTGCCTCGCAAAGACTCAGGGTGCCGCCCTCTTCGATGGCTTTGGAACAGTTGGATGCCGCTCCGATCTGCTCGTTTCTGGAACACCTGGAGACCGCACGTGGCAACTCGGGCAACACACGGAACATCCGCTTGGCGGCCATCCGATCGTTCTTCCGCTTTCTTCAGCATCGGGAACCAGGCGCACTCGCCCAAGTCCGTCGTGTTCTGGCGATTCCCTTCAAGAAAATAGACAGCCGTCTGGTTCCATATCTGGACCAGAAAGAAGTGCAGGCTTTGCTGGATGCACCCGATCCGGCTACGCGGGATGGAGTACGCGATCGGGCTATGTTACACCTTGCGATCGGTGCTGGACTCAGAGTCTCGGAACTGACCGGACTCCGAATTGACAATATCGCCCCGCAGTCAGCCAGCATCCGTGTGTATGGAAAGGGCCGTCGTGAGCGGGCGTTGCCGCTCTGGAAAACAACCGCGTCTACGTTGCGCGCCTGGTTGGCTGTATGCGGCGCTGTCGCCGCAGACGAAGTGTTTGTTAATGCACGTGGTGAACCATTCAGCCGTTGGGGAGTCGCGTATGTTCTGAGGCGCCACGCCCAAACCGCAACCAAGAAATGCAGCTCGCTGGCTGGCAAGCAGCTCAGTCCGCACGTATTGAGGCACACCTGCGCAACGATCATGCTTCAGGCAACGCAGGACATCGGAAAGGTCTCACTGTGGCTTGGGCACAGCAACTTGACCACCACAGAGGTCTACGTTCGGGCAGATCCAAGTGAGAAGCTCGAGGCCATTGAAGCCGTCGTTCCGCCTCATCTTCGCACAGGCAGGTTCCGACCTGAAGATAAACCGATCGCGCTCCTGAAAGCCAAACCGTAATGGGGAGTGAGAAGGGCGTGCGGGGAAGACTCTGCACGCCCTTTCATCGTCGAACTCCCCACAACGAAAAACTCCCCATAAGGCATGAGTTGTAGGAGATGGGTGATTGGTACTGGCAGTCGGCACACTTGTCCTTATGTCCGCCCAGAGCCGCGGTACGGCAACGGACAATGGCATCGAGCACCTTGCGGTGTATCCATGAAAGATGCGACTTGTACTTGTTCCAGAAGCTGATGCCCGCTGCGCGGACGATGTCGGCCACCTCCAGGGTGGGCCGGCTCATCGCTTCATCAGCCTCCTGGACCGCTTCACTTCGCCGGGACTCGAAACCTCGATTGCTTCCAACGGACTGGCGACCGCGTGCAGATGGCGACGTGACAGATGTAGGTAGAGCGCCGTATCGCCGATCTTGGCATGGCCGAGCAATACCTGGATAGTGCGCAGGTCGGCGCCGGCTTCGAGAAGGTGTGTGGCGAAACAATAAGCGTGTGCGGAGATACATGCTTCTTGATACCGGCATGTTTAGCCGCGTGGGCGACAGCGTCCCAGACGATCTTCTCCGTGATGGGCACATCTGCCCGCCAGTTCTTCACTGTGCCTGGAAGTAGAAAGGTCTTGGGCTTCATCCAGCGCCAATACTCGCGCAGGGTCTCCAATAGCTTCGGGGTCAATAGAGCGTCACGTTCATGACTGCCCTTGCCGTGAACATGAATGACCATACGCTCGCTGTCGATATCGGAGACCTTCAGGTGACACAGTTCGGACCGGCGCAGTCCGGTCGCGTACAGCGTCATCAACATGGTGCGATGCATTAGGTTCCGAGCCGAATCAATCAGCCGAGCCACCTCTTCCGGGCTGAGTACAGTCGGCAGCTTCCGAGGACACTTGGGAAACGGGATATCATCGGGCAGATACGGTCGCCGAAGGGTCTTGACGAAGAGAAACCGCAGAGCCGACGAACGGCTCTAGATGGTCCGGGGCGAAAGCTTCCGGTCGCGAAACAGATGAACCTGGTACTCCCGAATGTGGCTTGGGCCCAGGCGCTCGGGTGAGCGATGGAAGTACTTCGCAAAGTCTTCCACCGCGTGGAGATAGATGGTTGTTGTTCTCTGAGAGTAGTTGCGACGCTGGAGCTCATCCAGCATGCGCTGCCGAAGATGGGTCATGGTAAGGCTCCTGTGACCAGAGGCTTACACAGCCAACAATGCCGGGGAAACGCCCATGCAGCAGCGTCCGTCGCGCCAGCGGCTTAGTTCAAACGCCCTTGTGTCCAGATTCGATCGAGCATCAGATCGACCCTCTTGCGATCCGTTGCCGACCTGCCGTCGCGAATTCACCGCTATTGCCCGTCAGGCTGTCACACACCATTGGCACACATGTATGGCATAGTCCACCATTCAAAGGCCAATTGAAGTAGTGTCACTGATTAAGAGGTCTCAGTGGTCGAGTCAGCTCGACCCCACGTGCGTCGCATTGAGACGGCTGCTGTCGTCGAATGGGCGCTTCAGATACCGCCTTTAGGCTTCCGGAGCACATTTTGGCTCCTTCCGTCCGTTGGGGAATGTATGACTGCCAATGCGTCAAGCAGTCGGCGTCAAGCGGACGCGTCGCGCGATTTGGTATCTGCAGATCCGAGTATCGGTCCACTTTGGACGAAGTAGCCGGCGGCCGGCCGGCGGCAAGCAGGGATCCTGTCTCCGATTAAATATCTTGAATATCCCTGCCCGGCGCAGAGAATTCCGCCGCGCAGGACATATGCGTAAATTCCGTCTTCAAAATCGATTCTCCTGCGCGGCAAGAGTACAAGAATAAAGGAGAGAGCACGAGAACCAGGCAGAGTCCGCCGCGCCAGACAAAGACGCAATCAAGTATTCATGGAATGCAGATCCAGTTGATCCCGGGCCCAAGGCATGGACAGATCAAGATCAGGATCAAAATGGTTGAATCACTGGATCAACTCCACGGACAGAAATGGCATCCGGAACGTGGCCGGAACCTGGAGAGACTCCCCCTGGCGGGAAGCTGGGAAAGCAGGGAGCGGACATGCCAGGGACCGGTTGGCGCAGTTTCCGGGACCAGTTGGCGCACTTTCAGGGGTCCGTGAGACTGGCTAGGCCGGCGTCGGGGGAAAGTGATCGTTAATGGCCAGGAAATGATATTTGCAAGTGATTTATTTACATGTACATGGTGAAGGATATACCGCATTGGCTGGAGTTCTTTTCAAAGGTGGCAAAAAGGGGAAAAGGACGTCTTCACCTGGTTGTATTCCCGTGAATAGGGAGCCACATCAGCCAGGATGGCCATCTTGTGTATCTCGGGATAGTCTTCCGGGTCGATGTCTCTGAGTTCCGGATGCAGTGCAGCATAGCCTTCGCCAGACAGGCGCGCATAACCCTCATCGACCTTGATGAAGGGATCTCCTTCATGGAAGTTGGTGTAGTAATCATCACCGGGCAGCCAGCTGGCGGCGGTGTTGCGAATCTCATTGGCCTGGGGAGTGAAGGTCTCGTGCTGGACAAAGCGGCGGAATGGTTCTGTGTATCCGAACTTCTGATCCAGATGGGGATGTTCCTACACCTGCACCCAATTCCTTTTCGTAATAACGTCTGGAGAAGTTATCGATCCGTCGAGATCCCTGATAGTCGACTTCCTTGCCCAGTGAGTTTGTATCTGGGAACAGTCCCTGGTATGCACTCTTGGCGACGAATCCATAGAG
>Ga0302194_10002677_pt1 | contig 11315 bp, 14 predicted proteins | sample II_Bog_N1_1_FD_200227 | JGI IMG/M metagenome (GOLD analysis project Ga0302194, IMG submission 200227) | Peat permafrost microbial communities from Stordalen Mire near Abisko, Sweden - II_Bog_N1_1 | ecosystem: Environmental > Terrestrial > Soil > Wetlands > Peat | place: Sweden: Abisko...
AAAATGAATCATTTTGCAATGAAATCTAAATTATATCTTGCTGCTATTAAAGCTGCTTTCAAAGAACTATGTCAAATTAAAAATTGTCACAACCCGCTTGAGGCTTCTGCGTAACATGAGTTATTAAATTCGTTTACTGAATTCTATTAAACAAATCTCAAATGAAAACACTATTTTCTGTCCACTGGTTATTGGTAGCGTCATTATGGTATTTTGGCAGTGGGGTATTGCACGATTTTTTTGTGCTGAAAGCGCATAAAGGCTATTATGACAGAGAACTATTAAGGCTTTTGATGGATGGTCATGTGCTCATTTTTTCGGGAGTTGTATTATTTGTTTGTTATTTGATGATGCTCAGTAAAATTCAATGTGGAAACACCATTGCAATTATTGTAGCTTTTTTCATGCTGGTATATTGTTCAATGATATTTCCTTTTTTGAGTTCTTATCTTACAATTGCATTAAGCATTTGGGTAATTGTAGTTAGTGTTTATCTGTTTTCAACCTTTCCAAGTATATGGGATGTGATGGAGAAGTACCGCTAATCCTGCAAAAAGCTATAGGTATAACTGAAAAACCTACCTGTTTGGTATACGTGACAACACATTTTCGCAAGTAGATGAAGTTTTTGTGTTTAACTTCGTATTGACATTAACTTTTCAAAAACAATTTTGTTTTAAAATTGTTGTAGTTAATAAAAACTCAAATTAATATTCTTAAAAAACAAAACTCATGAAACGTACAGCAAAAGCGCATTGGTCAGGAAACCTTAAAGAAGGTAAGGGCACAATAACCACTCCAAGTGGAATTTTAAACAATACCAATTATAGTTTCAAAACCCGTTTTGAAGGGGGAGAAGCGGGAACAAATCCTGAAGAATTATTAGCGGCTGCTCATGCAGGCTGTTATACAATGGCGGTGGGTGCTATTTTAACTCAAAAAGGATTAACACCTTTATCCTTAAATACCGAAGCCATAGTTTCAATGGAAGGTTTAAGTATAACTGAGGTTCATTTGTCCATCACCGGTTCTGTATCAGGAATCAGTGCAGATGAATTTATTGCAGTTACAAAAGATGCAGAAAAAAATTGTATAATCTCTAAAGCATTAAGTGTTCCTATCAGTTCAGAAGCACATTTCGTAGCTTAAATTTATTTAACTTTTAATTTTAAAATCATTATGGCAAATCTGTTTTCTCCTTTAAAGATAAAAAACATTGAACTCAAAAACCGAATTATTGTTTCTCCAATGTGCCAATATTCAAGCGAAGACGGATTTGCCAATGATTGGCATTTAGTGCATCTTGGGAGCAGAGCAGTGGGTGGTGCAGCATTAATAATATGTGAAGCAACGGCTGTTGCTCCTGAAGGAAGAATTTCTATTAACGACCTTGGTATATGGAGAGATGAACACATCTCTTTTTTAAAACGTATTACCGACTTTATTGAAAAGCAAGGTTCAATTGCCGGTATTCAATTAGCACATGCCGGACGTAAATCAAGTCAATTGTCTCCCTGGCAAGGAAGCAAAGAATTGAGTAAAGAACATGGAGGCTGGCAAACGCTTGCGCCAAGTGCCATTGCATTTGCCGAAGGGAATAGTGTTCCCAAGGAGATGAGTATTGAAGAAATTAAAAAAGTAATTCAGAATTTTCAGGATGCTGCTGTAAGAGCTAAAAAAGCCGGATTTAAAGTAATTGAAATACATGCTGCGCATGGGTATTTGATTAACGAATTTCTTTCTCCTGTAAGTAATAAACGAACGGATGAGTATGGTGGTTCATTTGAAAACAGAATTCGCTTTTTATTGGAAATAATAGAACATGTTAGAAAAGTGTGGACGGAAGAACATCCTTTGTTTGTTAGAATATCTGCTACGGAATGGCAGGATGGAGCGTGGACAGAAAGCGATTCGGTTCAACTGGCAGAACTATTAAAAAACAAAACAGTTGATTTGATAGACTGTTCAACCGGAGGGAATGTATCGGGTGTAAAAATACCGCTAAAACCTCTTTATCAGGTTCAGTTTGCCGAAAGTATTAAAAAAGCTACCGGAATTTTAACAGGAGCTGTTGGTTTAATTACCACCTCGCAAGAAGCCAATACTATTATTGAAGATAATAAAGCGGATGTGGTTTTGCTGGGTCGTGAATTTCTCAGAGACCCTTATTTTCCGCTAAGAGCAGCAACTGAAATGGGGATTGAAACAAATTGGCCGGTACAATACGATAGAGCGAAGAAAAAATAGAGGTTTTACTTTTCCTGCAACAAATGGTTGGGTAGGGTACTCTTTAAAACTACCAACATTTAGCACATTATCATGGAGCAATTGAACAATTTCAAACTTGTATTTGATGCGGAATGCCCTATTTGTGTGGCATACAGTAACGCATTTGTAAAAACAGGAATGCTGGACAATGCGGGAAGAGAATCCTATCAGCAAATGACAACCCTTTCCTGCACGCTTATTGATAAGGAAAGAGCGCGCAATGAAATAGCACTGGTAAATATCAAAACAGGAGAAGTATATTACGGTATTGATAGTATTTTTAAAGTGATAGCGAACAGTTTTCCGTTTTTGAAATCACTATTTGATTTTGCTCCTTTTTATTGGACAATGAAAAAAATCTATTTATTCATTGCCTACAACCGAAAAATAATTGTACCCGGAAAAGCCCATGACGATAGCTGTGTGCCCGACTTTAATATAAAGTACAGATTGGCGTATATTGTTTTTACCTGGATAGTTACTTCTTTTATTTTAGCGCATTATTCACGCTTGTTAACCGGACAGTTACCTTCCGGTAACTTTTTTAGAGCATTCAATATTTTGGGTGGACAAATTGTTTTTCAAACCTTAGTAATTTGGTTTTTAGCTAAAGACAAAGTGTTTCAATACCTCGGTAACATGATGACTATTTCTTTTGCAGCGTCATTACTATTGCTGTTGTTTGTGTTTGTGGGCAATTTGTTATCAATTACCAATCCAATTATATATGCCGGATTTGGTGTATTTACGCTGGTATTGATGTTCCTGGAACATATCAGAAGAATGAAGCTGATTGGTGTAAGTTGGCTTGCATCTTTAACATGCGTTGTTTACCTCAGTATAGTTCTGATTATTATTAGTTGATATTGAAATTCTGCCTGTTAATTAGGTAGTGAGAATGTATTGAAAATACTTTGCAATCAATTTCAACAAATGTGAAAGAAAAATTTATACTGCCGACACTCCATTCACGTCTGTTGTCAATACTTCTGTCATATAATCAAGAAAGGGACGCATAGCACGAAAGCTATCATTAACGTGTTGTAAAAAAGAATCGCTTAGCACTTCTTTATCGGTAAATTTTTTGATAAGTAAAAATTGTTTGTAGCGCAATAAATCAATAGCATCATCATTTGCGTCAAAACCCTTTGGGGTAGTTTTCACCTGCTCGCCATAAAGTGCTCCAAAATTGAAAACAATGTTTTTGCTCTTCAATATTTTTCTGAATGGTGTGGCATCGGCAGCAAACTCTTCGCGAATACGTTTTAAGTCATAAGGTTCGGGTCCCCAAAAACCTCCGGCAACAAAAGTATTTCCCGGTTCAATATGAAAATAATAACCGCCTCTTCTTTTTTTTGTAGCACGCTTAAAACCTCCACTCCAGTTAGTTTTATAGGGTGTTTTTTCTTTTGAAAAACGTGTATCACGATAGATACGGTGCAAGCTTTTTTTACCTGAAGGATTTTCAATAACATCGTGCTCATTCATTTTAAGCAGCAAAGCATCGGCAAAAACAACAATGTCATTATATTCTTTCAAATACCTTTCTTTATGTGCATTGAACCATTCCCGATTATTATTATTTTTAATCAGTTTTAAAAATTCAAGGTTGGAGGGTTGAAGTTTTGAAGCACTCATCAGTTGTAAACTTTTTTAAAGCTATTTATTTTAAAAATCTTTCCCTATTTAGGATGAAATAAAATCGAAACGTATTCTTTTTTGTTGAAGGCTTCGGAATACTTTCAACTATTTCCATACTCCATCAAATAGGCTTTAATAAAGTCATCCAGTTCTCCATCCATCACGGCTTGTACGTTTGATGTTTCGTGGTTTGTGCGTATATCTTTAATTAATTTGTATGGTTGAAAAACATAATTGCGTATTTGTGAACCCCATTCAATTTTCTTTTTATTACCTTCAATTTTATCAATTGCTTCCCGCTGTTTGCGCAATTCAATTTCAAACAATTGCGATTTTAAGAGTTTGATGGCATTCTCTTTGTTTTGCAGTTGAGAGCGCGATTCCTGATTTTTTATGATAATGCCCGAAGGTTTGTGATACAATCTCACTGCGGTTTCTACTTTGTTTACGTTTTGTCCTCCTGCACCACCTGCACGGAAAGTTTCAAACTCTATATCTCCTGGGTTTACATCAATTTCAATAGTGTCATCAATTAACGGATACACATATACCGAAGCAAATGAAGTATGCCGTTTTGCATTGGCATCAAATGGAGAGATGCGCACCAAACGGTGCACACCGTTTTCTCCTTTTAAATAACCAAATGCAAAGTCTCCAATAAATTCAAGTGTAATGGACTTTATTCCTGCGGCATCACCATCGGTACGGTCGGTTTCAATAATCTTGTATCCGTGTTTGTTTGCCCACATGGTGTACATGCGCATGAGCATTTCTGCCCAGTCGCAACTTTCTGTACCACCTGCACCTGCATTAATCTGCACTACACAGCTTAATACGTCCTCTTTGCCGCTCAGCATATTTTTAAATTCAATATCCTCTAAGCGTTTTAGTGTTTCTTCAAATTGTTGTAGTACTTCAGTTTCGGTAGCTTCACCTTCTTTAAAAAAATCGTAGAGCAGACTTAAATCGTCTACATTACTTGACAGGGAGGCATACGACTTCACCCAATCTTTTTTTATTTTGGTTTGTTTAAGCTGTTCTTCTGCTTTTTTAGGATCATTCCAAAAATCAGGAGCGAGGGCTTTTTCATCTTCTTCCGCTATGTCGCGTAACTTGCTATCGACGTCAAAGATGCCTCCTTAACGCTGCTGTCCGTTCTTTGAGGTCTTTCAGTTGGTCTGTTGTAATCATGCCGCGAAGTTAATAATTATTGCCAGATCTCATCAAAAATCAATGTACTTTTGCTAACCATCATTTCATTTTTATAGCATGCAGACAAAATATTTCAGAATTAATAAAAAAGAATATTGTCATATCAATGATGAGGTGATTTTCATTATTAGCAGCAAACAGGTCATACGTGTGCCTTTAGAGCATGAGCTGAGTGAAGCCTGGGGCATTGTAAGTATAATAAATTATATTTTGTTTGTTCTTTTGTTTGTGTATGTTTCGGTTTCCATTAATTTGAAAGGCGGATATTTTTTTAAAGAGCCGTATAATTATGGCGCTTTTTTTTTAATGATACTCTCGTTTATAAGAATTCAGCAAGGTATGGTTACCAGCAAAACTGCAACTATTTATAGAAACAAAATAAAATCGGTTTACTTTAAAACTCCTTTTTTTTCATACCCAAGGTTGGTGATTTATTTTGAAGGACCTGAAGGAAAAGTATTGAGAAGAATTTTTCCAGTTCTTTATAAGCAAGAGGCGTTGCCTGTGTTAAAAGAAGTTGGATTATTAATTTAATCGGTATTTTGTTTTAACAAATCAAAAATTAAATCCTGTTCAAATCCTTTTGAGGCAATGTACTTAACCATTTTGTAATTGCGAATTCGGAGATTTACATCCTTAATATCTTTTGCTTTTTTTTCAATCAATATTTTTATTGTTTCGATGTAATCGTCTTCCTTAATTTCTTGAATAGCCTTTTTGATGCAGTATTCAGAGATTTTACGTTTTTTCAGTTCAAATTTAATTTTTACTCGTCCCCATTTTTTTATTCGAAATTTTCCACCTGCAAAAGCTTTGGCAAAACGTTCTTCGTTTAAAAAATTATCAAGTATTAATTGAGCGATGATGTTTTCTATATCGTTGGAATATAAGCCCCATTCATATAACTTGTCGCGAACTTCCTGTTGGCAGCGTTCCTGATAGGCACAATATTTTTCTGCTTTTAGTAAAGCCTGCCTCGGACTTAATGTTATTTTTTTTGCTTGTTCCAAGATTAATTGCGGCTGTCTAAACCCCAAAGCAGCTTGTTGCGTATGGTATTAAAAAAATTTTGATTCTCGAGCTTTATGATTTTCATGTAAAAATCAGCTTTTTTTATTGTAATTTCTACACATGAATTTATTGTTTTACTTCTCGAATCAATGGAGGCAAGGTATTCGTTGCTGCGTCCTTCCACTTTTAGCGTTATAACATTGCTGTCGGAAACAACTAATGGCCTAACGTTCAGATTGTGAGGAGCAATAGGTGTTAATACAAAATTTTCAGAACCGGGCATCACCAAAGGTCCTCCGCAACTTAAAGAGTATGCTGTAGATCCGGTTGGTGTTGCTATAATCAAACCATCAGCATGGTAAGAGTTCAGATAATCGTCGTTGATGTAAGTATGAATAGTAATCATCGAAAGGTCATCTTTTTTTAGAATGGTTACTTCATTTAATCCGTAGTTAACTTCTCCAAATAAATTTATGGGTTCTGTAACACTTATTAATGCTCGTTTTTCGATGCTGAATTTTTTTTGCACTAGTGCTTCCACCGCTTTGCTTATTTCTGTTTGAGAAACGTTTGCCAAAAAACCGAGTCTTCCTGTATTGATACCTAATACAGGTATTCCTGAGTTTCTGATATAATTTAATGTAGATAAAAATGTACCATCTCCACCTATGCTAAGCATGTAATCGACTTTCCCAATCAATTCCTGGTGTGAATTGAACGTTTTTATTACGCCGTTAACCTGTATTTTTTGTTTGATAAATTTATAAAACGGTTCATAAATAAACATCTCCGTTTTATACTCGTTTAATTTTTGAAATAAGGATTGAATGGCTTCGGAGGTATTATTAGCCGTGGCTGTGCCGAAAATTGCAATTTTCATTTGGATTACATATTTATATAATTCATGAACAAATCGAAACGGTTTTTTATATCATCTTTAAACTCTGCCTGATGGAAGGAGGCTTTAATTGTATAGTTATACCTGCCGAAAGTTTGCAAAATGCTGGAAAGGTCTTCCTTGTTGGTTTTTATCGTTAACTCAATACGTGTTGAATTTTCGATGTTGTTTAAATAACAACTTAATATTTTACCATCGTTGCCTTCTATTATTTGTGCAATTTGTGTCATGGAATAATCGTGCTCGTTCATTTCAAGTATGATGATGCCGCCCGGGTCGCGAATGGCAGCAAGCAGAGAAAACTCCTTTAACAATGCGTTAAGCGGGATACTTCCTAAAAAATTTTGTTTCTCGTCAAGTACTGGTAATACTGTTATTTTCATGTTGGTGAAAATTTTTATCACCTCATAAAAATGTTGGTTTGCCAATACAAACGGGCGAATGAGTGATAGTTTGAATTTTTCAAGCGAACTTCCGTCAATGTTTAAATCCAAAATCTCTGTTTCTCCGATGAGACCCAAGTATTCTTGTTTGTTTATTATAGGAATGTGCGACACTTTGAACTCTTCCATCCAGTGAATGGCTTTATTACCGGTATCTGTAATTTTAAGTGTGGGAATATCTTCTGTTATTAAGTCTTTTGCTATCATAGTTTTATCATCACAAAAAATTGTGATGCTTTAGTTCAGTTATTGATACAAGTTTGTAAAACAAATATAACTCTTATTTCAACTTAAAAGCGCTTGTAATTTTTTAACTTTGCGCATTATTATATTTCTGTTATCCGGTGGCTGAAATTCCAATAGGGTAGGAACTAAATTAAATGTAACAGGTATTTAAAAGTCATCTTTAGCATAGTATTATACATCCATGCAAGCAAAATTAAGCGTAAATATTAATAAAATAGCTACTATTCGGAATTCCAGAGGAGGTAATGTTCCTGATGTTTTGAAAGTTGCAACTGATTGCGAACGTTTTGGAGCGCAGGGGATTACGGTTCATCCGCGGCCTGATGAAAGACATATACGATACAACGATGTGAGAGCGTTGAAAAGGCTGCTTACCACAGAGTTTAACATTGAAGGAAATCCGCGCGAACAAAAGTTTTTAGATTTGGTGTTGGAGGTACAACCCGATCAGGTAACTCTTGTGCCGGATACTTTGGGGCAACTCACCTCTAATCACGGTTGGGATACCATCACTCATAAAGAATATTTGAAAGAGATCATTGCTGTTTTTACTAAAGCTGAAATCAGAACATCTGTTTTTGTAAACGCTGATGTAAAGATGATTGAAGGAGCTTTCGAAACAGGTGCGCATCGCATCGAATTATATACCGAAAGCTATGCGAACAATTATTCTAAAAATAGAGAGCAGGCAATTAAACCTTTTGTTATTGCAGCAAAACGTGCGAACGAACTGGGTTTAGGAATAAATGCAGGACATGATTTAAGCTTAGAAAATTTACGGTATTTTGCCCAACACATTGAAGGTTTATTGGAAGTTTCTATTGGACACGCCTTAATTTCAGATGCCTTGTATTTTGGACTTGAAAATACGGTGCAGCTTTATTTAAGGGAGTTAAAGAGGATTTAATAAGTAAAATTAGGGATACAGAATTAGGGGTAATTTTCTTTGTGTTAAGTTTCTACAATAACTTTTGGCTAAGTACCATTCAATATTTGAGAATAAAAACAAATGAAACTTTTTTACAGAAAAATAGGGGAGGGACAACCACTAATTATATTGCACGGATTATTTGGGCAAAGTGATAATTGGAATACTTTAGGTAAACAATTTGCCGAACATGGCTTTGAAGTGTATTTGGTAGATCTTCGTAATCATGGCAATTCTCCTCATAGCGATGTATGGAATTATCAGGCAATGAGTGACGATATTTATGAATTAATGATGGATGCAGGTTTGCCGCAAAACAAAAGCACCGTTTTGCTTGGGCATTCCATGGGTGGTAAGGTGGTAATGCAGTTTGCCGTGCAACATGCTGACTTATTAGCAAAAATAATAGTTGTGGATATTGCTCCAAAATTTCATTTGCCGGATAATAAAGATGTTATGAGGGCATTGCAAGCCATTGATCTTAAACAAATGAAAACCCGTAAAGAGGTAGAGGCTGTTTTATCGCAGTACATTAACGATTTTGGAACCAAGCAATTTCTTTTAAAAAATATTTACTGGAAAGAAAATATCGAAACTACTAATGATACTGGAACATTAGAGTGGCGATTCAATTCTAAAACAATATTAAAGGAAATAAAAAATGTGAGTCAGGCAATTGTGAGTGATTATCCATGTGATATTCCGGCGTTGTTTATAAGAGGAGCATTGTCCAATTATATATTGAATACCGACATTGATTCTATAAAAACTATGTTTGTAAGAGCAACTATTGAAACTATTGAAGGTGCGGGGCATTGGGTTCATGCCGATAAGCCAAAAGAGTTTTATCAATGTGTAATTTCTTTTATTAGGTAAAAGTGTGTTGCATTTCAATTCACTAAATAGTACTTTAGTGCGTCGAAATTTTTTGTTAATCAAATAACAGATGGTAAGTAAAGAAATAGTAAAAGCATGTATTGACAATGATAAAACAGCTCAAAAAGCTATTTATGAAGCCTTTTACAGCTATGTAATGGGTATTTGTCTTCGTTATTCTGGTGGAGAAGATGATGCGCACGCAATGGTGCAAGAAGCTTTTTATACAGTGTATAGAAATTTAAAACATTTTAAAGAGAGCGAACCCATAGACGCATGGGTTAAAAAAGATGTGATACAAGCATCAATTAAATATATCAGAGAAGAAAAAACGGAACGATCTATTGTGAGTACTGTTCATGCCAATAAAACAAACAAAGAAAAGCCATTTGACATGAGTGATAAAGATATTGTCACTCATGCTAAACAAGAGGATATGCTTAAAGCTGTTCAGGAGCTTACTCCTGGTTACAGAATAGTGTTTAATTTAGTTTTAATGGATGGCTATTCATATAAAGAAATTGGTGAAATGCTTGATGTTAGTGAATATACGTCAAAAACTAATTTTGAAAAAGCAAGGTATAGTTACCGGAAAAATTTGATACAACAGTTAAGCAACTCCAATGGAAGATAGTAATACAAGAGCGCTTACAACTATTGATGAAGCTACAATAGAGAATCTGGATAAGATAGAAGTGCCTTATAGTGAAGATGATTGGGAGAAGATAGAAGTGCTTTTGACTAACAGAAAACCTTCAAAAGGAAAGTTAAACAGGATTAATATTACTGTTAATCCTGAAGTTGTGTCTGGTATTAGCATACTTAAAAGATTTAGTTTATCCAATATCGTTTTGGGTAGTGTGATTATAACAGCAATTATTGTTCTGTTGTTCAGATTTTTTGATGATACTGTTTCTGATCGACCAAAAGCACAAGAGTTGCAAGTTAATTCTGATCAGGATGAAGATATAGTAAGAGGTGTAGATACACTAAAAACGATTACGCAGCATGTAATTAAAGTTGATTCAGTTAAGGATATTACAACAAAAACTGTTCAGCCGATTAAACCTCAAGTCATTATTGAAAAAAAGCAGGAAGTGATAGTTGCAAAGCCGGAGGTAAAAGCGGTTTCTCCTGCTCTTGTTAAACAGATAATGCAAACAGAATCAATAAAATCACAATTGAAGGCTGTTCCTGAAAAGTCCCCTGCAAAAGTTAAAATGGAAGTTGAGGAAATAGATGCAGCAGCTCCAAGTCCAACGTCATTGATTAAAAGAAAAAAAGTAAAAGAGACAGATACATCAGCACCCAATACTGCTGCGGATACCCCACCTGCACAAGTTATCCCACAAGTTACAACTAATAAACCTTCAATTCAGGGAACAGGCAATAGCTTTGAAGACACCCAAAAAGAGTTACGAAAAAGAAAAAGTCAGCAGCCGGTTATTAATAATGAACAGCGCCCTAAGGCATTTCGAGAATTAGATTCTATCCGCTAAATTATTAAACTCTATAATTATGATAAGTGATTTGAAAATCACACTTATTCAATCTTCTTTATTTTGGGAGAATAAAGAAAAAAATCTTGAACAGTTTTCTGATAAAATAGATAGTGTTAAAGAACCTACGGATTTAATCATACTTCCCGAAATGTTCACAACTGGATTCAGTATGAATACGAAAACTTTGGCAGAACCTTTAAACGGTGCTACATTAAGTTGGTTGAAAAAAAAAGCTGTTCAAAAAAGCGCAGCGATTACAGGGAGTTTTGTTTGCGAAGAAAACGGAAAGT
>Ga0302194_10002683_pt1 | contig 11306 bp, 8 predicted proteins | sample II_Bog_N1_1_FD_200227 | JGI IMG/M metagenome (GOLD analysis project Ga0302194, IMG submission 200227) | Peat permafrost microbial communities from Stordalen Mire near Abisko, Sweden - II_Bog_N1_1 | ecosystem: Environmental > Terrestrial > Soil > Wetlands > Peat | place: Sweden: Abisko, Stordalen...
GGGCTCGTGCTCTAGCGCCGTTTCGGGCTCCACGGCGGCGTCAGGAAGTTTGGCTGCGGCTTCTCGCACATCCAGCTTGCCCGTTACCACATCGGCGATCAGGCGGGTGCGGTATTCGCGTAGAAGATCGACCTCTCCCGAGACCCTTTCAATAGCAACGTTCAAGTTCGCTGTGTGAGTGGAGATGAAACTGACTATTTCTTCCTGCTCCGAACGAGGCGGCATGAGAATCTCAACCTTGAAAAACTCTTCAGGATACATGCGCAAGCGGGACGACCGAATGCCGGTTGAGCGTCGAGTGAACTCATCGATATAGAGCCGCGTTCTGAGAAGTGCATCAATAAAGCCTTGGCTCAGACGTTGCTCGCCTCGCTGGCGATATACGGCATACGCCGGGCTAATGATCCCTGTATCCTTTGATATGCCAAGCGCACCCATCCACGCCCACATTGTGTTGATTACCAGATCGCCTGGGCTGCAAAGCTTGTGCCCAACGTAAGACTCGGCCTTGAACATGGTGATGTTCTTCTGGCTCCGGGGAGTCACGCCCGTGAGATGGGAAACAGATAGCAATTCTTCGGAACCTGTAGTAGACCGTTCGTCAATCTCACGGAATAGGTATTTCGCCCGCAGGACAGCCCAGCCAACTGGAATATCACCCAACCAGGAAGCGCCTGAAGGCATCAAGGGAGCACTCGAGTTGAGTCCGCGCGTAACCGCGCGGTGAATGACAGCCTGCTTCTGTTCGTTGAGTAAGGCGATGACTTTTCGTTTGGCCCTGATTGCCCGGTCCAGCCGCCCACACGCCCAATCCAAATACCCCACAATCGCCGCCTGTTCCTCTCGAGGAGGAAGCGGTAACTCCGCGCGACTCAAGCGAGAATAATCAATGTTCTGGCCTTCGCGGATGCCCGTCACGAACAATGAAAGACTCTGAATAAATTGGGCGGACTTGAAAAAGTAGGAGAAATATCCTGATTCAGCGTCTCTCTGTGGCTTCAGAACCGTATATGCAGGACTGATAATTCCACGGTAATGGGCAACTTCAATTCCCCCTTGAAATGAGCGCAGACTGATTACGTAATCCCCGACCTCAACCAGCTTCAGAAGATGAAGATCCTTTGATGCCGTGACAGTTCGGGTCCCGTAATCTTCCTTCCTGACCACGCCCTTTGTTTGAGTGGCAGCGAGTAACGACTCGTTCGGAAATCCCTTTTGAGCCCGTTCTCGGAAGAGGATCTTTGTGCGTCGGATCGACCAATGATTCGGACAAGAGCCGAGCCACGGCAATCCGGATTCTCTGTATGCGGGATATGGTTTAAGGTCAGCGATCATCCCAATCCCTCGTACCAATCCTTGATTTTCAAAGCCATCAACTTCCGCCGTTGCTCGAGAAATGCATCGTAGTCGGGAACTTCCCCGTCCAGAAGGGACTCGGGCAGGCAATTCATGCGCAGGTTTGTTAGCATCTCTGAACGCTTTCCAATGCCTCCATACTTCTTTCCGCCACCCGAGGACTGCTCCGCCAGCTCTTTGAAATAGGCCTTGGGTGCCTTGTCGCCAATTGCAATGTTGATTTCGCTTTGAGCCAGAACGAAGTTGGCGATCTGGTTGTAGCGGCCGCGGGCGAGACCCTGCTTTTTTAGGTAATTTCGTGGGTATACGTGGTGAACGTCGCTTCGATTCATCAACAGGTCCTGCACTGTAATGTCTTTGGAAAGAAATCCCTTGTCGCCCTGCTTCACCTGAGCCGCCTTGTAAGCAAGGAAATAGGGACTTAAGGCGGACGATGTATCCATGAGTTGCGGAAGCATACCGGTCCAAAAACTTGCTGGAAGCTCCGTCTCAATCACCGCGTTCACATACTTTGCCAGGCCCTGCGCCTCGATCTGCCGAATATCAACATCGAACGCTGTCTCAGGGCTGCCTGTATACCTTTGGCGGATCATCGACATCGCGTACCATCTGCGGACCAGGCCCTCGAGCGTAGCGGCATGAACATTCTGCGCCCGGCCCTTGAGGTACAAGATGTATGCAAAATTGACTGCGTTCTTGCCAAAGATCAGATCGCTGGTTACAAAGCCTGCCGACCGCATGATCATGGTGAAGCGTTCGAAATGGGTCTGCTTGATGAAGCGAAGAATTCCCTGCTTCAGCTTTCCAAAGGAGGCTTCGGCAATGGCATCTTCATACTGCCGCGTCTCGAAGTTGCGGCCGGAAAGAAGCGCCACGAGGTCGGCCAGCTTGCCGCGGCCAAACTCGGCAGTGAACGCCACTCGCAGCATATCTGTATAGCTGGGGTCGTAGATGTCGTCGTTCACATTCTTGAGCCACCGCATCTTGGGCAGAAACTCAGACGCGGCAAAGGCCTTGTCGCCCTTTTCAATGCGCCCGAGGAACTCAGGCGCGACCGCAAGATGACAGAAATAATCAATCGCCTTGCGAAGCATGTTGCCGCCATAGGTCTCATTGGCTGCGATCTTCGACATGGCAAAATCAGCCTGTGACAATTCCGCGCCAGCCGAATTGACTCGAATAAAAATCTCAGTGACCGTCTCGATATCGAGGTCATCCGCAAGCTCGATGAGGCCGACGTGGTTGTTAATAATCTTGCTGAGTTTCTGAAGGATTTTACCTATTTGCTTGCGGTCGGCTTTTGGGTTCTTCGCCACATAGTTGTCGATCAGTTCGATGAGATCAGCATCGGGTGCAAAGACGGCGGCCACATTTCCAATCCAAGCAACATCTTTACGGATCGCAGGGTTTGCGACCTCAAATTTCTCTGTCTGCGGATTAAAGGCAATTTGAATGCGTATCGTCTCATAATCCTTCGTCAAGACTTCACGCCCGAGCAGTCCCGCCATAAGAGCTGTGACACGCTGTTGACCATCGATCAAAATACGCTTTCCAGCAGAAGGTGTGCCATCCTTCAGCTTCACCGTAGGGTTCCGCCATGCGATCAGATATCCGATGGGGTAGCCTTGGTAGAGCGAGTCGAGAAGATTGCGTACTTTTGTGGATTCCCAGACAAAAGGGCGTTGAATCTCAGGGATTGCAATCTCGCCTGACTTGACCCACGTGAGAAGCGTTTCAATTGGGTGAGGAGTTACAGAGTAGCGCTGGGACATTCCTAGACCTCACTTCCGATGACTTCGCTAAGCAGCCCTTCTGTTTCTTTTTCCAGCGCCACAATGTCAGCTCGAATCTCTTCAAGCGTCCGTAGCGGCTGCGGCTTGTAGAAGTGGCGCGTAAAGCTGATCTCGTAGCCGACTTTCCAGTCATCCCGAATCCACGCGTCGGGCACGTATGGCAGCACCTCGCGGCGAATGAACCGCTCGATGCCTTCGCGCGTAGTAGCCTCTGTCGGCAGTCCGCCCGGCTGGCCGGACTCCGGCGCCTCCAGGAACGAGATCTGTTCTGTGTCGCGCAGTTCGCTGTCCGCTTCGTACTCCACCACGCGCGGCTTACCTTCGACCTCAGCTTCGTACAAACCGTGAATCGGATCGGCTTCCACTTTCCCGGGCTTGTGCGTTTTGGCAACCACTGGCGGCGCCGTCTCCACACGCCAGCTCACCGCATTCAGAATGACCTTGAGGTCTGCCGCGGATACTTTGCGTTCGAGCCTATCGAGGGCAGTCGCGACTTCACGGCGAAACACGTTATGATCTTCGAACAAATCGCTGCCGAGTTCCCCACGCAGAAGCGTGGCCGTTTCTATCAGGCGGCCATCGCGCTCCCACGTCTTCGCGTCCAGCAGCCTCCGCTTCTTTTTCTCGGGCAGCGTTTTTTGGGGAGTATCTTCGTCCTCGTCGTCCTCGCCCGTGTCGTCACTGCCCCACTCGGCTAGGCGTGCGCTAAGCTTTGCCTGTACTTGTCCGAAGTCAGTGTGCAATTCATCACCGAACTCGTCATATAGTACCGATCGCAGTTCCTCATCGCCGGACGCGAAGCGGATCCTTTCGATCGCCTTCAGTGTCAGCTGACTATGCAAGCGCAAGGGCCGCTCCACGGTGACTTTCCAATACCCAAAAGCAGCGTTGGGGAAGATCTTCGACTGCTTCGTAGGCTTGAATGCGAAGTATGCCTGGCAAATTGTCTCGATGTCCTCGGGCGAAAACTCACAGTTCTTTTTACCCAGATTCCTCCTGAGCGGTTTGAACCACTCCGTCGCATCGATGAGTTGCACCTTGCCGCGGCGGTGTTCCGGCTTCCGATTGGTGAGCAACCATATATAGGTGGCGATGCCGGTGTTGTAGAAGAGATTGAGCGGCAGGGCAATAATCGCCTCAAGCCAGTCGTTCTCGATAATCCAACGGCGAATGTTGCTTTCACCCTGGCCGGCATCGCCTGTGAACAGGGATGAGCCGTTATGAACTTCAGCGATGCGGCTGCCGAGCGGAGTCGAATGGTTCATCTTCGATGCCATATTGGCCAGGAACAGCATCTGCCCGTCGCTTGACCGCGTAATCAGCGGGAACTCGGGGTCACCAGCGTGGATCACCTTGAAACGGGGATCGCGCATTCCGTCCTTGCCACCCATCGCCTCCAGGTCCTTTTTCCAGCTCTTGCCGTAAGGAGGATTGGAGAGCATGAAATCGAACTCGATGGCGGGGAATGCATCGTGGGACAGCGTGGACCATTCCGGGCCGCCTACAATGTGGTCAGCGTGCTCCCCCTCCCCTTTCAGAAGCATGTCTGCTTTGCAGATGGCGTAAGTTTCACCGTTGATCTCTTGGCCGTAGAGGTGGGTACGCACCTCGCGGCCGTGCTGGCGGGCGAGATCGAACAGCGTTTCCTCAGCCACTGTCAACATTCCGCCGGTGCCGCATGCGCCGTCATACAGAAGATACGAGCCAGATGGAATCGAATCGGCGATTGGGAGGAAAATGATGTTCGCCATCAGCTTGACCGCATCGCGGGGCGTCCAGTGTTCGCCAGCCTGCTTGTTGTTTTCCTCGTTAAATTTGCGGACCAACTCCTCGAAAACGGTTCCCATTGAGTGGTTGTCGAGTCCCGGATGTCGGATGGAACCGTCGCTGTCGAAGACAGGATTGGGAGAGAGGTTGATTTCTGGATCCAGGAACTTCTCGATCAGAGTGCCAAGCCCATCGGATTTGGAAAGCTTGGACAGATTATTGCGAAGTTCGAAGTTACCCAGAATGTCCTGTACGTTCGGAGAGAATCCGTTCAGGTAATCCTCAAAGTCCTGCAAAAGCTGCTGTTGACTGGACCGAGAGCGCAGATCGCGGAGGCAAAAACGCGATGTGTTGTAAAACGCCTGTCCAGAAGCCCCGCACAGCGCCTCACGCTGTTCAGTGATTCCGGCGTCTTCAAGCATTTTCTTGATGTCGAGGACGGCTTGCTTAGTCGGTTCAAGCACGGCATCCAGCCTCCGCAACACGCACATCGGGAGGATCACGTCGCGGTATTTGCCGGGATCGAATACGTCGCGCAGTACGTCGTCCGCTATGTTCCAGATAAACGAAACTAGCCTATTATGTGTAGCTTGATCCATGGGTACCCGTCGGGCTTGTCAATTGAAGCCGCCAGCAATTAGATTGGAGGTCAAACTAGATTGTAGCGCGGTGAAGGGTACGACGAAGCGGACACCCCTCCGTGTCGCAACGTCAACTCAGTTCGCCCTCTTCGGGCCGACGTTTATTCCGCAGGCTGAAAGTCTGGCCGTCACGCCGCTTCGCTCTAACGACCTTCTTCCGCAACAATCGAAGCCCCCCGGCTTCCAATAGTGCGGACGGCCTATCTCCCAGTTTGAGTTCTGAAACTGCCCCCTCGAACTCAGCTCTCGATACCGCTCGCTGCACGAGCGGCTTGGATGGATTGGGAAACCAGTTGCGGAACGCTTGTGGCGCCCGATCATTGCCTGTGTCGGCTGTGGTTATCCATCGTTCCCGCGGAGGAATCTCGTAAGTGGCTCCAAAGAGTTCATCCACAATGTCGACCGTGGCCCAGGACGTGGCGGCATTCACAACGGGGGGATCGGGTACTTTGGGTCCTTGAAGCTGTGGGCGCGGCGACCCATCATGAGCCGCGTATAGCCTCGCGTTGAGCGTAACGCCACGCTGCCTGGGACTTCGGCCGGTATCTCCGATTGCGGCCTCATAGAGAATTTCCTGGCCAGAGGGCTCGTCAAGAAGCGATATGACGATATTCTTGTCCACTATTTTGAGACTGTGGTAGTCCTGATCTGATTTCCCGAATATCGTCAACTTCCGCTCAGCGTCAAGGACAGATCGGATTCCCCGAAGTTCCACGACCCAAATTTCTTCTTCTTGGTCGGATTGCTGCAGCCACTTGTAGTAATTGACCGCTGTTACGTCGAACGGAACACAGTTTGCACGGATTGCGTTCAGGAAACCGGCTGCGTCTGAATAGAGTTTCGACTCTGAGGCGAGCCTAACGCGCAGCGATGCTTCGATGTTGATGCCCGTGAGTGCTCTTGCCGTCCAGTTGTGGCTGCCGACCCAGAGTTCTGCCGGCTCATCCGCATAATCGAACAAGAGCTGCTTCGGGTGAAGGAGGTGCGGTGGCACCTTCGACTTGAGTTCGCCAGGCTGCGGATTGGGATTCAGCAGGTAGAGGTAAACATTCGCACCCGCTAGCTTCATTTGGCAAAGCCTATCGATGTCGGTCGGGAGATGAATGTCGACGCAAAGGAAGCCATCGCCCGATAGACGGTCCACGAGGCTGGCTCCAAGTTCAGATGTCCCGACGCACCAGTATGCGACGGCAGCCCGAAGCCTGTTGGCCCCTAGAATTGCTGACTGCAACCGGCCAACAACCTCCCGATGATCGAATGCCGGTACGAACTCAATGTCCGTGACACCGGTGAGAGAGCTTGGCACGGTGGCCTCCTTAAAGGACCAAGAATCTGCTTCCGCTTCTATGCATACAATCTAACAATTTGCTGACCAACCAATGGGTTACCGGGCATGGGCCTCATCACTGACTGTTAGCGCATTGCGGCTATCGCCGCCTTCCCGAGCGGTAGCGGAACCGAAAGGGCTTTTCGCAATGTCCGGGTGTTCCAGATTTCCCAAAAGCCCTCGACCGAGAGAATCATGCTCCAATCATCTGGACTGTAATCTTGCGGAAGAAATAGCTTGACGCATTCTGGCATCGACATTCTCCAACCCGAGGAGTGCGTCCTCAGCGAAACCTGCATCAGACGAGCTGGCATGGAAGCATTCTCTGGAGGAAGGACGAAGGTAGGCTCATTCCGAGCATCCAGCTTGCCTTCAACTACTAGCTGACGCAACGTGTCCAAATGAGCATTTGCCGCCACTTCTTCGGTGGACAGCAATCTGAATCGTCCTTCGTCGATCGCTAACAGCCAGGCGTCCGTATCTGCTTTTTCATGTGCGAGCCATTCAATGCGGTCCGTCAGATGCTTCGGAAGAGGCAAGCGGGATTTGTCCGGTGTTAGTTCGACGGGTGCGATCAGGATGGCCAATCGATTGCTCCGGACAGATGATTTACCGCCAGCTACCGTATGTTCTCTTGGTAAGTCTTTATTTTACAATATCAGTTGTTGACATTTACCGCATTTTACCGCATAATACAAGCGGTTGTATAAGGACCGCTCGATGTCCCAGATGTGGGGGTGGCAGAACGTTTTGGGACCATTTCCAGGTCGCGACAGAGTCTCTCTGTAGGCCCCCAGTGGGTCGGTGCAAAACGGGCCTCAATCGACGAACATATAATGCGTCGATGAATTTCTTCGGGCCGCTGCTGAAGTCGGCTATAAGTTCGAGAGGATGTGGAATCCACGGAGGTGCTTCGCTTTGCAAACTAGTTCTGAGTATCTGACATTGGCACTCGACGTTAGAAGGCTCACGGACTCTCTGGTCCGGATCGTCGAGGATGGCACTCAGCCGGTAGATCTGAACGCATCCATCCAGAAGGTAGTGTTTTCGCTCCAAGGGACCGGGAAAACCTCAATCAAATCCTTGCGTGAGCGGGGCCGATTTGGCAGGTATGCGGGCGTCAGAGCAATCAACGAGGTCTTCGGGCAAAAGGAACGCCAAGAGTTCGCCGGGAAGTTAAGAATGCTGATTGAGACTCGCTCTGCGGATGAACGGAGAGAGAGCGCTCTCGCCTCAATACCATATTTCGACGCGCTCGAGCGACGAGCGCTTTATCACCATAGACGTCAGCAGACAGCAAGGCGCCTCGTGACAAGCAGGTGAGTGTCTCCGACGAGATCGTCCGACAGGAAGTCTCCGGGCTCTACAGGTTCATCGAACCACTAGTTCGGCGCTGTGCCGAACTTCGGGAGGACTACCCCGTTTATGACGGGACCTCCCTCGAATTCTTCGGCTATTTTGAAAAATTGGGACGGGAATCACTGCAATTTCTAGAGCAGCTGCCCGACGAGATTTTAAAGAACCAAGACCCGCGACTCAGCTCTACAAAGCGTCAGAAGCTCCTCAGTCTCCGATCAGCATGGGAAGATCTTCACCAATACCTCCGACCTGCGCTAGATGCCGACGCTTTACATCTTCCGATTCCACTGATTGCGGCCTTGCACGACCGGCTTCACGAGACGAAAGATTGGCGTTCATATAGATTCACCCTATTTCACACTGATGAGGCAAATTACTTCCAACTTCCATCGAATATGGTCGGTGATGTGGCGAATCACATCGCCGCCGAAGTCGGTGGAACCCAATACCCAGCTGGTCTGGGTCACATTCAGATCCCATACTCCCAAGCCGACGGCCTGTTTTTAAACACCATCCTCGCGCATGAGATGGGCCACTTCATCTATCAGGAGTACGCGTCCCATGACGTTGAGGTTGCAATCGACACGGCCTTGGGAGCGATGGAGAAGGAAACCGGGGAGTTGAATGAAGGCACCGCGGCTCTTTGCGAGGAGCTGGTTAGCAACTGGGTTCAAGAAGTTTTCTGCGATTTATTCGCAATCTGCTTGATTGGGCCTGCATTCTCCTTCGCGTTCTTAGAGCTAATCGCGGCATCAATGCTCATTGGCCAACAGGACGGCGAGCCAGATGTCTTCTACAGATTCGAGTGGGAACATCCAGCGGATGTCGCTCGCTTCCACTATCACAAACTCCTGCTTGAGAAACTCGGATGGTGGCAGGCAATTCGGACATCGCAATCCGCCCCAGTCCAGGTATTAAACACGTGCGCACGTCGCTCAAAGCGATTCACCGTCGAGATCAACGGTGCTTTGCCTAAAAAGGTCACGGATGCCAGGCTACTGCGCTGCTTCGACGAAGTTTGTACATCGCTTGTAGGGTATGTTCCGTCAATACTGAAGCGAAGCGCAGACGACGTGGTAGCCTTCAAAGCCCAATCTCCAACCATTGGAGAGTATCTGCGGAGGGCGGTCATTCCGTCATCAATTATTATCGGCGGGAAACGTACACACCCGACGTCCGTGGTTCTCATCAATGCAGGCTATATGTTTCTTCTCGAAGAGCTCCCAACCCTTCTGGCAAACATCGAAAACGAAAAATCGGACTCCGTCGAGTCCCGCAGTCGTCTCTCTGCGAGGCTCGAACTCTGGCTTTTGAAGGCTCTAGAAGACCACCGTCTGTTGAGAAGGGAGCCCAAATCATGAGCGTCGTTCCTACAACAGAGATAGACAGACGTTTGAACCTTCCGATCACCGACGCGGAAAGCCTGGTCATAACGCCCCTTCTCCAGCGCAAGAAAATGTTCGAAGCATCATCCGATTCCGACTCAATTGACCTTCGTCTCGGCACACACTTCTTGTTGCCCCAGGTTCCCCCAGTTCCATTTACGTATCCATGCAAGGGCTCCGCCAAACAATCACATGTTCGAGTTCATGTTCCATTGGGGAGCTACTTGGTCGTCCCTGCTCACGAAACTGTTCTCGGCTCGACGCTCGAGTTCATAAAAATGCCGGGCGATCTCTCCGGCGAGATATTGACGAAGTCTTCAGTCGCTCGAACGTTCACTGTGATCGAGACCGCACCATGGATTCATCCTGGCTACAGGGGGTGCCTCACCTTAGAGATCGCAAATGCTTCCAATACACCGTTGATCCTTTATCCCGGGCGTCTCATCGCTCAGCTGATTCTCCTGAAACTTCTGGATACAGAGGCGCGGGACAAAAAATTATCCGGAACGTATCTCGCCCCGATTTACCCTGAGGCGCCAACATTCGAAGACCCTGTCGATGACCTCAACAGAATTGGGGTTCCAAAAAGTCAATTCCGTTCGCCGTATCAGGATCAACGAATGCCGCTCGATCGGACGCGCCGACTCCCTCGGTAACGGGTGCCAAGACCGCAACGCTCGCCAATTTGGCCGCCGGAGCAAGAGGATTCTTAGTCTCCAGTTAGTCTCCAGGAATAGACCAATACGCTGAAATCAGCATAAATAGTGGGGTCCGAACGTGTTTCCACCTTCTGCATCGGAAAATAGAGCGGGCTCCGAGGTGTGGCCAATAAGGAGCAGAATCGCGCTGCATCGCGTTTGCGCGTCAATAGGTGGTGGGCGGCGGACCAAGCTGATAGCCGTTGCCGCCGACACTTACGAAGTTGCACCTGTATTCGCCGTAACTGGTCTTCCAGCAAACACCGGTCCCATTGGGCATGGCTGTGATTGTGCAGCTTTTGCCCGGAGCGAATGACTGCGCGCCGCACGCGTACTGCTTTGCGTAGCCCACGATGACGAGCACCTCGGCCCGGTTGTCGATATCCTTGCTGTTGTTGTCCGCGGGGTTGTAAGCGCCGGCATTGTCCGTGGAGAATTTGTGAGAGCCGGTGATGTGAACCTGGACATTGGTCAGCAGTGTTTCAGTGGGTCCGCGCGAGCCCTCCATGGTGCACTGTGCGAGAACTGCCGCTTCCTTGTCCGAGGGCCTGTGATGGATCGCCGGGCAGGGCCGTGGGGCTCGGCCACCATACTGTTGAACCAGCAGCTTTCCGTCCGGTTCAGCCGAGGGTCTGGGGTGCGTTGAAGCGGTTTGGCTGCTTCCCGCCTGGCAGGCAACCATTCCACACAAAAACGCGCCGGCAGCGAGCAGGGTTATTCCAAATTTTCCAATCGATCGATTCTCATGCACGGTTCCACCTCTACTCGGCATTCAACCCGAGAATGTGTTTCGCTTCCTGGGCTCGAGCATCTTTCCCTTCGGATGGCCCCAGCAGCAATTGACAATGTTTCCTGTTCCAAGCCTGTCAAGAAGGCGTAAAAGGTCCTGCGGGTCCCTCAAATATTCTTGAGAAGCTCGGGATTTTCTCGTGTGTCCCAGTACGCGCCAAACGCCGATTCCTTTCCGGGCCTTATACTTC
>Ga0302194_10002685_pt1 | contig 11302 bp, 3 predicted proteins | sample II_Bog_N1_1_FD_200227 | JGI IMG/M metagenome (GOLD analysis project Ga0302194, IMG submission 200227) | Peat permafrost microbial communities from Stordalen Mire near Abisko, Sweden - II_Bog_N1_1 | ecosystem: Environmental > Terrestrial > Soil > Wetlands > Peat | place: Sweden: Abisko, Stordalen...
CTCTCTTGCTTTGTCTTTCTCTTTTTTTTCAATTCTCTCATTTAAGACCCGGCCATTTTTTGATTTTTTTTCTTAACCTTTTTTTAACAATTTTCTTTTTTCAAAAATTTTAAATTGTTTCTTTTTCTTCAAAAAAAAAACTCTAACCCATACACAAAAAAAAGAGATCTGCTTCTGTGGTTGTTTATTTTTAGGATATCCTCTGAATTTGTTTAAAAAAATAAGGAGTTAAAGAAGAAAAAAGAAATGAACTTTAACACGAATTTTCCAAGCCATTGGAGCCAATTCCCAATGGGGCAAATGGGACCGGGGTTCCAAGCCGAAATGCCCAAAACCACTGTGGATTTCCAACATCCACTTAACAAAGATCCATCTGCTTTGCACAACACATTTGCACAAGCCATCCCGAATGGGATTGTTGATATCAACGGATTTCAAAATCCATTTGCTACCAAAAGTGGAGCAAATCCCAACACACCATTTTTCCACAATAATGCGTTTATTGGGGTTTCGCAAGTTCAAGGTGAGATCGTTGATTTGGGAACCCAGCTTCAGATCATGGCCACAATGTCCGAAAAGGACAGCCCAGTGGCGATGCAATTGCTTAACTTTGTCTTTGGGGTGCAGGGTGTGAGTGAAAACACCAGAGGTTTCAAAAGCACGGCTATTCGGTACACCCCTCCTAATCCAGTTGAGGTCGGTGAGCACGGAATTGGTCCAGAAGGTGTGTTCAGCTTTGAACAACAAACTTGGACCATTTCCAGAATCGCTCTTGGATTCAAGAGCTCTTTGCCTGCATCAATGCAAACCCCAGCAGGTGCCTATTTGGATGAGATTAGATTGGGTTACATGGCTGTCTCCTTTGCTGAGGCTTTGTTGGCCAAATGCATTTTTACCGCATTCAGGGTCAAAAATCAATTCCCCCATCCCCAAAATTATTCCCAAAACAACAGGTTGTATGGAGATTATTACTGCTACCTCCAAATGCTTAACTCGATCAGCAAGGCCAGAATCCCAATTGTGCAAAACCTTATTGAGTATTATAATGTCCATGGCCAATTGGAAAGAATTGGGGAAGTTGATACTGTTTTGATCCCTAAACCTTTAATCCTCGAAATGAAAAACAAGGCCAGCTTTGCTGATGTGATGGCCCTTGCCATTGCAAATCGTGATAATCCGGATAGCCCTTCAAATGATGTCAACGCTATAACCAGACAACTTGGAACCATTGTTGTCCCAATTGGAATCAGGGTTAGTGCCGAGGCAAATGCCCCAAACATTTTGGATACAATCATTCCAATTACCGGTTACATCACCACCAGACATGAATTGAATCCCGGGAGAAGACTTTTGTCTGTTGGATTCTTCTCGAACGCTGTTAACCGAATGGCTCATATTTCGCGGGAGCAAGGTTCAAGATGGATAGTTGACCGGTATTTCAACGATAAAAAATTCTTGGCCACCTTCAAGGTTGAAGATTACAAGAATTATGGTATTGATTTGACCGATGACACCGAATACCCATTTGCGGTTGTTTCCACCAAATATGAAAACCTCAAGGAATTGACTGAGATCTTAGATGAAGACGATGGTGGGTATGGCGAAGATGATGATGGAAACAACAACTACAACAATGAAGATGATGACGAATATGGAGATGATGACAATAGTGATTTGCTTGATTCAAGACAAAGAAAGTATTTAAAACTTTCAGATAAAGCCAAAGCCATTTTAGACAGCGTGCATGCATTGAACGACCAATATAATGATTATCCAGATGATTCATCACCAAAAGTTGCCCCTGTCAAATTTGTTTCGGATATCCCCAAAGCCTTTTTGACAACTGAAACAGTTGATATTTTATCCAAGTTCATCATTCCATGCGTCCAAGATTGTTCTTCTAAACTTAGCGTCGCAATCAGCACAATATCATCCACCATTTCATCTATGGTGTCCTCTTTTAACAAATCAGAGTTTATGAAGATAATTAAAAATGATAATTCGGCAAAACATCTTTTGGACTTCATTAAATCTTTTGGCGAAGTTCCGGTGGGTGTCGATGATGATGAAGATGCTTTGATTAAGAAAACTATTAAAACATCACAATTTTTGTTTTGTTCCCATGGATTTTTTGAAAAGTACACAAACTCATTTGAGGACAGTAGCGCACCCGTGAGACTTGCATGCACTGTTTTCAAGGATGAAGTGACCAAATTGATAAACAAATTTGGAGGTGCATTTAATTACAATTTTGATTTTATGTCAGCAAACGGGCGCGAAACCGTTATTTCTTTTATATGGACTGTTATTTTCATGCAAAATTTCAGTCCAATTAGTATTGATGAAACCGACGCCGCAGATGAAGGTGTGGAACAAATAGACGAGGCGTCCAAAATCTTTGAACTTTTTAACCAGAACGATGGAGATGAAGAAGAAAATAATATGAATATTGGTATAAATGATAAGTTATACGAGGAATTTCTTAAACAACTCGGTGGTGTTGCAAATGCTACTATAAGGGGTTGTGCAATAGATGCATTTGCTGGAAGGATCCAATCACAAAAAAAACCTATTAATATTGGGTCATTTAGTAGTCCACAATCAAATCAACCTTCATCTAGTCCACAATATTATAACATGAACAAATCTAGTTCTGGTTCATTTAGTTCACCGGATACTGGTAACTTGAAGAAATCTGATTCTTTTTCAAATTCGAGCTTTAGTACAAGCGGGAAGAAAACAAAAGGAGGAATTACTAATCTGGGAAAAAGTGATGCAGAAAAAAAAAATAATATAAAAGAGATAATTAAGGAATCCATTTTTGCATATTTAAATGCTTATTGTAACGTTGTGCTGGATCAAGGAAAACACAATTTTACGAAAAATGCAAGCAAATTCCGCAAATCTTTTGAAGATGATGCTTCCAAAAAAGGACATTCTATTGAAGAACAAATTAATGTGCTGAAACTTGGAATAATTGAATATTATTCAATTGACGGGATCAATAAAGTCAATTCATCAATCAGCTCAGGGCGGAAAATCTATTTGACAAAAACACGCTGGGCATTGATTATTGACCAAATAATTGCTGCTGTGACAAAAATGACTAGTGGGTATGCAAGTCACAACGGTGCTTATTTTGATTCGAGAAAGTTGCATTTCTATGGGTTAAGTGCCTCATTTCAAACAATCATTGATGGCCCTGAATTGTTTTTTTCAGTTGTGGGCGGATCGAAATTAGTTTTAATTCCTCATTATTTTAATGACCCCAATGTTTCCATTTCAATTGATGCCAACATGAGTGATGACCTATTTAATAAATCCGATCAAAAATTGAAGATTAGTTATTTCAAAAAAGTAATGGGAAAGAAATACAGAAAAAATGTTCACAATTCAAGAAGGACTTACATTTTTTTCAAAACTGGAGCAACCAAGAATGTTGCCTTGTCCAGAGATTACAAAAATGTGGTGTTGCCCAGTTCATTAATTCGCTTGAGATCAAGACTCCATGAAATGGACAGACATCACCCCATGGTTGGAGATGTCCCCAAGTTGACCCAATTTTTCTATTATTGCACATTGCTCAATGAAAAGGGTTACATGAATTTGTCAAAATGTGGCGCCACCCCCTTTTTTGAAAACTTCTTTTGGTTCGTTGAATTCCAAGGCAACAGCATCATTGGATTGCGCTCATCTGGAGTTGGATTCCAAGGAAGTGTTGATGCAAATGCCTCAAGGTCGCAAGGGAGCATTTTATCCTACTTTGGAAACAATTTTGGAACTAGGTTAACTGTTGACCCTGTTCATCTAACCCAAAGATTTGATGTCAATGCAAACGTTGGAGTCGCAGAGGGATCCGGACCTGTTATCATTTTTAACGGTGTGAGATTTACCAGTTTCTGTGGTGGTGACTACCCTCAATTGAGCACCAGCTTGCAAACTTGTGGTTTTTTCAGTGCCACCACCGGATCATCTAATGGTGGAATCTACCCGCAGCTTTCTCCCATTGATGGAGATGTAAAACATCAAAACAACTTCAAGTGCCTTGTTAACCCGAGGAATGCCACTAATTATTACCTCCACAATGGTGAATGGTTGAATAACTGCGCTCCTATGTCAGGAAATATGTTTGCACCCATTTTTGCAAAATCTTATGGTGTCCCTCCCACTGAACTTGATCAAACACTGGCATTGAAACCCAAAAATGGATTGATCAACCACACGTCAAATGCTGGGCAGGGAAACTATACTTGCAATTTTGTTGCTTACGAAGCTACTACCGAAAGAGTTTTCATTGAATCGAATGGCTCAAGGTCCGTTGAGAGGTTAGAGGTTGACATTGTTTTCCCTCCTGACCAATGTGTTGATGGATGTCTCGGAAAGCGTATTGGGGGTGACATCTTTGGTTTGAACAGTGGAGGTTTTGAAGTCACAGTCAAGAAGTAATTAAAAAAAAAAGGAAATAACGTCAAAATACAAAAAGGGAAATATCGTCAAAATACAAAAAAGGAAATATTGTCAAAATACAAAAAAGGAAATAGTAATAAAAAGATGTATTTCTTTTTTTTTTTTTTTTTTTTATTTTTTTTTTTTTTTTTTTTTTTTTTTTTTTTTTTTTTTTTTTTTTTTTTTTTTTTTTTTTTTTTTTTTTTTTTACAAAAAAACTTTTTCTTTTCTTGGTTTTCCTCTATTTCCTTTTTTATAGCAAACCAAAATAAAACAAAATAAAACAAAATAAAACAAACAAAAATAAAACAAAATAAAACAAATAAAGAAGACAAAAAAGGGTGGAAAAAAAGAAAAAAAAATGGAAGTCACAATTTCAAATAAAGAAGAAGAATGGCTAAAGGTTGAAAAAATTGACGAAGAAGAGTTCAGAGACATTTCTCCAAACCCTGTTGACATATGCAATTGGATAAAGGCTTTAAAAATGGTGCTTGAAAACCTATCAAAGGTCAAATCAGATATTGGAGAGGAAAGCACTCATGTTTTACCAATTCCAATTTCAGAAAAGGATAATACTTATTCAGTGTTAATATCTTTTGAAAAACTCAGGGATTTCTTTATAAACGAATACGACACCGTAAAGGAGGATGAGTTGGTGATAAAGACAATTGGAAGGGTTTTGGAAGAAAAAAATCCCAAAAAGAATTCTGGAGTTGTGAATGGGTTTTCATTATTGATGGAGAACCAAATGAAAACTAAGAACGAGGATCCGAAGAACACCAAGGGAGGGAAAAGGAAACGGGTCTCCTCTGATCAACAAACCCTTGAAGAGGCCAAGAAAATTGAGATGCTTCATGACAGAAATGTGAGAAGGAAAAATGATTTGGAGAGCGAGCAAAATGAAGACGAGGGCAACAACGAAAACGAAAATGAATCCAAATTTTTGCAACAGACAGAGGAAGGTGTCAAGATTAAGATTGAACCAAAAACGGCCAACTCCAATTTATCATCGCAAAGCCTTGCAAATTTTCAAAGGGACAAGGATAGACTTGAAAAAGAAAAAGAAAAAGTTGAAAAGGAAAAAGAAAAGATTAAAGAGGAAAAAGAAAAAATCGAGAACGAAAAGGAAAAGATCAAAAAAGAAAAAGAGCATATCAAAAATGAAAAGGAGAAGATTGAAAAAGATAAAAAGGATAAAAAAGAAAAGGATAAAAAAGAAAAGAAAGAAAGCGAGACCCCAGCAAACACTGAGATCTCAAAAGAGGCTGTGGTTAAAAGTGAAACCGAGACTTCAAAGTTTATCAAGCACGTTTGTGAAAATGACGTGAACAACCAAGCCCTATTTTTGATTTTAAAATTCTTTGATCCGATCATCAGCAACTTCCCAGCCTTGATCACCACCAGAAATGGAAATCCTCTTTTGTTCTACCACATCTATTTTTGCCTAATTTCTGAATCCACTGTTTTTCTTGATGAGAAAGAAAACGTTTTGAATTTAAAAAACAAAGTGACAGAACTAAACCCTCTGATATCAAAGATGGATAATCTAAAAAAGGCATTTGTCGAAGTGAAAAACAGCATCATACTGTCCAGAAAAACCGAGCTTTTGAAGTTCACGAATGAGCTCATGGAAAAAATCAACAAGTTCATTGAACTTTGCAAAATTAAGATGGAGGAGATCAAAAACAAGAAGTTTATTAAAAATGAGCATGGGAAAAGCAACAAAAATTCCCAAATTGCAGTTGGGGATGATGATAATGATGACGGTGATGGTGACGAGAAGGATGATGAAAAAAACGATGAGAAGGAGGAGAAAAATGAAAACCAGAAACAACAACAACAACAACAACAACAACAAAAACAAAAACAACCATCGCAACAAAAACAAAATCAAAAATCAAGATCTGGTATCTCCACTGAGGATGAAATTGAAACGGATAATAGCCCAACCAATGATACCACACGGAGTGGGAATAACAAGAATATACATTCAGATGATAAAACAAATTATGGAAATAACCAATAATCCATTTGGATGGGAGGTATTTATCATCATCCTTCGGCAATGAGAGTATGAAACCCTTTTTTTTTTTGTTCTCATTGAGATGTGCAAGGGAAGTGAATAAATTTTTTAGATCCCCAAAAAAAAAGCTTTGGAGAAAAAAAAAAAAAAAAAAAAAAAAAAAAAAAAAAAAAAAAAAAAAAAAAAAAAAAAAAAAAAAAAAAAAAAAAAAAAAAAAAAAAAAAAAAAAAAATGGAACTGATAAAAATATATTTGATCTTAAGCGTTATTGCTATATTTGTTTCAGCCGAAATTTGCAATCCAGATTTGATCAAAACAAACCAATTCCTGATTTGTCAACAGCAACCAGATTGCTCAATCACTTATGGAACCACTTTTGAAGAATTTCAAAAAAACTTGGACAAAATAAGAATTTACAAAAAAAGGAAGGCGGGGGGGCAAGATGCGGAAATCTATTTTCAATTTATTGAAAACTTGGCTTGTTTGTGGAACCAAACCACCAACAACATCTCAATTGGTCAAGATTTTGAATTTTCAACAAAGGGCTATTGGCTACTGATTAAGGAATTGGAGGATTGCAATCACGGAGAGAAATTCAATTTTTTGAAAATCAAATGTGAACTTGTCAATTTTAATTCTAATTCGAATTTCATTTTCAATAACTCAGGTTGTTTTACAATCAATGTATTTTCATTGGTCATTTTCCTTTTTATATTTGCAATGTTCTTTCTGATTTATTACAAACAAGTGTTCGTCATACAAAGATTGTTGAACACAAAACTAAGACAAAAGAAGTTGAAGTGAAAGTAAAAAAAAAAACAAAAGGGACAAATTTAAATATTGAATGAATGAATTAATAAACAATTAAACCCAAAAAAAAAAACTTTTTTTTTTCAAATTCGTCTTGTTTATTTTTTTTTAACTTCACAAATTTTTTTTTCTATAATTGTGGTTCTTCTAACCACTCCAATATCTTATTTGCTTTTAATCTCAAACAAATGAATTTGACAAATCTCTTTCTTTCTGCGATCTTTTCTTGACGTTTTAGCAGTTTAAATTCTTCAAAGCCCTTCCCTCTTGTATGAACCATATCAATTTGCTCCAACCAAAATAGTTCAGATTCAACAAAGAATTGGAATAATTTGAGGTCATCGTTAAATATTGGGATCAAAAACAGACTTTGTGAAAAGAAATTGTGCCTCAATCCATGCACATCCTGTGAATGCCACTTTGTATCGTTTGTGAATTTGTCTATTATGTATTCAAAGATGATGAATATCAATCTTTTAAAGAAGTTCAATCTTGCCAATTTTTCGTTTTCACTGATCTCGTGCACCAACACCAAAGAATTGAAAATATCAGAAATCCCTGAGAGATCAAAATGATTGAACTTGTTGATCATTGACACTGATTCATTTGTGACCCTCTCTTTGTTGAGATCCTCAATACAAGAAAGGAACCATTCAGCCACGTCAAACATTCTATTTGAAAGCAAATGTGAAATTGGGGTCACACCAGTGGGGATATTGTAGTAATCACCTTCGGTATCCACATTGGGTTCAAAAAGCATTTCGGAGCCTTCATATTTAGAAAAGAAATTTGATAAAATCTCCTCAGTTGTCCATTTTTTATTTGGATCGGATGATAACTGTTTTGATTTAAACTTAATTGGAGAAAATAAACCATATTCGTTGATGTACTTGGCGGTTTGGGAATCAGAAAATTTTTTTTGGACCATTGCCAAAGAGCTCTTCTCCCCTAAAGCAAAATTAAGCAAAAAATCCTCACCTTTATTTGCAAGCTTTGGATCTTGGACCTCATTTTTTCCAACCAGTAACATCAAAGTGGATGGATCCCATAATTTGTCATTTTTTGAGACCAAAAAGCTTGTCAGTTTAACTATCACTGGATTGTGCAATGTAAAAAAAACAGGACTCATAAATTTGATAAACTTGCTTGTCATCACCATCCCATTTTCGCTTTCACCTTCAGCAATCCTTTTGCCCCCGAATTTGGATCTGTTTAAATAATCTAAAATGGTTTCCTTGATTAAACCAAGATTGTTTCTAGTCCAACTCTTTACAAACCTTTTCCATTCATAGCAAATCTCTTCATTGGTGTGGATGGGTTTTCTGTTAAGCTCCAGACCAAACGAAAAAAAGGCATATGAAAAGAAATCGGATGAGATGGTGTGATCCAGTGTTTTGAATTCGTCTTCAAGCCAATCATCGGCTGCAAATATCTCTTCCTTGACATTGGCCTTCAAATGCTTTACGATGGTCAAAACAAATATGGCCGCAAGATTTATCTGCGAAACCAAAATTTTGAAATATTTGGACAATTTATCTTCTTCGTCAGGCCCCAAAATTAACCTTGGTTTATCTTTTTCTTCATTGTAATGGTCTTCCATCTTTTTCATCACGACCTCGAGCTTTGAATCCACCAAGCGCTTTGTGAACTGAATAATCTGGGAAGCGGTCTTTGCTAAATCAATAGGGTTATTAAAATCCAAAAACTTAAAATGGTGGATCAATTTCAAACCGATTGAAATCGAATTGTGGTTAATTATTTGCAAAATGAATTGCGTGGCGCTGCTGATATTATTTGCATTAAATAAATCCTCTTTTGACAAAGAGGAGATTGAAGTGGCCATTGAGTGGTGGAAGGCAATGGCTGGAATCGGGTAATGGTGGTGGATCCCAAATTCATTTGTCCTGTTCAAAAACCACCGCTTTCCAAGATTGAATTCAATTTCACCAAAACGGTAGTACAAAAGCAGATTTCCATTTAATCCGGCCATCAAATGGTGGATGATCTTCCATGAATCCAGCTCTAATGCAATCTGAACCACAGATTTCAGCACAGAATCTTCTTCCAGTTTCTCTTTCAATCCAATTTCTCTAACAAAACTTAGAGAAAAGACTTCGTTGTTGCCGTTTTGAGCTTCATCATTTTGGCTTCCGGTGACAAATGCATCAAATGTTTTAATCAACTCCTCTTTTTCACAAAAAGGACTGAGCAAAAGTGGAGGGAATTGAGACATCAAAAAGGTGACAAACTTTTGTTTGTTTTCACCCTCTATTTTTTTATCGCGGACATTTGAATCGCCTGAACCGTATTGGTGTTTAACTGATTTGAAAAATAATAAAACCCCCTTTCCATTGCTGCAAAGGCTTTCAATGATGGCACAGGTTCCAGAAATAAATCTTTGGGTGTCAAATGCCTTCATTATCCTTTTGCTGTGGTGATGTTCAATGACTTGTTCGTGATACCAATTCAAAATATCAAGCAAGGTGTGACTGAAGAGACTGACACTGGGGGTGATCCCAGTTTCGGTAAAATCAACTGAAAGCTCTGGAAATCCAATATCTTTCAAATACCCCATAAGGACTTCTTTGACAACAGGTTTGTGTGAATTTATCAACATCATAAAAAGTGGGGATCCAAGACCAAATTTGGCTTCGGTGTTGTTAACAAAAGAGTGCGGGGTGTTTTTAAAATATTCAGGACCTTCTGAATGGATGAACTCGGTTACAAGTTTGGGATTGGAAGGGTTGGGCGTTTGATGTGTTGACCTCAAAGGATGGTTAATAAATTTGCTAACCGAGCTTGATTTTTTATTGGTGTTTATTTCATGCCTTTGTAACATTTTCTGGTCTCCATATTTCATATTTCCATAATCGTCCTCTTTGTTTCCTTCAGTCTCAATGACTTTGTGATTGTAATAACTGTGTTCAGAAGTTTTGATTTCAATTTCGGGCATCAAAGTGCACAAAAATAGATATAATCCAGCTGGGGTGATAAAGTCGCTTTCTACTTGTACCTTCAAAAGATGACTTTCTTCACTCTGCAAACTAAACATGTCTGGTGCATCCTCTTGGATAAGACGTGATACAGACGGCCATCTATTACTGAGTGTTTCATTCATCTCGTGCAAGCAAACCACCCTTAGTGACAACATGAGATCCTCGCCCTTTTTTCCATTACCAGTTTTTTTGATTGTTTCAAATTTAAAGTAGTCACCGGGTTTGAACAAAAAGTTATCAACTTCATCAAACTCAATTGATTCTTCGGTTCCATTAATTGGTTCATTTGAGGTAAAATCAAAATTGAATTTAAAATCAACATCTTCCAATTCAATTTCGTTTTTGACTCTCATCTTGGAATTGTGAATTTGGGTTTTGGTTTTGTCTTCCCAGTAACCCAAGTTTGTTCCGTATTGTTTATTCAATTCCCCACACAAATAAAGTCCTTCTGACTTAGTAAAATTTGAGTATCCAATTTCGCAAAAGATCAAAGCCACTGTCATGCACTTGACCAATCCCAACTTTACAAGTTCAGTCATCAGTGCCAAATTAATGTTTGGGATGATTTTGGTTTTGATGATGTATGCAAAGAATTCTGCATCATCCACTGAAAGGATGTAATCAAGAATCAAATTCACATCCACAAAAGGGGCACAATTTGAAACAAGGTAATAATAAAGCACTTTGATTTCGTCCGAAACAATCCCCACATATTTGGATTCACTTATCTTCAGCATTGCATTGAAAAGGACCCTGAAATTGTTTTCAATGATTGGCCAGATTTGCGATTTGGGTCGTTCTTTCCAAAGTCCGTTTTCTTTCTTTTTATTGAGACATTCAAAATAAAGTTCCAAGATCTTTGGGGGACCAAAGAAAAGGATAACCTCCACCACACTTGATAAATGCAATTCTGTGCTATGTAATCGCACCTTTAATGCATCTTTGCCTTTTCTGTGAATTATTGGAGTTTTTAAAAAAAAATCTCTTATTTTATCAAATTCAATTTGTTCTCCATTTGTGAGGTAAC
>Ga0302194_10002690_pt1 | contig 11297 bp, 9 predicted proteins | sample II_Bog_N1_1_FD_200227 | JGI IMG/M metagenome (GOLD analysis project Ga0302194, IMG submission 200227) | Peat permafrost microbial communities from Stordalen Mire near Abisko, Sweden - II_Bog_N1_1 | ecosystem: Environmental > Terrestrial > Soil > Wetlands > Peat | place: Sweden: Abisko, Stordalen...
ACGATCCACTGCTTAAAATAATGCGACTGCGCGCCGTAAAGTCCTTCGTCCGCCTGCGCCAGCGTGCCGATGAACACGAGCACGATCGAAAACGCCAGCAGCGTGACCGTGAGCTTGAGTGACGTGAAAACCGAAAGTATTTTTTTAATGGGCATCAGGGTATTTGGCCGACTGCACGAATTTTACGAACGCATCTTTTTGCTGGGCGACGATGTCCGGGTCGCCCATCAATTTGTAAAACCACGTCTGTTCGGCCAGCGGCACGACCACGCCGATGAGCCGCGCGGATTTTCCGGTTTTGGAATCGGTGCCGGTAAAGTCCACCAGCGAGGCTTGGTTGCCGTTCGCATCAAACGTCGAAACCAGTTTTTCCAAACTGGTTTGGTCAACTTCCTCCAAACCCAACTGCAAATGCCGCCAGCGATTGACGTTGGCGAGCAGGCCGCCGCCTTCGCCCGCGAGCGCGCTTACGTTGACATCTGCTTTCGCATCACCGCTGCCGATGGAAAATTTCGCGAGCAACATCACGCCGGGATCAACCTGTTGCCAGTCCGGCGGAACCATCCAAACGGGTTTGCCGCTGTCGTCCGAAGCCGTCGGCGCGACGGCGCTTTGCATCGGCGCGGAGTTCACGACAAAATTCACGGATTTGAGAAATTGAAGGAACGCCGGTTTTTCCGATTCAACAAACGATTCTTCGCCGGTCATCTTGAAAAACCAACTGGTCGCGCCGCGGGTCAGCATGGCGACGAGAATCCGCGCGCGTAATTTTCCGTCAATCATCGGCGCGTCGCTCGCGATGTCAAAAAGTTTCCCGGAATCCGAACCGATCGCGACGGCTGCCGAGTCATCGTTCGTCGCGGCGGACAATTGCAATTGCCCGCGCCACATATTGACGAGTTGGATTTCTTGTCCGGTCGCTGGCAGCGGAATCACGCCGACATCGGCGACTTCGCCGTTCGTGGCCGTCACGCTAAAACTGGCGACGCGCATTTGCCCCGGCGTTTTTTCCGCCCAGCCGTCGGGCAAGGTATATTTCAATTGCGGCAGCGTGCTGCCATCCGGCACGGGCAAACCGGCGGGCATCGTGGTTGGCATCGCTGCGGGCGCGGCGGCAGGCGGTGGCGGCGGCGTTATCGCGTCTTCGTTCTCAACGTGATAAACTTTCACGCCGTCGCGGTTGCAGCCGTTGGAAAAAATCACCAGCGCGGCAGCCAGTGCGCACATTGAAAATGTCTTAATCATTGGTTCTAATTTTTAGACGACGTCACGGCAGGTTGCACATCATTCTTTGGCTTTGACGCACCATTTATTGTCACTGCCTTAACAAAATAAGATGACCTTGCGAACAAGCCATCAGAAAATTGATTTATTCCGAAGAAATTATATTTGAAAGGAGTTTCTTAAGCTACAGACCGCCATTGTGACATTCGATGCAAGTATTGTCACCATCCAAATCGCCGCTTGGATGTTTGAATTTCTGGCCGCCGGGCGTCAGTTGCAGCAATTCGTGGCCGCTGCCTTGCGCGAGGATCGTGTGGCAGGAATTGCAATCGTCAGCCTTGATGGTGAGTTTTTTGTCCTCGGTTTTGTGCAAACCGTCGTGACAGCGGAAGCAGCCGGGCCAGATCATGTGCCCGACGTTGTCGGGATACTTGCTCCAGTCGGCTTTCATTTCGGGAAAGAAATTGTCCGAATAAATTTGTTGCAGGGTCGCAATCGCGGGTTTGATGCGCGCGTCATTTGGATATTTTTCGGAAAGCGCGGCGGCAATTTCTTTGCGCGCCTCGTCGTCGGTTTGATAATGCCGAGTTAAAACATAAACCGCATTGGTCTTGATCCACGGCAGCGCCGGGTCAATCTGCTTTTGCGCCAGCGCCTGGTTCACCGCGAAATCTGGCGGGACATAACGGTGCGACGGGCGGTTGTGGCAATCCATGCAGTCCATTTTGCGGATTTCGTATTGGGAAATGTCGTTGGTGAATTTTGGCGCGTGAAAAATGGTGACGACACCTCGCGCGTCGGTCAGGCGCACCCAAGGGATTTTCTGGCGCGCGGCGTCGGTGGCGATGTATTCGACCGTGTTGCCGCTCAAAATGTGCCAGTGAATTCCACCGGCGGGCGCATCGCCGGAATTGCCCGAGCCGACTTTGAGCAACAGACGGATGGAATAGGGCGAATTGGAAACGTCGCCTTGAAAATAATTGAATGTGCGATCCAGATTGCCGACGAATTCCTTCGGCCAATGGCATTGCTCACACGTTTCGCGTGCCGGACGTAGATTTTTTATCGGCGTCGGAATCGGGCGCGGATATTTGTTGAACGCGACGGCGTATAATTGATACATGCCGGCGATTTTGGATTTCACATACCACGACGCGCCCGCGCCGACGTGACATTCCACGCAGGCGACGCGTGCGTGCGGGCCGTGGTCGTGCGTAGTGAGTTCCGGCTTCATCACCGTGTGGCAGGTTTCGCCGCAAAACTGCACCGACTCCGTGATGTGATAGGCGTTGTAGCTGCCGACCGCCGAAAGCATGATGAAAACAAAACTGCCCGCGATGAAGGCGACAAGCGTTCTGCGGTCGCGCGGATTTGCGAGGTCAATCTGAATTTGCGGAACAGAAACTTTTCCCCGTTTGCGGCGTTCGCGCCAGGCGCCGAAAATGGTCAGCGCGATTCCTGAAATCAAAAATGCCGGCACAACGCAAAACGTCAAAATACCGACGTAGGGATTCGCCGATTTTGAAATCGCATCCAGTATGAACAGCAGGAAGAACGAGAACAGCGCACAGATGCTGACGACGAGTCCGATGAGGCTGGTCCAGTTTCGCAGCAGCGATGAACGATGCGGCGTTTCCCCTTTCTTTTCAGTGTTCATGGCGTGGTGCAGACAAATCGCAGGTTGCTGGCCGGTGGTGCATCGTCACCGGGCTGTGCTCATTCTGTTTCGGATCGGGACGAATTCCGGCCAGCAACCCAGAATGTTTATTTTTTCAACGTGCGGACGTAAGCCACGAGCGCCTTGATTTGATCGTCAGACAACGTGTCGCCATACGACTTCATCAGAGTTTTATCGTCGTCAGATTTCAGGCCTTCCTTGAGCGCCTTGAAGGCGGCGTCATCCGTGAAGCCGGCCTGCACGGTGGCATCGGTGAAATCTTTGCAGCCAAGGCGCGTGCCCATCTTGGTGTCGCCCTTGCCGTCCGGTCCGTGGCATTTGGCACATGTGGCATCCCAATTGTCTTTGGCATCATCCGCTTTCACGTTTAACGTGGCGGCAAGGCCGGCCATCGCAGCTAACAGAATTATTTTTTTCATCGTCATATCTCCGGTTGATTTTTTGTTGTAGCGCGGTTGCGCCTTGTTCGAGATGAATTTTGCCCGTCGGAGCTAAAGCAGCTAACCATCCGTTGCCAAAGGCTCGGCGTTTTTTGGTAAGCCTGAAAATGGAGGTGGCAATTATTGTTGAATGTTTCACAAAGGACGGTGAGCAGGTCGGACACCGAAAGTCTAATTTTCAAACATGAAAGTTTGGAACCGGTTAGAACTTTCCGGGCCAAAAAATCGGTTCGGTTTGAAAATAATTAAACCATGAAAATCTTTGTCGTAGGTTTGAGCTACAAGACCACGCCGGTGGAGTTGCGCGAGAAGATCGCGGTGCATCGTTCGCGGCTGCAATGCTGCGGCTGCCGCCTGAAGCTGCGCGGCAAACTTTCCGAAGTCGTGCTGCTCTCGACCTGCAACCGCGTGGAGATTTATGGCGTGTCACCGTGGATTCACGGAAGCGTGATCCGAATGTTTCAGGAATTGACGAACAGCGATTTTGATTTCACGCCGCATATTTATATCAAAGAAGGCGCGGACGCGGCGAAACATCTCTTCGCTGTGGCCAGCGGACTTGACTCGATGGTGCTTGGCGAAACGGAAATCACCGGCCAGGTGAAGAATGCGTATCAAGCCGCGAAAGACGCGGGATTGACCGGCAAAAAAATGAACCGGCTGTTCCAGACGGCCATGCAGGTTGCTAAAAACATCCGCACAAACACCGCCATCGGACGCGGCGCGACTTCGGTCGGCAGCGTCGCTGTGGAATTGACGGAAAAAGTTTTCGACCGCGACTTGAGCGACAAGACGGTGATGATTTTGGGCGCTGGAAAAATGGGCGAGGCTTGCGTGAAGCATCTGGCCAAACGTGGCGCAAAAACTGTTTTGGTTTCCAACCGTTCATTTGAACGGGCTGAAAAATTGGCGGCGGAATTCGGTGGGCGCGCGGTGCGACTGGAAGATTCGCACGCGGCGATGATTGAAGCGGACATTCTGGTCAGCTCGACGGGCTGTCCTGACATCGTTCTGCGGAGCGAAGATGTGGCTGCGATTTTGCCCGCGCGCGAAAACCGTCCGCTGGTGCTGGTGGACATCGCGGTGCCACGCGACATTGATCCCGCCGTTGCCAAACTTCCAAACGTATTTCTTTACGACATTGACGACCTTGAAGCGGTCGTTCGCGAAAACACGAAGGATCGCGAACAGGAACTTTCATTTTGCAATTCTGTAATTGACGAACGCGCGGCGGCATTGATGAAGCGGTTCGATTCACCATTCGCAAAAAAACAAAAAGCGGACGTCGAGGTGCTGCCGGATTGGATTTTGGGCGGTGCGACGGCGTGAAAAATTTTCAACGAAGGATCGGGCGCGGTCACAGTGCTTGGTTTTTCGCTGGAGCAGTCTGGTATCAGGCGACAACGGGCTGTTTTGAACAAACCAAAAAAGCACAGGCAATAATACTATGAAAAAAATATCATTGATACTCGGCGGACTGGCGTTGGGAGCGGCGATCATGTTGATACCGCAATCAAGCAAGGCCACCATCATTGGAAGCAAACACGATTTTTATGCTTCCACCAACTACTGGATCGGCGGCACGGTGAACTGGCTCAGCACTTCCAGCACGAACGTATGCGGCGAATGTCATACCATTCACCATGCCCCGGATCCAACTCGCGGGCCGCTCTGGATTCACACGCCGACGGCGCAAACATTCAAAACCTACGACCAAGGCGGGAGCGAAACCTTTCCGTCCGGCGTCACGGTTCAACTCGGTTCGTCCAGCTTGTCCTGTCTCGGCTGCCATGACGGCACAGTGGCAATCAACAGCCAGGACGCCTTGAACAGCGGCATCATCACCACAGCAGTCAAAGGCGGCACGCCGGTCTACACCAAGTCTTCAGCCGTGGTGATCGAGGTCAATGGTGGACAAGACGACTTGACTCATATGCATCCAATCGGAGTGAGCTACAACGCCTGCATCGCGCAGCTTCCGGCTGGTGAACTGAACGGAACCGGCACCGCCTTCAATGCGCCTGGCTCGCCCACGGTCGGCAATATGTTGAAGAACGGAAACGTGGAATGCTCAAGCTGCCATGACATCCATCGCACACTAGGCACCTCCACGACCAGCGGGATTTATACGATTGCCTCCGGTCAGAACCTCTGCCTCGGCTGCCACAACAAATAAGCCATCGGTTTGAACGCTCCGGGGCGTCTGAAAAATTTCAGGCGCCCCGGATTTTTTTATGCGCAGCCGTTTTGCCACGACCCGCATGACCGGACTAACCAAATAATGTTCAGCATCGGACAATAGAGGTTTAGTCGAAAGCCGCCGCCGCCGTGAAAATGGAACCATGAAAATTAACCAAAAACTTTTCAGTTTCACGAATGTGCTCGCCGTCGCGGGGATTTTTTTTCTCGCCGTCGGCTGCACCACGACTCCGCCGGACAACGGTCCGAAATACACTTTTTATCCACCCGCGCCCGATGCGCCGCGCCTGCAATATCTGACCTCGTTCGGTTCGGAAAAAGATTTGCGCGGGAGTGGCGGCGACACTTTGATGACCTTCATCACCGGCGAAGCACCGCCCAATACGCCGATTCTAAAACCTTACGGTGCGACCACGACGCCAAAAAATATTTACGTCTGCGACACCGGAGTCGGTTTGATTTTGCGGATGGATTTGGAGAAGCGGAGAATTTTTGCCATCGCGCCGACCGGACCAGGCACGTTGAAATTGCCGGTCAACCTTTCGGTGGACGACAATGGCTGGCTTTACGTTGCTGATAGTTTGCGCGACCAGGTGGTCATTGTGGACGACAAGGAAAATTTTGTCGGAACCCTCGGCGAGCCGGGCGTGAACAAACCGCGCGACGTGGTTTTGGACAAAGACAGGATTTACGTCGCCGACGTTGCGCAGCACGCCGTTCATGTTTTTGACAAAGCCACGCGCGCGCCATTGTTCGACATCCCGCGCCGCGCGGAGGCGACGAACATCAACGTGCGTTTGTTTCAGCCGATCAATCTTGCGCTGGATTCCCACGGTCGGATTTATGTCAGCGATTTCGGCGCTTATCGCATCCAAGTTTTTGACAAGGACGGAAATTATATTCGCTCGGTCGGGAAATATGGCGACAACTACGGCGAATTCGCACGGCTGAAAGGCATTGCCGTCGACCGCGATAATTTGCTTTACGCTGTGGATGCCGCCGGACAACTCGTTCAAGTTTTTGATGACACTGGCCGTTTGTTGATGTGGTTTGGCGCGCCGGACGGTAGCAAAGCTGGCTTGAATCTGCCCGCGAAAGTCGTGGTGGATTACGACAACGTCGCCTTCTTCCAAAAATACGCCGCGCCGGATTTTCAGATTGATCACCTCGTCATCGTCACGAGCCAATACGGGTCGCGCAAGGTGAGCGTTTTCGGTTTCGGCCATAAAAAGTGAAGCGGCTTGAGGCAAAATGAAATTCCGCAAAGTCCAATGGCTGCTGCTGATTTTGGCGCTGGGCGGACTTTTGTTTGTCACAGCCTGCGACACGCCGACGCGATATAAACTGCTGACAACTTTCTTCGACGGCGTACCGCCGCTCGGTTCCGCGACGAACGTCGCGCCGGTCGCAGTTCCTGATTCCACGCCGAATCAGGTCGCTGCCTCGCCACCGAAACCTCCGCCGGAAGGCACCTTCACGGTGCATCCGCCGTTTCAACAGCATCAATGTGCGGAATGTCACCAATCGAGTTCGGGAATGGGATTAAAATTGCAACCGCCAGAGCTTTGCTGGAACTGCCACAAAGATTTTCTCGCCGGCCAGAAAGTAAAGCATCAGCCGGTCGAAAGCGGCGATTGCGCGAGTTGCCACGACCCGCATCAATCCGAGAACAAAAATCTTTTGCTGCAAAAAGGGAACGCGCTGTGCCTGACGTGCCACGACGACCCGCTGGAGAATTTCAAATTCAAACACCAGGCGGTCGAGTCGGGCGACTGTCTGGATTGTCACACGCCGCACGCGACGAATTTCAAAAGCCTGCTGAAGCAATCCGTCAAGGACACCTGTGATGATTGTCACGACGACCTCACGAAAAAGAAGGATGTTCACGAACCAGTCGGCGATGGCGATTGCCTCGCCTGTCATGAAGCGCACGCTTCGAACAAAAAATATCTCTTAAAAAAGACCGTGCCGGAACTCTGCTGGGTCTGCCACGACAATTTTCTGGAGAAGGCGAAGTTCCAGCACGATGTCGTTGAGGATTGCACTTCCTGCCACGACCCGCACCAATCGGCGGAGGGTGCATTGCTGAAGAAAAATATTTTCCAACTCTGCGGCGACTGCCATGACGACAAGGATTTGAAGGCGGATAAAGGCCATGCTGGGTTTGAGGGCAAAAGTTGCACGACCTGTCACGATCCGCACGTCGGCACGGACATGAATCTTTTGAAACCGTCGGCCAAACCCAAATGAGCCATGTTGCGCCGCCCTACCCAGTTGAGGTATCTGCCCCTGCCAATCGCCCTGGCAGTGCTCGCGGCTGGGGCGGCGCGCACGTCGGCCCAGTCCATCTATCTGGCCAAAAATGAACCGGATTTCACCATGCCCCGGTTGGAATACATCAAGACGGACGCCGAGTTGGAGCGAGATACCTTCACCTCCAAAACGGGCGGTGGCGCAACTTACACGGACAGCTTTTATCTCTCTTCGTCCGTCGGCCTCGGCTGGTATTATTTTTTGTATCATCCCGACCTGCTGACTTTCTCACTGCAGCCCGAGTTGGGTTACAACCTACAGCAGTTCGACAACACGGGCGCGCAGAGCCACCAGAACAGCCTGCTGCTGGACGGCACTTTCAACGCCACGCTGCTCCAGCTCAAACCTTATGCGACCACGTTCAATTACGGTCGCACGCACGACGAGTTCCAATATGATTTCTTTAACTCGGCGACAGAGGATGTGCAGACGTGGGGCGCAAACGGCGGCTATCGCGAAGGTGCCGTGCCGGTAATCTGCTCGTTCCAGCAGTCGTTGACCGACAGCTCCGGCCTGTCCCAGAACTCCACGGCCAACCAGACGACGGCAGGCGTGGCGGCGCATAACACGCGGGCTCTGGACAATTACTCGGATCTGACCTACCAGTTTTCGCAATACGACAGTTCTTACACTTCTGGGACGGATAAATTTCAGGATTCGACCACGACGCATTATCTGACGTTGTCGGACGTGGAGCATTTCGGGGAAAACAGTCTACAGTCATCAATCTACGACAACTATCAGGATTTTCAGGGTGTTTCGTCGGACAATCTCAATGGGACGCTGAGCTTTGACATGAGACACACTCCGGCCCTGCGGAGCTTTTACGATTATTCCTTCGCGGTTTACACGACTGAAGGCGTTAATTCTCTCTACCAGATGGCGCGGGCGGGGTTGCAGCATCAGCTTTACGAAAGCCTTTCTTCAACCTTTGACATCCATGGCAGCCTGGCGAACAACGATTCCACCGGCGGCACACTCGACCAGCAATCTGGCGGCACGTCTCTGTCCGAGGATTATTCAAAACGGCTGGGCGAATGGGGGCATCTTTCAATTGGCAATACTGCCAATTTAGACCTTACGCGTCAGGAAAGCAGCGGCTCGGAAATTTTCATCAACAACGAGTCGCACACCGTTCCGCCGACCGGAATTTTCCACCTGAACGAGCCCAACGTCCAGAGCGTGCAAAGCGTCACCTATTTCAACGGCATGGTCACCGTCACCTTGGTCGAGGGCGCGGCTCCCGCCGGCGACTATGTTGTGATCAACACCTCCAATCCCTGGCAGATTCAGATTTTCAGCACCGGCCCCAACCATGTCAATCTGGCCAACAACCCGGTCGTGCTGGTGAATTACACCGCACAGCCGAACCCGAGCGGCGATTACACTGTATTCGCCGACCAGTTTCAGGTCCGCCTCGACTTCTGGCAGCAACGCGCCGGCATTTATGCACGCTATAATTATGTCGGCAACCATTCCACCGTCTCCGGAGCCGTGCTTAACGACCTTAGCGAACTCCAGTTCGGCGGGGATTTGTCGTGGAAGGGCTTCCGCGCCGATGCGAATTATTCCGACCTGATCTCCACGCTTTACAGCTATCAATCCATCAGCTTTTCCCAAGGCTACACCTTGCGGACCGGACCGCGCACCACGGCGGGGATTGACCTGCGCCAACAGTGGAACATCTACCCCAACACCGGCACGAACCAGTCGGACAACGTCAGTTATTATTCATTCACTGGCCGCTTTGAATGGCGTCCCGTTTCAAGCTTGAGTTGGAATCTCGAATCCGGCTACGAAATACAGAATGCGCCCGGTCAGGATGTAAACTTGTTTGTCGCGCGCAGCTACTTGAGCTGGTTTATTGGCAAGCTCGATGTCCGACTTAACTACGAATTACAAAATCAGGACTATTCCTTCGAAACTCGCCAGCGGAACTTCGTCTCCCTACGAATCCGGCGAAATTTTTGACATGAAAATTAAACATCAAGCCGGCTTGCTGCTCACGGTGCTTATCGCGGGACTGCTAGCATCTTGCGCCACGCCGCTGCCGATCACGTCGGAAAAATCCGCGCCGGTCTGGCCAGCACCGCCCGACCAGCCGCGCATCACATATGTCCGCAGCATGCACGGCCCGCGCGACATCGGCCAGAGCCTCTCCATCGTCACGCGCTTCGGCCACTGGCTCACCGGCGAAAACGGCGAAAACCTCGCTTTGCAAAAACCCTTCGGTCTCGCACTCGACGAATCGGGAAATCTTTGTGTCACTGACACCGGCGCGAACCTCGTCTGCTATCTGGATTTCACGAACCGGAAATGGCGGCGCTACCCGGCGTCGGGAAAAACCGCCTTCGCTTCACCCGTCGCCGTCGTGAAACGCAACGGAATTTTTTACGTCGCCGATTCCGCGTTGGGCAAAGTGCTGGCGTTTCGTGAGAATGGCAAATCCGCTTTTGAAATCACTAATTCGCTTGTGCGCCCCGTTGGCTTGGCCATCAACGGCAACTCGCTTGCTGTCGTGGATTCGCAGGCGCATGCCGTTTCAGTTTTTGACCTCGCGGGAAAATTTCTCTTCAAGTTCGGCAAACGCGGAACCGCGCCGGGCGAATTCAATTTTCCCACCCACATCGCCAGCGACGCCGATCGACACTGGCTCGTTACCGATTCGCTTAACTGCCGCATCCAGATTTTTTCCGACGATGGGAAATTCATTTCGCAGTTCGGCAGCGGCGGCGATACGTCGGGACATTTTGGACGACCCAAAGGCATCGCGGCGGATTCCTTCGGCCACCTTTACGTCGTGGATGCCGTTTTTGACAACGTGCAGATTTTCAACGCGACCGGTCAGTTGCTGTTGAACTTCGGCCAGAGCGGCGATGGGCCGGGCGAGTTTGGATTGCCGGCCGGCATCGCCATCGCACCGGATAACACGATTTACGTCGCCGATGGCTACAACCATCGCGTGCAGATTTTCAAATACCTAGGCGGCCCATGAAAACATTTCATAAATATATTTTCGGATTGCTCCTGTTCGCGGCGGTGGCGGCGCGTGCGGAGAGCATTGTCACCTCGGTTCACAACCTGTCCGTCAATGGCTCCGGCACGATCAAGGCGAGTTCGGAGGCGGATCTCTGCATTTTTTGCCATACCGTTCATCGCGCGAGCGGTGAGACGCCACTGTGGAACCATTCGCTTTCCGGCGTGACGAATTACATCGTCTACAGCAGCGCGCGGTTGACGGCGCTGAACGTCATTGTCCCGCAGCCGAACGGCTCTTCGCGGCTCTGCTTGAGCTGTCACGATGGCACGGTCGCGTTGGGCAGCGTGAGCAGCCGCACGCTGCCGATCAACATGCAGGGCGGAACGACGACGATGCCGGCGGGCGCGGACAATCTGGGCACGGATTTGTCCGCCGATCATCCAATTTCGTTTATCTACGATTC
>Ga0302194_10002735_pt1 | contig 11213 bp, 13 predicted proteins | sample II_Bog_N1_1_FD_200227 | JGI IMG/M metagenome (GOLD analysis project Ga0302194, IMG submission 200227) | Peat permafrost microbial communities from Stordalen Mire near Abisko, Sweden - II_Bog_N1_1 | ecosystem: Environmental > Terrestrial > Soil > Wetlands > Peat | place: Sweden: Abisko...
GATGCACTTTTGGGAAATCTGTGTTTATCTGTGCCCATCAAGTGGCTGATAAAATGAAAAATCCCATCATCGCCGCGCTCGACGTGCCGTCGGCGGAACAAGCCTTGAAACTCGCCGAGCAAATCGCGCCCGCCGTCGGCGCGTTCAAGATCGGCAAGGAACTCTTCGTCGCCGCCGGGCCGGACATCGTGCGACGCGTGCGCGCGACCGGGGCGAGCGTATTCCTCGATTTAAAATTTCACGACATCCCGAACACCGTGGCCAAGGCTGTTGCCTCCGCCGTGCGGCTCGACGTGCAGATGCTGACGGTTCACACGAGCGGCGGCGGCGAGATGATGCACGCGGCGGAAAAATCCGCGCAGGACACGGCAAAAGCGCTGGGATTGTCTGCGCCGCTTGTGCTGGGCGTGACGGTGTTGACGAGTTCAAACAATGAGACGCTCGCGGAAATCGGCTGCGAAGCGGACACGGAACATCAGGTTTTGCGACTGGCCGAACTCGCGGTGAAATCCGGTTTGCGCGGTTTGGTTTGCTCGCCGCTGGAAATTGTGGCGCTGCGAAAAATTCTGCCGGCGCACATCCAGCTCGTGACGCCCGGCATCCGCACCGGCGCCGAAAAAGCCGACGACCAAAAACGTACGCTCACGCCGCGCGAAGCCATTAAAGCGGGTGCAAGCTGGCTCGTCGTGGGCCGGCCGATTTATGCGGCGGAAAACCCGCGCGCAGCGGCGGAGAAAATTTTGGAATCCTTGAATTGATTATATGAGCGCCAAAATCGTCACTGTCGTTGCGACCTTTCACGCCAAGCCGGGCAAAGAAACGGAATTGAAGGCGGCCTTGACCGCACTGGTTGCGCCAACGCGCCAAGAGGCTGGCTGCCTCAATTATGATCTGCACATTTTGCCCGAAGATCCGGCAAAATTTCTTTTCCACGAAAACTGGACGAGCCAGGCGCAGCTCGACGCGCATCTGCAATCGGCGCACATCAAAGCCCTGCTGCCGCGCGTGGATGCGCTGTGCGTGGCGTTTCCCGAAATCACGATCTGGGAAAAATTGTTTGAGACAAAATGACAGAATTTTCAGAATCCGATTTGGCGCCCTCGAAAAATTCCGCCAGAAAATTTTAGCCGATGATTTCTTGAATGAGCCGGCTTGGCGCCGGACGTTTTGCGGAAATTTCAAATGCCGTTTTCAGCCGCGCCATCGCCGCAGCGGCTTTGGCTGAATCGGCGGCGTGAACGCGGCACAATGTTCCCGATTTTTCCACGCGCTCGCCCGGCTTGGCGATTTGATCCACGCCAACGTCGTAGTTAATGCCGGCTTCTTTGGTGCGCCGCCCGCCGCCGAGGTCGCGGATGACCTCGCCGATGATGCGCGCGTCGCATTGGGAAACGTAGCCGGTTTTTTCCGCCTTCAATTCAACAACCGCCCTCGCGGTGGAATCCAGGGCGAGCTTGCGCTGGAAAGCTTTCAGGTTCGCGCCCTGGGCAGCGAGCATTTCATCCCACTTCGCGCGCGGTTCGCCGGAGCTTAAACAAACTTCCGCCAGCTTGCGCGCGGCGGCGAGAGATTTGGATTTATGGGTCTGCACCAGCAGATGCGCGGCGGAATCAATCACGAGTTCGCGCAAATCGTTTGGCCCTTTTTTGTCAAGGCAATCAACACTTTCCTTGACTTCCAGCCAGTTGCCGGCCGAGCGGCCGAGCGGCGTGTTCATGTCGGTCAAAATCGCGCGCGTGTTCGTGCCGCATTCGTTGCCGAGCGCGACCATTGCCTTAGCCAGCGTGCGCGCGGCGGCCTTGGTTTGCATGAAAGCGGCGCCGCCGAATTTCACGTCGAGAATGAGCGCGTCCAAACTTTCGGCGAGCTTCTTGGAAAGAATCGAGGCGGTGATGAGCGGAATGCTCGGCACGGTGCCGCTGGCGTCGCGCAGGGCGTATATTTTTTTGTCGGCGGGAACCATCGTGTCCGTCTGGCCGCAGATGACGCAGCCGACCCTTTGAACTTGCCGGATAATCTGCGCGGCAGGCAACAGCGTTTTGAAACCAGGAATGGAATCGAGCTTGTCGAGCGTGCCACCGGTGATGCCGAGTCCGCGCCCGGAAATCATCGGCACGCGGAAGCCGAGACACGCGAGCAGCGGGGCGAGCGGCAGCGAAATTTTGTCGCCGATGCCGCCGGTCGAATGTTTGTCCACGAGCAGGCGCGGGTCGTTGGGAAATTTCAGCACGTCGCCGGAATCGCGCATGGCGAGGGTGAGCGCGGTGGTCTCGGCGGTGTTGAGGCCGCGAAAATAAATGGCCATGAGCAGCGCGGCCATTTGGTAATCGGGAATTTTTCCGGCGGTGAATACGCGGATGAATTCTTGAATCTGTTCTGGCGCGAGAATTTTTCCTTCGCGCTTGCTTTCAATCAGCGAAAGGAAGTTCATTGCTGCGCTTTAGATTTAACCGTTGAATTTCTTCGCCGCGATGGTCGAGTTGTGTCCACCGAAGCCGAAAGAATTGTTGACGATGACATTCACCGGCATTTCCCGCGCGGCGTTCGGCACGTAATCCAGATCGCACTCGGGATCAGGATTCTGCAGGTTGATGGTCGGCGGAACGATGCCGTGTTTGATGGCCAGCGCGCACGCGGCCATTTCCACCGCGCCGGCGGCGCCGAGCATGTGGCCGGTGGCACCTTTGGTGGAGCTGACGACGAGCTTCCGCGCGTAGTCGCCGAAAACGCTCTTGATGGCCTGCGTTTCGCAGATGTCGCCCTGCGGCGTGGAGGTGCCGTGGGCGTTGATGTAATTCACGTCGGTCAGATTCAAGCCGCCGGAGCGCAACGCCATTTTCATGCAGCGCGCCGCGCCTTCGCCACCGGGGGACGGCGCAGTGAGGTGATGCGCATCCGCAGTGTTGCCGTAGCCGGCAATCTCACAATAAATCTGCGCGCCGCGCTTTTTGGCGTGCTCCAATTCTTCCAGCACGATGACGCCCGAGCCTTCGCCCATGACGAAGCCGTCACGGTCCTTGTCGAACGGGCGCGACGATCGCTTGGGATCGTCGTTGCGCGTACTCATGGCGCGCATGGCGCAGAAGCCGCCGATGCCGATGGGCACCACCGTGGCCTCGGCGCCGCCGGCGAGCATCACCTGGGCGTCGCCCATCTTGATCGTGCGCCAGGCCTCGCCGATGGCGTGGTTGGCGGTCGCGCAGGCGGAGCAGGTGGCAAAATTGGGGCCGCGCAAATTGAAATACATCGAGACGACGCCGGACGCCATGTTCGAGATCAGCATCGGGATCATGAACGGCGACAGCCGGCCCGGCCCGCGCTCCAGCAAGACCTTCAACTGCTCGCTGGTGGTCTGCAAACCGCCGATGCCGGAGCCAAGGAACACGCCGATTTCGTCGCAATTTTCCGTAGCGAGGTCCAGGCGGGAATCCTTCAACGCGCTCCATGCCGCATAGACGCCGAATTGCGTGTAGCGGTCCGTGCGGCGGATTTCCTTGGGCGACGGAAAGGCCGGCGTCAGATCGAAATTTTTTACCTCGCCGGCGATCTGCGTGGCGAATGCCGTGGCGTCGAACGCCGTGATTTTGTCAATGCCGCACTGTCCGGCGATGAGATTTTGCCAGAAAGAATTGAGGTCGTTGCCAAGTGGCGTGACAACACCAAGGCCGGTGACGACCACACGGCGGTCAGAATTATTTGCCATAAATAAAAAGGGCAGTTTGAGCTAGTCCAGCCAAACTGCCCCGAAGCGCAGAAAGTCGCAACTATTTTTGGTTCTCTTCGATGTATTTGGTCACGTCGCCGACGGTCAGCAGTTTTTCAGCCTGTTCGTCCGGCACTTCGACGCCAAATTCCTCTTCAAGCGCCATGATCAACTCGACGGTGTCGAGCGAGTCCGCACCGAGGTCTTCGATGAACTTCGCTTCCGGCGTCACCTGCTCCGGTTTCACGCCGAGTTGTTCAACAATGATGTCTTTTACCCGTTGGTCAATTGGTTTGTCAGCCATAATTTATCCTGTTCTATGCCATGAATCCAAAAGCCTTTCAAGCCCAGAATGCCAAAATTTTTTCCGTCGCGTTAAGTCGTTGAACGCAAAACCGAGAAATCGAGTTTCGCTTAAGGACTTAACGCTTCAGCGCCATCACATTACCATGCCGCCGTCAACCGTCAAAACCTGCCCCGTTACATAACTTGCCGACGAACTGGCGAGAAACAACGCCGCATTCGCGATGTCTTCCGCCACGCCAAATTTGCCCATCGGGATTTGTTTCAAAATGTTCGCCTTCAAATCCTCGCTCAACTCCAAAGTCATGTCCGTCTCGATGAAACCCGGCGCGATGCAATTGGCCGTGATGCCACGAGACGCGAATTCGCGCGCTACCGATTGCGTAAACCCGATCAAACCAGCTTTGCTCGCCGCATAATTGCACTGACCACCGTTGCCGATGAGTCCGATGACCGAGGAAACATTGATGATGCGGCCCGACCGCTGCTTGGCGAACGTACGTGAAAACGCCTTTGTGAAGAAAAACGCACCCTTCAGATTCGTGTTCAGCACGGTATCCCAATCCGCGTCACTCATGCGCATCAGCAAACCATCTCGCGTCACGCCGGCATTGTTGACGAGAATGTCCACCTTGCCGCAATCCACGAGAATTTTCTCGGCGGCGACGCTGACGGCGGCGGAATCCGCCACGTTCACGGTGAACGCCCATGCCTTGCGGCCAAGCGCCCCGATTTCATTGGCGACCTTCTCGGAATTTTCCTGCGTGCGCGAAACACAGACCACGTTCGCGCCCTCGGCGGCAAATTTCAACGCAATGGCGCGGCCGATTCCGCGACCAGCACCAGTGACGACCGCGATTTGATTAGCAAGTTGGCTCATAAATTATTTTTCAGCCACAGATGAAACACGGATTGAACACAGATTCAAAGCCGGATTTTTCCCATCTGTGTTTCATCTGTGAAAATCTGTGGCTAAATTGAAATTGCTTTGGCTGTGGATTCCAAGCTCGCCAAATCCGCAACGTTTAGCATTTGCGCCGATTTATCAATGCGTTTCATAAATCCACTCAAGGCCGTGCCCGGCCCAAGCTCGATGAACCGCGTGAAATCTTGCGCCAGCAAATATCGCATGGATTTTTCCCAAAGCACCGAAGACGTAACCTGCTCGACCAGCCGGGCCGAAATTTCCTTCGGTGAATCATGCGGCTGTGCTGTCACATTTGAAATCACTGAAACAATCGCCGGAGAAATTTTTATCTTCGCCAGTTCACTTTGCAATTTCGGCTGCGCACCCGCCATGAGCGGCGAATGATATGCGCCCGCGACCGGCAGAGGGATCGCTTTTCGGGCACCTTTTGTCTTGGCCAGTTCGCAAGCTTTCTCAATTTTGTCTGCTTCGCCGGAAATCACCAGCTGGCCGGGACAATTCAAATTCGCCAGCACCACGCCGGCTTCGGTGCAAACCTCGCGTGTCAGTACCTCGTCCAGTCCGATGATCGCCGCCATGCCGCCTTCGGTGACGTCGCAGGCTTCCTGCATGAATTTTCCGCGCTGCCGCACCAGGCGTAGTCCGTCCTCAAAACTCAGCGCGCCCACTGCCGTCAGCGCGGTGAATTCGCCGAGCGATAAACCGGCCGTCGCGACAAACTTCAGATTCGGCGCCTGTTCTTTAAGCAATTGAAAGCAGACCCAGCTCACGAGATAAATTCCCGGCTGCGCGTTTTCGGTCTTGGTCAAATCGGCTTCCGGCCCGTTGAAACAAATGCCGGCGAGATCGTAGCCGAGCGCGGCGTTGGCGCGGTCGAACCAGCCCTGGGCGGACGGAAACTTTTCAGCGAGATCCTTGCCCATGCCGACGACTTGCGCGCCCTGGCCGGCGAATAACAATGCAGTTTTGCTCATTTCGAAAATTTTAACCACAAAGTCACAAAGACACCAAGTTTTGAAAAAGAGATTTTTCTTTGTGCCTTGGCGCCTTGGTGGTTCAATTGGCGATCATGTTTTCGCACGTTGTCATTTTCTGGACCGACCCGGCAAAACCGAACGCCGCCGAGGAAGTCATCGCCGGCGCGCACAAATTTCTGAAGTCCATTCCCGGCCTCACGCATTTTCACATCGGCAAAATGGTGGGCAGCCACCGCCCGGTCGTGGACCAGAGCTATCAAGTCGCGCTCAACACCGTTTTCACTAGCAAGCAGGCGCAGGACGATTATCAGGTGCATCCGCAGCATCTGGAATTCGTCGCGGACTGCGTGAAGCCGTTTGTGAAAAAAGTCGTCGTTTACGATTTTGAGTAAATGAAACGTGATGCGTGATGCGTGATCGCGGGAAAATCCTTTCACGCATCACGTATCAAGCAACACTTTTCACGCCCGCGGGTGAAATTTTCGGTGAATCTCCCGCAGTCGGTTGCCCGTGACGTGCGTGTAAATCTCCGTCGTGCTGATGTTCGCGTGGCCGAGCAATTCCTGGATCACGCGCAGGTCCGCGCCGTGCTCCAGCAGGTGCGTCGCGAAGCTGTGCCGCAGCATGTGCGGCGTCATGTTGCGTTCCACGCCGGCGCGGCGGACGCGATTCTTGATGTGCAGCCACAGCGTCACCGCCGCGAACGGCGTGCCGCGCTGCGTGAGAAAAACATTCGCCGGCGATTTCGGCGTGACGAGCTTGGGCCGGCCAACCTCGATGTAACGATTCAACGCCGTCACCGCTGTCCGTCCCACCGGCACGACGCGCTCCTTGTTACCCTTGCCGATGACGTTGATAAATCCCGCGTCGAGGTGCAATTGCTCCAGTCGCAGGTTTTTCAATTCGCTCAAACGCAAACCGGAAGCGTAAGCCAATTCTAAAATCGCCTGGTCGCACAAACTTTTCGACGTTTCGGGATTTTCCGGGGCGAGCAGTTTTTTAATTTCGTCGTTCGACAGCGCTTTCGGCAAGCGCTTCCAGCGGCGCGGCAGCGAGAGATTTTCCGCCGGATTCGCCGGCAACAGTTTTTCGTTCTCGGCAAACTTGTAAAACGCCCGCAGCGCCGCGATTTCCAGATAAACACTTTCGCCGCTCAAGCGCTTGGTGGATTCCTTCGGCTCGTCGGCGAGCGGACGCGCCCGCTCGTATTGCAGGAACACCATGAGATGCTTCATCTCGACCTCGCGCCAGTCCGCGAGATTTTGCGTGGCCGCCCACGCGGTGAATTTGCCGAGCAGGCCGGCGTAGGTTTTCGCCGTGTTGTCGGACTGCCCGCGCTCGTGGCGCAGGTATTGCAGAAAATCTTCGACGAGATATTGCATCAAGGACTGTCGGCGGCGGCCTTTTGCGGTTTAACGGTGAACTCGACAAACCGGCTTTTGTGCAACGCCAGCGTGATGTTTAATGATTTGGCGTTGCGCAGATTTTGCAGCTGATATGTAAAACTGCCGCCACCCCAGCTTGGATTCCAGCTTTGCAAAACCCGGCCTTGATCGTCGGTGATTTTGACGAGCGCAATATGCATCCCTTCAGGCGCGGGGTCAATTTGAATGCGGAAACCGCCTTCGGGCTGACCATTGCCGCGCGGCACGTCAGTGAACTGTTCAGCCGGGAAAACTTTCACATGGATGTCGTTGAGGTTGGTCTCGGCAAAGGCGGAATTTGCCCGGCCGTCTTGTCCGCCGTAATTCCACATGTCCTGCTGGCTGCCGGGTTTGACTGGAAGATTTTCAACCTTCCACAATTCATCGTCGTTAAAGCCGGATGTGCGCGACATTTCCACACGCAGTTTCCACGCCGGTTCGTCCGGCCACAATCCCCATTGGTAAGTCATCGTTGCATCGCCGTTTTCGTCGCGGCTGTTGCTCCAACTGTTGTTGACGACATTATTGCCCGTTGCGTCAGAAGTCTCGATTCGCACCGGCTGCCAGTTGGTAACAACAACCCCTTTTTGTTCTGTATGAAACGCCGCTAGCACGGCCTTGCTCATCGGATCATCTTTCGTCCGACCCATGCCGCCACCAAATCCACGCACGCCGTAATTCAACTTCGCCAGCGTCACGTCCAGATCGCCGTCGGACTGCGTGGCCGGCAAAGGATCGGGATTCCATTTTTCAAACGGGCCGCGCGCGGGATTGGAAATGACGAACTGGCTTTTGGCGACTTGCTGGCCGCGCGGACCGTAACTCATGATGCGCAGATAAATTTTACTGCCGCGCCGCGGAAATGCGGCGAGCTGAACACCCATGACATATACACCGTTTTTAACCTGTCGGGAATTGCCGCCGCCCCAGTTTCCAACGCACGCCGTGGCCTCCTTGTCATAAGCCAAGACCTCGTAATTCGGCCATGGATTGCCTTTGTGCTCGCTCATAATCCAGACGACCAAGGTGTCGTTGGTCGTGTCAAACGCCGTCGGGCCGCCGCCCATGCGCTGCCCTGTCGTCTTTATTTTGGGATATTTGTGGTGCTTGGCGTATTCCACCCCGAGCAGCGTCAATTTCGTGCCATCGTTCAATGTGATGATTTGTGGACGCCGCAGCCACCAAAAAGCGGTCGCGGCGATTCCAATTATAAAAACCGAGACGACACTCCAGAGCATGATTTTTTTCATGGCCTTGATTATCTATTTCTATTGCGCCGGAGGAACCGCTGCCGGAGGGGCCTTTTCCGGTTTTACGGTGAATTCCACGAACCTGCTTTTGTGCAGCGCGATGGTGAGGTTGAGATTGGTCGCGCCGCCGAGGTCTCTCAAGCCATAGTGGTAGATTGTGCCGTTCGCGCCACCGCCTCCCCAGCCTTGGTTCATGTTGGCGATATCGTTGGTCTGATCGTCAGTCAGTTTGACGAGCGTCATGCGCATCCCGTCGGCCAATGACGGGGTCACCTGAATTGACAAGCCGCCTTGAAGATATGCGTTCAGCCCCGCGTCTGTGAATTGCTTTGGCGTAAAAATTTTCAGGTGATAGCCGTTCAGATCGGTTTCGGCTGCAACTGAATTGGTGTTGGCACGGCGGGGATTGAAATTGTAAAAATCCTGCTGCCGTCCCGGCTCCAAAGGCATGTTCTGCGCAGACCACAATTCACCATCGGCAAAGCCCGATTGCTGTGAAAATTCCAAACGCAGTTTCCACGCCGCCTCGTCGGTCCACAAACCATATTGATACGTCGCAACGTCATCGTTGCCGTTCCATTGGTTGCCCGCGACATTGCCATTGAGGTGATTACCCGTGGCATCGGATGTTTCGACCGAGACCGGTTCCCAATTCGTGACGGACCTTCCGTTGCGTTCGATGTTAAATGTCGCCTGCACGCCCTTATTCGCAGCATCGTCGGCATCATCCTGGTCGCGTTGGTAAGGCATTGCCGCACCAGCAACCAGTTTTGTTAGCGTCACCGACAAATCATCGTCGTCCTGCGTGTTGGGCAGCGAGTCCGCCTTCCAACCCGCAACCGAACTGCGCTTCGGATTCCGGATGAATATTTTTTGATCCGACATTTCCTGGCCGCCGTTGCTCTGTTCCTGAACACGCAAAACGAATTTCCCCTGCCGCCGTGGAAATGCCGGGAATTGTATGCCGACAACCTCTGCGCCCTGCCTGTTGCCACCGGCGCCGCCAAAACTTTCAACGCACCCTGTGCCATCCTTGTCATACAGGTAATATTGGAAATATGCATACTGCTGCGGATCGTGCTCTTGACGCACCCAGACCACCATTATGTCGTTGGTCGTGTTGAACGCGCCGCCCCGCGCACGCACACGCACGGTGGTGTTGGTGGACGCCGGAGCCTTGGTGCCGGGCGGAACGTGGCGCTTGCCATAATCCACGCTCAGCAGCGTCACCTTGTCACCGGTGTCGAACGTGATGATCTGCGGCTTGCGCATCCACCAGAACGCGACGGCGGCAACGCCGATGATTAAAATTGCAACAACACTCCACAGCAGGATTTTTATTGTTTTTTTCATATGAGTTCCGTTAGTCGCCCGGATGCGTGAGCCATTGCGTCCGGGTTATGTCCAGCATTTCGCCTGCGCCTGATTCTGGCAAGCATAAGATTCAAACAATGTTGCAACTGATTTGTTACGGAAAATCTTTAACAAAAACCGGAATTTTGGAAATTACAATCCACGTCGCAAATTATAGCCGACTGCACGCGTTTGAACCGCGCGTCAATGGACTTGGCCAGCGCCTTGGCCAGCGTGGTCTTGCCCGTGCCGGGAAAATCCTCCAGCAGCACATGGCCGCCCGTGGCGAGCGCGGCGAGCAACTGCCGCGTGGGGCCGGACTGCCCGCGCATGATGGTGGAGATGTTGCCGGCGATTTTTTTGCAGGTCTCGCGTGCGGCGTCGAGGTTGGTTGATGTCATGGCAGGTTTTGGAGATTAAAACAACGCGGACGCGGAAAGGTTTCCTGAAATCAACCGCGCCCACAAGACATCTTGCTCGGAAGCACTTCTCCTCGCTGCGAGATTACCATGTTAATTTCCGATGAAAGGCAAATGGCTAGAGATGCGTGGGACTGACCCCTTCATGATAGGGGTTAGGCTGCTCGGTCATAACTCAAAAATGTCTGCTGCAATGTCTGAAGTCGAGTGCGAACATCGCCGAAAACCTCCGGCGTGAGATCAAACCGCTCATAATGCTCAACGATGTAACCACAGATAAAAGCAAGCTGGTCGGCGATAGGAATCAACTCCGCTGACTCATGCTCCAATCTAAACTCGAGAATCATCGCCATGCAACTGGCGATGGCTGAATCATCGGTGGCTGCCTCGCTCTGGATGTAACGAATGGCCGCCTGAACATAAAAACGAAATGCAACCGGCCCCATCCACATCAACCCCTCTTGGTAATAGAGCGAGTTCTCTCGAAATAATGCCTCGGCCTCGTCGAGACTCTTGCCGAGGAAATTCTTGCAGGCCACTTGGCCATCTAACCCACCGTATGGGTCTATCTCTTTGGCGGTCGGTAGTGTCATGGCGCTAGAGCAGCCTAACATTGTTCTTTGACCGCAAAGTGCGGTGCGATTAGTTTCATGGTTCAACGCTATTCCTGATGCAACTGGCTTTCAAGGTTTAAGTTTCCCCTGTTTTGAGGCCAAAAACGTCGCCGTCAAACACCACTCAGACAACGCCGGAGTGCGCCCCTCAATTTTGTAGGAGTCGAGGTGACGAGACTCATTTCAATTTTGGATTGGCGTTTGCGGATTGCGGATTTTCAGTCCGAGACTCCTCACGTCGT